>Ga0326511_10002220_pt1 | contig 15893 bp, 10 predicted proteins | sample 0_2496_0518_D_FD_203701 | JGI IMG/M metagenome (GOLD analysis project Ga0326511, IMG submission 203701) | Bovine rumen microbial communities from UC Davis, California, United States - 0_2496_0518 | ecosystem: Host-associated > Mammals > Digestive system > Stomach > Rumen | place: USA...
CGGTCAGGGACTGACTCCCGAACAGGCCTGCGAAGAATTAAAGCAAAAATATCTGATTTCAGATAAAAAACTGAAACTCGCCTGTGATACGGCTCTGATTCAGAAAAAAATTCTGCCTCATAGCCTGAAAGAAATCGGATTGTATATTTCCGTTCCGTTCTGTCCGACAAGATGCAGTTACTGTTCGTTTGTCTCGCATTCGATTGAAAGTGCCGGAAATCTGATTCCGGAATATATTCAGAAACTCTGTGAAGAAATTAAAATTCTTGGAAAATTGATTCAGAAATATGATCTTTCTGTGCAGTCGGTCTATATCGGCGGAGGAACGCCAACGGCAGTTTCTGCTGATCAGCTTCGGGAAATCATGCAGGCCGTGCAGAATCATATTGATCTTTCACATGTTCAGGAATATACTGTCGAGGCCGGCAGAGCTGATACGATCACGGAAGAAAAATTATTAATCATCAGAAATATGAATGCTGACAGAATTTCTGTTAATCCTCAGACTTTACAGGATCATGTACTGAAAGAAATCGGCCGGAATCATACGGCTCAACAGGCAGTTGATGCGTTTTTAATGGCAAGAAAACTCGGCTTTGCTAATATCAATATGGATTTAATCGCGGGTCTGCCGTCTGATGATTTTCAAGGCTTTTCTGATACGCTCCGGAAAGTGATCGCGCTCAATCCTGACAGCATTACAGTCCATACGCTGACGCTGAAACGTGCCGGAACACTCTATCATGATGAAAAATATCAGAATACTGAAATTTCTGATATTGAAAAAATGACGGAATATTCAGCAAAAATGCTTCCGAAGGCAGGCTATCGGCCGTATTATCTCTACCGGCAGAAAAATACACTCGGAAATCTTGAAAATGTCGGCTATGCGAAATCCGGCAAGGAGAATATTTATAATATTCTGATCATGGATGATCGACAGACAATTTTAGGTGCGGGCTGTGCCGCATCAAGCAAGATCATCACACCGGACGGAAATCTCACCAGAGTCATGAATTATAAATTCCCATATGAATATATTCACAGATTTGAAGAACTCATGACTAAAAAAAAGCTGATCGCTCAGGAACTCCAGAAACTTGCATAATATAATATAAATTTCTATGATTGGAGCTGATTGTTTATGAAAAAAGAAAAAATTATCACTTGTATTGAAAATGCTTCCGGAACTTATGAATTATGCCGCTGTTATTTTGAATATGATAAAAATTATTATTATTATTATATTCTGGATTTTAATGCAAAATTCTTCCTCGGTGTTGAAGAAGATGATTTTCAGCTCGATGGCTTTCAGATTCGCCGGATCGAAGATGTCAAAAAAACTGAAACCAAAATGGATATTTGTACACTCATCAACCGAAAACATGAGATTCTGAAAAATCTTAAAAAACCTGCGGTCAATCTCGGTTCGTGGCAGACCGTTTTTGAATCGCTGGAAAGAATCGGCTGTTTTCTGATCATCCGAAATGATTTCAAAGAAGAAATCTATATCGGAAAAATTATAAAAGTCAAGAAAAAATCTCTCGTCTTTCAGGAATTCGATGCCGATGGAAAATGGCTCGAGGAAACAGAAATTCTCTATGATAATATCACAAGCGTGACATTCAAGGACAGATATTCTTCGACATTGCAGAGATATATGAAAAATCAGTCCGGAAAACAGAAAAAATAATATGCATCATTCTGAATTATTACAGGATTTTCTCAGATTTGCTGAAACAAAACAATGGCATATTCAGAAAAATACAGAAAATATTTCCATTCCGGAAGAGATTTTTCAGAGATATTCGCTTCCGGAATCGTGGCTGATGTTTATCAGCTATTTTTCCTGCTGTGCCTCTCCGGATGAGAAATTCTGGTTTTTTACTTATCAGGATTATCAGAATCAAAACGCTTTCGCATGGAACGAAGCCGAACAGATCAGTCTTGCTTCGGCTCAGAATGAAACGGAAATGCTGAATATCAGATCTTTCTGGAATCAGCATTTCCCGATTGCTTTTCATACAGACGGATTCTATGCATATTATGCGATCAGTCTTGAAGACGGTTCTGTCATTTCCGGCTGTGAACCGGAATTTGAAGATTGTGAATTTATAGCCCGATCGTTTCAGGAATTTATTCTGCTCTTGTCATCAGAAGAACTGTTTCACAATGAGCAGTACACATGAACAGATTGACAGCCCTGACTTTCTGTGTGAGATAGCCGGATTCTGCAAATTTTGCGGCATCGCGGGCGGCAGTCGAGGGATTGCACGAAATCATGATGATTTTTGACGGATGCATTCTGATTGCTGACTGAATTGTCAGATCATCACAGCCTTTCCGAGGCGGATCAAGAATAATCACATCAGGAGAAATTTTCTTTTTCAGAAGAGATTCTGTGATCATTCCGGCATCACCGCAGAAAAATTCTGCATTGGAAATCTGATTCAGTTCTGCGTTCTGGACTGCATTTTCAACCGCTTCGGGAATCACCTCCACACCGATCAGAGATTTCACAGAATCCGCCATGGAAAGGCCGATTGTTCCCGCACCGCAGTATAAATCAAGAAGCGTTTCATTGCCCTGAAAATCAGCATATTCTTTTGCAGTCTGATATAATTTCTCCGCCTGCTGAGTATTGACCTGATAAAATGACTGTGGAGAAATTCTGATTTTTTTTCCGCACATCATATCAGTAATAAAATTCTGTCCGGTCAGAGTCGTTACCGATTTTCCAAGAATCACATTTGTTTTCTGAGAATTCACTGATTCTGTGATGCTGATCACGGCAGGGAAGCGTTTCTGAATCTCCGGCAGAAGAGAAGCAATCTTTTTCCGGACAGATACTCTTGTGACAAAACAAAGCATGATTTCTCCGGAATAAAAGCCTTTTCTTAAATAAATATGCCGAAGCTCTCCCTTATGAGCCGTCTCGTCATAGGCTGAAATATGAGCTTTCTCCAGTTCCGGAAGCAGATAATTCAATATCTCTGTAAAAATCTCCGGCTGAAGATGACAGGCTGTATACGGAATCACTCTGTGACTGTGACGGGCATAGAATCCACAGACAAGATGTCCATCCCGTTCAGCAATCGGATACTGTGCCTTATTGCGATAATAATAACGTGAATCGCTTCCGAGTATCGGCTCGAAAACAGGATTCAATTTCCCGATGCGAGTGAAAGCATCTCTGACAAAATCCTGTTTATATTTCAATTCCGTCTGATAATCAATATGCTGAAACACACAGCCTCCGCACTGCCGGAATACCGGACAGATCGGGGTCATCCTTCCGGAGGCCGGTGTGATTAATTTTTCAATAATGCCGAATGCATAATTTTTCAGAATTTTTACAATTCTGACTTCCAGTATATCGCCGATTGCCGTCATCGGAACAAAGACAGCTATATTATCAATCCGACAGACTCCGCTTCCCTCGGCGGTCATGCCTGTGATTTCCGTCTGATAGACTTCATTTTTTTTCATATATCAAAATCCTTTCTGAGATCAGTTCTCACTGACACTGAAATCCGTATCTAACGTACATAACAGAGTATATTCCGGATATAATTTACTGATTTTCTGAATCACCTGTTCATAGACAAGATTCCTGTCTTTGGCATCAAAATCAATAATTACATCAAACTGGATTCTTTTTTCTGCTTCATCGAGATAGAATCCGTGTACCTGAATGACATGTTCCGTATTCAGGACAGTTTTATAAATTTCATTCCGGATGGCAATAATTTTCTGATCTTTCGTATTGACCGCATAGATTCCCAGAGCTGTCAGAATAATATTATACTCTTCAAAAATCCTGACTGCAATTTTTCTCTGAAGCTGATCGAGCTGATCAGCTGTCATGCTGTCGGGGACTTCGATATGTGCTGAACAGTTGATTCTTTCAGGGCCGTAATCATGAAAAATCATATCATAAACGCCTTTGACTTCCGGAAAACTCAGAATGCATTTTCTGATTTCTCTTGCCGTATCGGGACTGATTCTCTCACCGAGAATTTCAGAAAGCGATTCTTTCAGCATTTCAATACCGGATTTGATTATTACAGCTGAAATAATTACACTCAGCCATGATTCCAGACTCACTCCGGAAAGCAGATAAATCACCGCCGCGGCAAGTGTCGAGGCGGAAATCAGAGAATCCATCATAGCATCTGTTCCGGAATTGATCAGCGATTCGGAATTTACTTTTTCACCTGTTTTCCTGACAAATCTGCCTAATATGATCTTGACCAGAATTGCTGTGCTGACGATCACAAGCGAAGCCGCTGAATAATCCGGAGTTTCCGGTATGATAATTTTCCTGATTGATTCCGTCAGGGAAGTAATTCCGGCATACAGGATAATCACAGAGATCAGTACGGCACTGAGATATTCAATTCTGCCGTATCCCCACGGATGTTTTTTATCCGGCTGTTTTCCGGCTAGTTTCGTTCCGATGATCGTGATCAGTGAAGAGCCGGCATCGCTGATATTATTCACAGCATCCATAGTGATTGCAATCGAATGCGAAAGCATACCGATCACGGCTTTGAATCCCGCAAGCAATATATTTGTAATAATGCCGATGATACTGGTTTTGATAATAATCTTATCACGATTTTCTTCCTGTTGATTTCTGGTAAGAATTGACATGTTCTCACTTCTTTCTTAAAAAATATTATATTTTATTATAGCATATCTGAGAGAAAAAAACAAGCATAAAAATACATCAGCCCTCCGGATTTCCGGAGAGCTGATGTGCAAATCAGGAAAGTATCTAAAAATGGGCAGAAATTATTTATATTTTACTGAATCGCCTTGAATGCAGTATCCAGAGCATCAATCAGATCGTCAATATGTTCTGTACCGATCGAAAGTCTGATCGTTGTCGGTCTGATACCCTGTTCCAGAAGTTCAGATTCTGAAAGCTGTGAATGTGTTGTCGAAGCCGGATGAATTACCAGAGATTTTACATCGGCAACATTCGCAAGCAGACTGAAAATAGGCAGATGATCAATAAATTTCTTTGCGTCATCTTCTGTGCCTTTAATATCAAATGTGAAGATGCTTCCGCCGCCGTTCGGGAAGTATTTCTGATAAATCTTATGACTCGGCTCGGATTCCTGTGACGGATGATGAACAGCCTCTACCTGCGGATGCTTTGCAAGATATTCTACAATCTTGAGGGCATTTTCTACATGACGCTCTACTCTGAGTGAAAGCGTTTCCAGACCCTGTAAGAAAATAAACGCATGGAACGGAGAAATTGCGGCTCCGGTATCTCTTAACAGAATCGCTCTGATATAAGTCACAAATGCGGCTGCTCCGGCTGCGGCTGTGAAGCTGACTCCGTGATAACTCGGATTCGGTTCGGAAATCCACGGATAACGGCCGGATTTACTCCAGTCGAAATTGCCGGAATCAATAATCACACCGCCGATTGCTGTACCATGTCCGCCGATGAATTTCGTTGCAGAATGTACAACAATATCCGCACCGTATTCAATCGGACGTATCAGATAAGGCGTTGCAAATGTATTATCAATCACAAGCGGAATGTTATGCGCATGTGCAATCTGAGCGATTCTTTCAATATCAATAGCATTGGAATTCGGATTACCCAGTGTTTCGATAAAAATCGCCTTGGTCTTGTCATTGATCGCACTGACAAAAGCAGATTCGTCTTCCGGATCAACAAAAGTCGTTTCGATTCCGTACAGCGGCAGAGTATGTGCAAGTAGATTATAAGTTCCGCCGTAAATCGTCTTGGATGCAACAATATTTTCTCCGGCCTTGGCAAGTGCCTGAATCGTATAAGTAATTGCAGCTGCACCGGAAGCCAAACCTAAAGCAGCAACACCGCCTTCAAGAGCAGCAATTCGCTTTTCAAACACATCCTGTGTTGAATTGGTCAATCTGCCGTAGATATTGCCGGCATCTTTGAGAGCGAACCGGTCAGCGGCATGCTGAGAATTATGGAATACATAAGAAGTCGTTGCATAAATCGGTACGGCTCTTGCATCGGAAGCGGGGTCAGCCTGTTCCTGACCGACATGAAGCTGAAGTGTTTCAAAATGAAGTTTCTTTTCTGACATGATAAATTTCCTCCTGTTGTATAGAAAATGGCACTGCGCCTGATTAATCTGAAATATGAATTCTGATTTCTAATCTCTTAATTATTTATAAATATCATAAATCCTGTAATAAAATCAACATCGTTCTGTTCCACGCATTCGGTCACGACCTCGGACGACAGAACGGAGCTTTTTCAGAAACATAACTTAAAGACTCCTTTCTATATCTTGTAAGTCTATCTGTTTGGTATGCTTTTATTATAGCACGGCTTTGCCTATTTGTCAAATTGTTATTTCTGATAGCTTGTTATCATTTTTTTTGATAACTGAATGCAGGAAAAAATGCTGATGCAGAAAACCTGTATCAGCATTTTTCATGTGGGTAACGGGAATTGAACCTGCATGGATTGCTCTGTCAGAACCTAATGAGAGTGTTATTATTCAGACGAGAGCTGTTTCTTTCTTCACAGCTCATTTTTTTGATTGAACGGTGCTTTCTTTAGCTTTTGATATGTCTTATCATCCACTTCGATAGTGCGTGACTCAATGACTGTTTTCTTAATGCCAAATAAGCCACGCTTCTCGACTGGCATATTGACCTTGATCTTGTGTTTTGTATCAGCTATCAAAACCAAAGTAATCGATTTTGAGCGTCCTGCAATTCTCGGAGACTGCCCTGACCGTAGGCTGTGTAAAGCCGCTTTCCGATGTAGCTTTCACTTCAAGGGTAATCTCAACATTGCTGTCATTTGCATCAATCAAGTGGGAGATAATTTCCTCAACATACTTCTGCATATCACGAATGATTCTTGTGTTGTCAATGCTTGCAGACATGAAGAAGTTGTGCTGCATATTGCTCTGCGCCGCTATAGCCGGTGTGTCAGAAGATGCAGCATTTCCTCCCGACTGCACAGCAGTTGGAGATGCAGGAGTGTCGGGATAGTCTGTAAAGCCATGAGCAGGTTGCTGCGGCATTTCTTTTTTCACTTTCTCCTGATCATCCAGTATCTGCTTTCTTGCAGCATCAGTTTTGACAAGATACCCAGACCTGTCAATATAACTGATAGGCTGATTGTATTTCAGATCGATAAACCTGCCGTCTGAAATGTCAGCCGCATATGCAAAGAATTCAGATGAATTTACACCTCGAATAATTGTATCTTCAAGCACTTCATAGCCCTTAATTCTTGGCAGGTAGCAGTAAGTACAAAGAAAGTCCCACAGCTTTTTGATGGAAATATGATTCTGATCTTTCCACAGAAGATTATCCAGTTCCAGCAGTAGCAGTGTCGGTGCCCATTTGTTAATGACAGCTTCACGCTGAATCACTTGTGCGGCTGCCTTTTTTATCACATCTTCCGTGCCACCACTGATTCGGAAATTATCCCATATGACAGTACGAAGATCAACCTCACGGTCAATGTACGGAACAAGCAGCCAACAGTATGCCTCTTTGATTCTTGCATCGACAGTCTGATTGCTTCTCTGCAAATTATTGTCAGTCTCACGGTTTTGTGATGCATCAAGATTCAGGTCGATACTATCTTCTTTTACGGACTTCCAAGCAAGGTACAGCTTTACGCCTTCCCGCAGTCCGGAGAGCAAAGACTGATCCGGAGCGATAAACATCAGCGTATTTCTGTATGTTCTCGGTGACGAGCCTCGGTTATTCAAAATGCTCTCTGCTGTATCCAGAGCCTTGCATTTATTATTCACCCTAAAAGTATACTCCGGAGAAAGCACAACCAAGCGCACTGTCTGTTCATCGGGGATGTCCAGCGAGGTGGAAGGGCAGATGTGAATACCGGAGAATGGCTCTGCCTTTTTAAATTTACGCAGTCTGTTTTCAATTTCATAATCCACATCGGACATGGGAATCTGTGTGGCACGTTCTTCGACAGTTTTTCTAAGCGTTGGTCTTGTATCGTACCAGAAACGATCGGCAGAGGGATTGGAGTATAGATATGCAAGTGAAGAATGGAGAGCGATAAGCGCATCATTAAATTCGGCAATGTTTTCCGCAGGCTGAATTGCACCGAGACGGATTCTAGGTGTCTCCAGTCCTTTCGCAGACTGGCTGCGTGAAGTCGGCGCACTGCCGAGGAAAATCGTTCTGGCCACTCTGCGGGCAATCAAACCGTTTCCATAGCGCATATTTTTCTTTTCAAGCTGGAACGGAATGGAGTGCTTACCGTCCACCTCATTATCAATAATCGTTGTCCAGTTATCGCTGTTCAGGTGTCGTGTCAGCTCATAGGAAACATTCGGCACATCCAGCGGCAGAGAGCTTGCCATGATCATGGGGCTTGCATCGCCGCCCATCCACAGTTCGTGAATCACGGCTGCCATCAGACGCAGCACACCTCTGGTACGCTGAAAACGCTCCAGTGTAGACCAATCGTTATACAGACGGTCAAAGATTTCTGGGTGAATCGGATAGCAGGAGATCATGCGGTCACGATAGGCAACCTCGGAGGCTTCAATCGGAAAGTCGGACTTATTCTCACTGTAAAACTGGCTGAATGCCGTGCAGATATGGTCACGCTCCGCCTCGTCCTTGCAGGGCAGGAACAGTCTGCGGCGCACGACCTCAAAGCCCTCGTTTGCAGCAACTGGCTTCCAGATAGACTCCATTCTGCCGAAGGTATGTTCGATGCTATCCAGCACATATTTACCGGCATCGCCGCCGACCTCAATCTCGGACTGCGGAATGGATGCCACAACGATGCTGTTGGCACTGGCTCTGGCAGCCTCAGTAATTTCCTGAATGAATGTAATAAAATTATCGAACGTACCGGCAGGCAGGTCGTTTCTGCCATAGAGCTTCTTTCCATATGCAACCAGCTCGTCCATTAGGATCAGACATGGCCCGCAAGCATTAAACAGATTCTTCAAAGCCTCTGAGCCAGGAGAAACGCCTTTTTTGTCAGCTTCCTTGATGAAATCATACAGCTTCAGATCACCAGCAGATTCCGCAAGCTGCGCAGCCATCTCGCCCCAGATCGTGTTGATCGTGATGCCGGGGAGGTTGTTGGGGCGGCGGGCTTTCGAGGGATCGAGTGATGTTCCGACCAGAACGGCAACATTCGCTTTCACGAATGTACTGAGTCCTGCCTGTTCCAAAACCGGCTTGATATTCTGTACTTTATCGACAGACACCTTCGCACGGAACATATGATAGAGCGCAAGCATACTGTGCGTTTTACCGCCGCCAAATGCTGTCTTTAACTGGATGACAGGCTCTCCGCCCTTGCCGGAGGTGCGCAGCAGTGCCTGTACAAGTAAGCCCGCCATGCCATCGGTCACATAGGTACGAGCAAAAAATTCAACAGGATCACGGTACTCGATAGCACCCTCGCCACGAGCGACTTGTGCAAGGTCAGCAGCGAATTCTGCGTGCTGATAGCGTCCTTGTGCCACATCCGGATGCGGTTCCATGATCTGCCGCCAGCTGGGAAGTCCTCCTTTTGTTTTATCCAGAATGCCTGTTGCTTTGGAATTCCCTGCTGTCTGCGGTGTAGCGGCTGCATTTGCAGAACCAGCAGACGAGCCGTAGCGCAACTCTCTCTGAATCTCTCGGATTTCCTCGGCGGACTCGTCATCGAAGGCAGCACAAAGCAGTGCCATTGTATCCAGTGCTCGCCATGTGTAGTTCTCGTCAAAGTCTGCGCTGCCTGCATGAGCAACCTTATGGCGTACACCCATCAGCTCTTTCGACCATGTGCGATAGTCAATAGCAAGTTTTTTCTTAAAGATGTCATTCCAGAAACGGTCTAAAATGCGCAGACAGTTTGCAATGTCCAGTGAATCCACCAGCTCCGCATAAGTCCCGTTGACCGGCAGATCGTTGATCTGGTCATCGAGCTTCTGGCAGACATTGCTCCACCAATAAGCATCACCATATTCTGAAATCAGTTCCTGACAGAGATACCCTGCAAGATAGGGATGCAGAATATCAAAGCCTTTCTGTATCAGTGATTTATTACTTGACATGGTTAATCCTCCTCCTCAAAGAAGCTGTACTGATGCGGCACGGCCGCACGGAGATCTGCGGCAGCAGACTGTATTTCGGGCCATGCGACAACAAGGTTATTATAGGCGAATGCCTCCTGATTCCAGCCCTTTCGCTCCGCAATGGTATAGAGCCGGTATGCTAGTGCCTTTGCGTATTCCGCCTGCGATGCATCGGCTGCAAAGACATAATTTGCACACTCCATAATGCCCTTTGTTTCAAGCGCATGGGTGAGCTGCTGCATGAGCAGCCATGTGCTGCGCTTTTGCAGCCGCTTGTCCATTGGGATTTCCTCACGGTTCAGCAGGCGCACGATGCCCTTTTCTGCATGGAGGATGCCCTCTGCTTTCATGGTATCAACAGAGGTATTCTTGGCACGGGCAAGGGTGTCCGCCTCGCCGAATTTCATCTCGTCAAAGGCATACTGCGTGAACAGATCAACGCAGAAGCGGCTTTCCTTGTCGAGAACGCCGTCCTGCTCATTGAAGAACACATCCAGCTCCTGATTGATGATCTGGAGGGCAGTGCGCACGGTCATAGGTGTGCCGTCGGCTTCGAGGACTTGCTTGTATCTGGAGAACACACCGATGCCGGGGTCGATGGCAGACTGTGCGAGGTCAACAGGGGCGATGTTGCTGCTCTGGAGCTTGGTCAGGGCAGAGCGCAGTTCTCGGCGCAGCTCGTTGACAAAGCCTCTGCGGGTTGTGCCGGTTACAGATTCAGGACGCTTGCGACAGACGAGGACGATGGAGGAAGAAAGGGCATTTGCTCCATTTCCTATAATTCTGCCTGGTTTTTCTGTCCGCATAGGCCATGTACCAGTAATTGCAAATCCAGCTTTGATGATGGATGACAGCATTGTTTCCCAACCGGAAGAAGCCGCCGCCTCGTCTTCAATTTCACTTTGCTTATAGGCATAGTAGATTGTTACCGGAATATCATTGCTTGCATACAAATAAAGCTGCTGACAGGTATGAAACATTCCTTTTTCAAAAAATTCCTTAGCTTTCTGTTTGCTACCGTCAAAACGATATGGAGTTGCAACAAGTTCTTCAGTTTTGGGTACAAGCATTGTGCTAAATAGTTTGGGATATGTCTGTTTTAACGACTGTCGCATCCAAATATAAAAATAATCTGATAAATCAGCATAACTAATATTATCATAATATGGTGGGTCAGTTGACACCATGATATTACGCAATCCGCTATCACTTTGAGCATCAAATTGTTTTACTATACCTTGAATTGGTTTTATAGGAAATTCTTTTAGGCATTTTTCTATCCATTCAATCATATTGTCAAAACAACCAGATGAATTTGAGAACGGATTTCCTTCTGCATAATCCCAAACCATAGGGATTGCTTGTCTACCGAACGTATTTCTTAATCCGTCACGAGGCGGATTCCATGAACAAATAGACGAATGATAATCTGTTAATTTATCCACGACAAAAGCAAGATAACCCCCCACAGCCTCACCATAAGCCTTTGCACCTGTTCCACCGTCTGCAAGGGGCGTTTCATCATTCGGCATTCCTGCTTTAAGCGCATCCTGTTCGGCTTTCTTTTGTGCTTCTGCTACAAGGCCACTAAATGTGGTCAAGGCTGTGAGCTGACGGTTAGTGAATAGCTCTTTCCATTGTGTAATACCATACCCCCGCCCACTAACCAAGTCGGTACACTTAGTATTCATTTCCTCGATAGGTTCCCATTCAGGGACAGCGGACTGTGCAATTTTGATATGCTCATCATTTGGGCTTATATAAAGTCGTCCTTTGTCACCCTCAGCAACTATAGCAAGAAGTGAAGCTGTTACTTCGTGATTGATAAAAGCATCGTGTATATACGCTTTTTCAGTAACATTTCCACAATGTACACATTTAAAACTGCCGCCCTTACCCTGTTTAACAGTTTCCTTATCCTTAGGGCATTTTCCTTTTCTGACTTCAAACCGTATTTTGTCACCATCAATAATCGGCTCTACCCATGCTTCATTACCCTTTTTCTTGGACAGCACAAAACTGCTTGCAAGTGGCATCTGACACTCACAAGCCGGATTAGGACATTTGACCGTTCTCGCCCATATCCACGCAATGACCGTGCGTTCTTTACCTGTGCTGTCCTTTACTTTCGGATAAAGATGTCCGATACGCTTGAAAGCCTCCTGTTTCATCCATTCGCCGTAGTATTTCACATCCTCTGCAAGACCGGCTGCACCTTTGTAACCCTTATTCTCGTCAATACCTTCCCCAGCTTTCGGATTAACCGGAGACATCCCCGAAAAACGAGGCGGAATTTCAATCATCGCCTTATTGATCATGACCGCAACCGGATTCAGGTCATGTGCATGAGCCTCCAGACCGAGCCGCTGTGCCTCCAGCGGAATCGCACCGCCGCCCGCAAACGGATCGAGCAGCGCAGGCGGATTGCCGCCCGTAGACTTCATAATCTCGGCTTTTGCGGTATTCAGAACTTTCTCATTATTGGAATTTTCCCATTCTACAAGTTTTTCGAGAATACGGAACAGCCTTTCACGTTCCTTATTCTGTTCTTCTTCTGTGGGGAATTGTTCCGGATGTGACGAGGGGTCATCCACCAGAGACGACCAGATAACAGCTCTTGCCGCCGCTAAAGGTCGTCTTGCCCACCGTGACATCCTCCCCCGCCTGTAGAGGCGGGGGCTTCCTCCCACAAAAGCGGGCAGTCGGTTCTCGTTCGATAGTACCAGTGTACTAAGCATAAGCGAGCTACCCCCGTGTGTCCCACGGTTCTTTTTTCAGGTTATGCGAAAACTAACCGCATACCCTCATTTCTGATATTCACAGCGGCATTCACATCTCTGTCATGATGTGTACCGCATTCCGGACAGTCCCATGCCCTGACAGACAAGTCTTTTGTTTCTGGATTTTTGTAACCACAACAGGAACATATTTGAGAACTTGCAAAAAATCTTTCTATTTTTACCAGTTTCTTTCCGGATTCTTCGAGCTTGTAACGTAAAAATTCCGTAAACATGCCCCAGCCGTTATCGCAGACGGACTTTCCGAAATGTAAAGACTGTGCCATTGCCTGCATATTCAGATTTTCAATACAGATACAGTCCCATACATCAGCTAACTGCCTTGACAGCTTATGCAGAAAATCCTTTCTCTGATTTGCTATTTTTTCATGCAGTATAGCAACTCTGATACGCTGCTTTTCGCGATTTTTTGAGCCTTTCTGCATCAGCGAAAGTTTTCTTTGCTCTTTTTGCAATTTCTTTTCGGATTGTCTGTAATACCGTGGATAAGCTGGCTCACTTCCATTGCTGTCTTTATACAGTTCATGCATAGAGAAGTCAAGTCCTAAGAAGGTGTGCAGTTCCTGCTCCTGTACTTGGTTCTCGTACTCAAACAAGATACTTGCATAGTATTTTCCGCTTGCAGACTGACTAATTGTGACAGATTTCAGCTTGTAATCTGTTGGAATGGCTCTATGTTGTCTGACTTTGACAAGCCCTGCTTTCGGCAGTTTCAAATATCCATTTTCTAAAGAAATATTGCCGTTTACAAACACAGTTGTATAAGATTTCCGGCTTTTTCGTCTGGATTTGAATTTCGGAAATCCGTTTGCCGGACGGCTGAAAAAATTCTGAAAGGCATCTTCAAGATGACGGAGTGACTGCTGTAAGGCAATACTATCCACATCTGACAAAAAAAGATAATCTTCTGTTTTTTTCAGTGCTGTCATATCGTTGGAACATTTTGTATAGGAAAAATTCTTTTTTTCTTTCTGGTACAGCTTAATTTTCTGTTCCAGATAGTAGTTGTATACCAGTCTGACACAGCCAAATGTCTTTGCAAACAGAAGTTTTTGTTCTTCTGTAGGATATATCCGAAATTGATATGCCTTATTTGCCATTTTCTCACCGCCTTTCAAGATTCTATTTTTATTATTTCATATTTAGAGACTTTTGTCAATAGGTGGGACGCAATTCATCCCCCGCCTAAGAGGCGGGGTTTTTCTTGCTAATCTTTGATAAATGCAGCGTGGAGGGATGCCCGTGGCGGATGGACTTTTCTCTTGCGGATTCTGCATTGATTTTTTCCAGAGGCAATGCGACCTCGATCAGCTTTTTTACCTTGTTTTCCATAACGTACACTATCTTTCTAACAGCACTTTGCTGCGCTGAATTAAATTTTTGATGTTAAATGTCACACAGGTGCTTGCCCAGTCCGGCTTGTTCTCAAATGGCTGTTGCAAGTAGATTGTGTGTGTGCGATCGCCGTCCACTTCCACAATGGCGAGGATGTATTTCTCCGGCTTGTTCAGTCCCGTGATGATCTCGTTGTTGGAAACGGTCACGGTCTCCGCACCGGCAGAGCGTCCTTTCACTTCAATGAATCGCAGGCGACTGCCGTTTGGCTGTATCTCATCAGGAATTATAGATTCGATGTCATAGCCGCAGTTCTCCTTGCTGACATCTTTCGGCGCATATCCTAGGGACCTTTCGATCTCCATGACGGCATTCATAGCCGCAAGCTCTACGGCTTTGCGGTCGCCGCTGCCGAAAGTATCTGGAACAGAGCGGGGGAGCAGCTTATGCAGCAGTCCCAGCGGAATGATAACAGCTCCGCCGGAGATCACAGGCGGCGCAGAGGAGATCATTTTTTCCTTTGCGATTTCTGCCATGCGTTGCTGTAATCGTGCAGTCAGCTCCTCGGCACGGCGGGAAGCATTGTCGGAGTTCAGTTTGGCATTGATCTTGCCTGCACTCTCTTTCTGTTTCAGCTCTGCTGCACGGCTGTCTCAATAGTTGATCTGCACGGTTAGACGGCTTTTGACGGCACGTTCGATCTTGTCAAGCTGTGCCATCTTCCGGCTCTTGATTTCCTGAAAATGCTGTGGGATGATCTGCGAGATGGCAAACGTCTTCGCTTTGTCCTCGACATCCTGTGTCAGCCATGCCTGTGACTGCACAAAGCTGTGCAGTGTCTGCATTTCCTCCGGTGCCGGTGTGCGGTAGTCGAGGTATGGTGCATATCCGGCATTGGAAACAGAATCATCCTCCTTGATCTCAACAAAGTAGATATTCTTAGAAATAACACGCTTTCCGCCATTTGGCAAGATCACGCTGTCCTGCACAGCATCCTCGATATAGAACAGCAGACGTGGCTCTGTGCCGTAGTCCTGTTCATCAATTAGGATTGTGCCGTGCTTCATCACCTCACGGTTGCGCTCGATTACAAGATCAATGACCGCTTCGAGTAGCGGATGACCGGGGCAAAGCAGGTCTGCCTGTGGAAGTCCCTGCACGGTGATGTTCGCTTTGTCAAAGCAGACACGTTCGTATTTTTTCAGAACAGGGCTGCCAAATCCAATCAGGCGATCTCTGTCACGCACTGAAACCGGAACGTGTGTCACTTCATAACGCCCATGCTCACGGGGATTCATTTTGCCGCCAATGCTCCGGAATGCTTCCTTGAAGAATGCCTCGATGAAGAATGGCTGAAGTTTGCGGATTTCGGCTCGTTCCATTTCTGCCTTAATTTCCATAACCTTGCTGACATCCATCGAATCCTGAATCAGCGCATATTCGGCGAGCAGTTCACGCACTTTCTGTATATCCAGCGAGTCATCAACGACCTGCCTGAGCTTTGCCTTGACCTTCGGGTCCTCGCCATAGCGGATTGCTTCCACAAGCAGATCACGCAGAGGACGATTGTCAAAGGACATTTTACCGAGAATGTCGAACACCTTTCCGCCGAGTGCGGCACGTTCCTCCTCCAGCTTCTCAAACAGGCACTGGAACACTGCGCCCTCTC
>Ga0326511_10002221_pt1 | contig 15891 bp, 22 predicted proteins | sample 0_2496_0518_D_FD_203701 | JGI IMG/M metagenome (GOLD analysis project Ga0326511, IMG submission 203701) | Bovine rumen microbial communities from UC Davis, California, United States - 0_2496_0518 | ecosystem: Host-associated > Mammals > Digestive system > Stomach > Rumen | place: USA...
AAAACGCAAAAAAGAGCCGCACCTTTGCGGGCGGCTCTCACAAAACATCTATTTTAAAGGGTTTTTAATAATAACAGGCCCTTTATCTCCAGTGTAAGGTAAAGAGCGAACTGTATTATAGTCGATAAACTCTGCAGCTTCTTCGTAGGTCATTCCATCTTCTTTCATAAGACATTCAACCATTTTGTCATAATCATAAACTGCTCTATCGTCCATCGTTAAACCAACAAATGCCTCATCATAACTTGGGCTTTCAAATAAAATAATGCTTGTTTCTTCATCTTCAATATAATACTTTTCAAGTTGCTCTTTAATAGTCATACTTATTTCCTTGCTTCTTGCAAAACATGCAACACTTCGTTAATATCTACTTTACCATTTGTGGTTTGAAGTGATTTAACTTCTCCTTCTATCCAATCAATTGTTGGCGCATCTAAATTTTTAGCGTTTGGGTCTTCCAACTGAAAGCAAATGTCGCCATCGCTTACACATTCATCCCAACCACAATAAGGCGAATTATGAAGACTAAATGCAGTTACAATATTCATAGGAACACCATTTTCTAAACAAGTTCCTACTTCTTCCATAACAAGTTTTACTTCATAACCCTTTTCAAGATCTCTGTCTTCTACTTCATCAGAATCATAAATAGCTTCATTCATAAAATCATCAATGATTTCTTGATCTTCATTACTGAAAATGTTAAAAACTTTACTAAGCTCTTCTCTTGAAACGCTATGCTTTCCTTTTTCGGAAGCTTCCCAAAGGAATCTGAAAAATGAATTTAGAATACTGTTTTTTTCTTCATCGTCATCATCAGGAACTTCAGTTTCATAATCTGTATAGTATTCTTCATTAAACTCTTCTTTGCTAATCATACTTGCTCCAAAAAGAAGGAGGGGAACTTTCGCCCCCTCCCTTTTAATTACAAGATTTTGTTAAGGCTTAATTTTTCAAAGCAGTCTTCGCGGATAAGGCGGCTAAGTGTTGCCTTGCAAACGTCTACACCGTTAGGAATTACTACATAAGAGTTTCCAGAACTACCGAATACACCTACGCGGCAAATCTTGTCTTTCTTGTCTTTTCCAAGAATTACTTTCTTAATCATTGATGGAGTGTAAGTTCCATAAATGTCCTTAGAGAATGTATTGTTAGCTCCAATCAAGTCGTTGTACATTGAAGAACAAGACTGATGGATGTTAACAATAATTCCTGCGTTAGCAGATGTAACTTTGTTGATAAGCAAAGCGATAGAATCCATATCGTTGATGAATTCCTGAGCTTCGTCTACATTGCCCTTGCTGAGCTTCTTGTAAACTTCTGCGAAGTCGCCATACTTCTTAACGATAACATCAATCAAAGCGTTTTCAAACTTTGTTGAACCAAGAGTCTTTGTTGACTCAAGTTTAGCAATGTAATCGTGAATCAAATCAGCAAGTTTGCTGTTTTCGTCAAAGTCAAGTGGCTCTGCAGCAACACTTGAATCAATAATCTGCTTAACGTGGTCGGCAACCATAGTGATAAATGCTTCTACCTGATCTTCTGTCTTGAAGTTGTTAGAACCAAGTCCAATCATACCTGCACAAACGTTCTTAATTACAATTTCGTCGTCGATACCAAGTTTTGCCAAGGCGATAACGAAGTTCTTCAAGTAAGTGATAGAACGCCAAGAGATGATGTTGTAAACATTTCCCTTTCTCTTGTAGATATTAGCAATATCGTGATTGCCCAAATCAATATATCCGAGTGAACTGTCAACAACAGAATACTTAACGATAATGTCGTTGATCATTTCATTGAATTCTTTTTCAATTTCAGCTTCATCAACTTTTCCAACTGCTCTTGGCTTTGGATACTGACGAGTCAAACATTCGTGAATAATGTCTGAGTTATTGTGTCCCCAAAGAAGATTAACAATACAGAAACGGTTAATTGTTGGAGCCATAATGTTCATAAAGCTTGGCAAGTTTTCTGAATAGTTAGCTGCAGCAAGAACGATACAATCTTCTGGCAGTTCTTTACCGTTACCAATTCGGCGGTCAAAAATCAAAGAAAGCAATGAACCCTGAACTGCGTCAGAACAAGTTGAAATTTCATCAACGAACAAGATTGTTGGTTTGCTGTCTTTCTTTGCGTCAATAATACGCTGGAACCAAATTGGGTCTTTCTGAACAAGTGTAGGTGAACCAGGCTCATTAACCTGATAACCCATAATATCATCAGGGCTGAAGCGTGAACCAATCAACTGTTCATAGTGATAGCCCTGTTCTTTTGCCCAGTTAGTAATAGATGTTGTTTTACCATAACCTGGGTTTGAAATAAGCAAGATTGGCTGTTTTGTAATCTTACTCAATTCAATGTAATCATAGATGTTTTGTGAAATACTCATTTTCTTTTTCCTTCCTTTCTGTTGTATTCTTTATGATTTAATTATAATATAAAATCCAAAATTTGTAAATATAAGTGATTAAAAGGTTCCCTAATCATTAGCAAAAATTTTGGGAACAAAAGATAAGTGGGTTTGAATGTCTGAAATGAAATCTTCCATTCGATTTATTTTTTCAAACTTTAGTTTTGCAAACATAAGGTCTTCAATCAACGCTTGCGGGTCTAGTTCAACTCTTAAAGAAGCTCCATTATAAATTGTTGTTTCCTTATGAGAAAATTATAACACGAAATCTAAAATTTGTAAATTAAGCAGCCCAGCAAAACGCTGGGCTTTTGCTTATGCAACTTCTTCAGCTATTTTTTTTTCAACACGAAAAAACGAGCTATCTTTGTACAAGAGCATATAGTCAAAGAAGTTTCTCCAATCCTGAGCGTCGTTAAAACTGATTCTTCCAAACAATGGGAATCCAGCAAACTCAGGCTTGTTGTACTCAGGAATTCCATCAATTCCTTTTACAGATGTAAATGAACGATGGAAATCTGCTGTAAAGTTTTCTTCTTTATATAATTCTCGAATGTTCTTGAAATCTTCAAAAACCATAAGAGAATCATAAGCAGGGTCATTGAATACTTCAGCGAGGCTAGCATCGTAAGAGTAAGAAATCCAGTTTCTTACAAACTGATTTTTCTTTGCTATAATCATATCATCTCTGATTTTGTCGATGTTTGCATCTACCAAAGTCTTAATATATTCTTCAAGACTCAAGAAACCTTTATCCTTGTACTTTTTGTATACAGATTCCTTACTTGGTCTTGCAACAATCTTGAATGTTATTCCAAGATCGCGCAAAACCTGAACCTTATCTCTTACATAATAAAGGTCTGCGGTTTCAGGAATAAGGACTCCAATCTCATCATCCTGAAGATCAGGAGATGAACTGTAGCCATAACGATAGTTTCCTGCATTGTCATAGCTGATTGTCTGTCTTGTTTTGAAACCAAGTTTTCTTCCACTGCTGCCAGCTTCCTTCTTGTATTCACAAGCGGTTGCCCAATTTACAACCTGCACGTTTTCACCCAAGAACTCTTTACAAGCTTTTAGGTTGTCTGCGTCTTTGTAATCTTTTGGGAACAGTACACGATAGTCATCTGTTCCAGCATCAATTCTTTTAACAACATCTGCAAAAGAAGTAGAAGTAAGTTTACCTTTATCATCGAAAGTCTGTAAAGATAAGAAGTTATCAACTACATTCTGTTTAACAGTAGATTTAATTCCGTTGAAATCTACAAGATAAGTTTTCTTTGGTCTTGAACGCCATCCGCCATTATCGGCAGGTGATGCTACTGTTATACTCTTTCCTCTACCATTGCCTCTTACATCAAGAGCCTTAGAAAAGAAAGTGTTAAAAATCTTTGCTCTGAAGTTGTCGTTAAGCTCAGTATCGTATCTCTGAAACTCTGAAAGTTTCATGGCATCGTCATAGCTGTACTCATCAAACTTATCTCTAAGTTTCTGATAATACTCATCAACAACTTTTGTAACATTTTTATAAATGAAGTCGATAGTCTTGTCATCGTAATGCAAAACTTCACGAGATGGTGTTAAAGTTACATCTGACTTGTTAGCCATAATGTTGATTCTTTTAACACCTGCTTTTTCAAGCATATCTTTCATTGTACCGCCTTTTGCTTTAAGGTCATTGTATTGTACATTAAAGCCAACTCCTGCAACGTTTACAGTAATCTCAGGGCGATAACAATGTCCAATATCAATAGAGTCGAAAGAATGGAACTTTCTATCTTCCATAAACTCTTCCCAATTAAAATTAGGATTGTTTGTGAAAGTGTTTACATTTGGCATAAAGCAAGTGCTTCGGAAGAATTTGTCTGCTTCATCATTCCACTCATCATAATACCAATCTCTGTCAGCGACCCATCTAAAGTTGATTTCAAGACCTGTATCTTTTGTCCAATCTTCCTCTGCGATTTTCTCAACACAAGGAAGTCCGTTTTTCTTTGACATTTTATAAGTTTTCTTTTTGCCTTCGCAATAAGAAATTACTTCATATTCATCTACAAGAGAGAATGGAGTTTTAGAACCAAGTCCAAAACAACCAGTCTGATTTTCATCGTCTGTTTTCGTAGAAACGAAATAACTTGTGTAGATATTATAAATCAAATCTTCAGGGATACCATCTCCAAAGTCACGAATATTGAAGAATGGTTCTGAAGGAGTTGGTAAGTGAAGATCAAAAGGATAATCTTCTCTACCAGCCTGCTTATGCGCATCATTCGCGTTTGTTGAAAGTTCACGAATGATAGCAAGTTTAGGATTAGAATAAAGACTGCTACTCAATATGTTAAAAGCCTCAGCAGTTGCAGCCATATTAAATGTCTGTTCCATCAATTTCTCCTTTAATAGTAGATGTTCTTTTATTATATCATAGGGCTAATTTTTTGTAAACATTAGTCCTTTTTAACAAGAATCTTTTCAAATGAATCAACGAAATCGTTGAAAAGACTACCAGTGTAGTGTTTGATTACGTCCATAGAACTCCAACATACTAAGTATGGCTGTTCGAATCCATCAAGGCTCCAATCTTCAAGGTCGTCTTCGCAGTCAGAAACTACGAACAAGTTTCCAATCTCTGCAGGCTGGAAATTATCCTTAACATACTGAATACCTCTACCGATATCTGTACCACCACCACTTACTGCTTTTATATCATCGTTAGAATCATAAATAGCACGAAGTCCTGTGTCCCACATAACAATTCTACATTTCTTTCCGCAAGTCTTAGAAACATTCTTGAAGATATTACAGAAACCTAAAATATTCTTATCAGAAATAGAACCTGAAACATCAAGAACTACTGTGATTGGAACTTCATCATAAGTTGTCTGTTCGCGATATCTAGGTGTAAGAACATCTCCACAACCACGTCCACGGTTATAATTATAAAGCAAGTCACGCTTTGTTGTTGTTACACATCTGTTAATCATAAGCTCGCGGATTTCTTTTTCAAGACCTTCAAAGTCAATCCAGTTTGTACACTTATCAACAAGAACAGTTCCGTTTGCTCCACCGCCACCACCGTCGCGAGAATATCCCTTAAGCGAATTAGAGTCAGCCTGCTGCTCATCTTTAATTTCGATAGATTTCTGATAATCAGAAACAGCTTTCTGAATAAACTGTTTAATCAGTTCATCGAGCTCTTCCTTGGTGAGTTCGCGAGGCGGGGTGCTCTCTCCATCTTCTGCGGTGCCGTCCTCATTTTCCGAGCTACTGCTATCATCCTGATCGCTGGCAGACCCGCTATTATTTGCTTCGCTATCTTGTCCATCTCCGTCTTCTGCATCGTCTTGTCCAGCCGACTCTCCATTAGTTTCTCCGCTATTATCTGAGCCATCGTCTTCGTTATCACCTGCGGCGCCCCCACTACTTGTATCTCTGGATTCAGAATCGTCTCCCGCATCAGTATCATCGCTTGTTCCACTTCCGCCTGACTGCTGTTCGCCATCGGCATCTGTAGAATCGCTAGAATTATTTCCTCCAGAAGATTTATCACTGCCTGATTCGTTCTCAGAACTGTTGTCGTCATTTCCTGAACCTCCCGAAGAACCGTCTACTTTGTCAGATCTATCGTCAGGGGAACTTGATCCACTGTCCGACGCTCCACCGTTGTTATTTTTATCCTGAGAGTCTTTCGAATCTTTTCCATTCGAACTTGAATTTGCTCCACCGCTAGTTTTATCATTATTACTACTTTTAGCATCTTCCCAGTCCTGTGTCTGTGTGTTTGCTGCAGCCTGCTGGTTTTGCTGTTGTGTTCCCATTCCTTGGTCATCTTGACCATTCTGCTGTTGATTCTGCTGCCCACTCTGACCATTCTGCTGCTGGTTCTGCTGCTGGCTCTGCTGTCCCTGACCGCTTTGTCCGCCCTGTCCACTCTGACCGTTCTGCTGCTGATTCTGAGGTGGATTTTTCTTAGGTCTTTCACGGTCTTCTTTGTTATGATTCTGATCTTCAGCTCCACCACCACTAGAAGCGGCACCCGACTGATTTGTGTTACAACCACCATTTGTACCGTTGTTCTGTTTTCTCTGCTGTAAATCTTCCATAGCCTGCTGCATAGCAGACATCTGATTTGTGAACCATTTTTCAGGGTCACGAAGAATCAAAAGCAAATATTCATTAGCAGTTAATCCTGGTGGATAACCAACGTCTTGTGGAAGCAGGTGAATAACAGGCTGTCCATCTATAATACATTCGTCTGGATACAAAGTATCCAAGTAGCGAACTTCATCTTCTGTGAAATCATTTGTGAAAACTTCCCAATCGCGAAGCATCTTGAAGATATAATCTTCAAAAATATCATACATATTATCAATGTCTGAAACTGGGTCGTCGAATAAAGGTTTAAGTCTGTTGTAAACCGCTTTAATTTTTGGAGCAGAGAATCTAAAGTCCAAAGTCTGCTTTGCAGCATAATGCTGTCTTTTAATATGCGCCAATTCGATTGTCTTTAACCATTCCTTTAATTCTTCAGGTAATGCATCATTAAGAGCAATCTTATAAACACTACCAGCAAGTTTATTAGAAATGCGGTAAGTGTAACAAACATTACTAAAAGAAGTATTTGGGATAATCTGATAAAGTAATCCCTTTGCGTATTCATCCATTTCGCCTTTAATTGCTGGCAAGTTCATTTTTATACTCCTAAAAATAAAATCTGTAAGTTTCTCTAACTTACAGATTTATTATATCATGAAATTAAAATTTTGTAAATTATTGTTATTGAGAAAACTACTTTTTCTTCTTTTTCTTTTTCTTCTTGGCTCCCTGTGGGACACCATAAAGATCTGCAGCTTCGCCCGTTACGACGTCTTTCCACATCTTCATTCCGCGAGCAATATCTTCGGCAACTTTAGGGTCTGTTGAACCATACAAGATGCCACTTCCGTCAGGGGCTTCAAAGCCATAAAACTTTATTAATTTTGGTTTTTTATGAAACATACTACTCTCCTAAAAGTTTATTGAGAGCATCACGAAGCTTTGTCGCCTCCTCATTCGTAAGAGTGAGACCCTTACTCATTTTTCTCTCTCCGCTTTCTTCGTCTGTCTGCCAAGTGCGGACATCAATTTTAGCCTCTGCTCCGTTGTAAGAAACAAGGTTAATCTCTTTAGTCCATCCGCCTTTACTTGACGAAAGAACTGCTACCTTTTCTTTAAGTTCGTATGAAAAGTCTCCCATTCTATTCCTCCTTTGATGGAAAGTCTTCGTTTGTTAATTGTTTATATAATTCTTTAGCTCTTCTTTCTGTGTCTGTCGAGCTAAAACTTTTTGAAGCTACAAGTTTATCAAACTTAGTAGCTTTGTAAAAAACTTTTTCCAAATCGTTGGCTCCGCTGGCTTTGTATAAAAAATCAGGTGACGCTGGTATTTCGTCTATTGAGTCCATTACAGCCGCTTTACAGAAATTATACACTATTCGTCTAAAAGAGTCAAGTTTCAATTCTGCTTCTTTCGATTGATTTCTTCCAGCAATTCCGTCAGCTGCTGAACGAAGTATTTCAATCAATTCGTATTTATCCATTGCAATCTCCAAAATCTTGAACTTCAAGATGCTCTATTATGCCTTTGCAACCTTCTTTTAGCATTTCGAAATTGTGAAAGACTATGCTGTTTTTGTTTTCTTTGTCGCTTAGCCACTCAAGACCTAGTTGAGCATCGTCAATCAAACCAAGAATGGCTTCTTCAGGTGTTTTAAATTTATTATAGCTTTCGCTATGATAAGCATAGGCTGCTAGCATAACATATATCTGATGTTCTAAGGAAGAATTCAAAAAGCCTTCAACAAGAACCTTTCCAAGTTCATTTTGAAATTCCCCTGCCTCCAGGCTCAACAAGTCTTTATACATATTATCCCTCAACTTCTGAAGCAAGCTTTTTTGCGGCTACATCTTCAGCGAACGAATCAAGAAGAGCCTCAGCTTTTTTCTTTACGTCGTATTTTTCAACTTCAAGAGCAACCTGCTTTGTAAGGTCTTTATCTGTATAGAAATTATTGTACTTTTTGCCATCAAATCTAAAAGAGGAAAGATTCTCAGGTAACTTCTCTGGGTAGAAGACTTCTTTTCCATGTTTGTAAGCATAAGCAACTTCGCGCTTTGCTCCCATACTGTCTTTCCAATTTGGAAGAAGACAAACAGCATCACAAGCATCAAGCATTGCAAAATCTATATGCAGCCAATCCTCATAAGAGAAGGCACTGTACTTCTGCATAGCATATGTAACTGCTGGGTTCATAATGCTTTCAATAGGTTCACCGCCAGCATTAGTTTTTTTACTTGCTAACCAAGTTTCAACTATTCTGAAATTTTTCCAAATTTTTTCTTCTGAAAGACCTGTCATTTTTCCGCTAAGATAAACTTTCATTAAAATACCTCCGAATCTTCTTTCTTATGATTTTCAAAAATGCTATATTCAAAACCTTTCAAATCGTCTTCATCAAGAGAGCTTATGTTAGCCACTATAAAGCAACTAAGAAACACTAACGCCCCGAAAGCAAGGAAGCTCAAAATAAACATAAACCAAACAATTCCGCAAATCGCTCCGAATGTTGGACACTTTGCGGTAAAGTTTGTTGCTGCCCAAATAGTTTTAAGAATAACGTTTCCAATCGAAGAAACAATTACTAATCCAATTGATGAAACCATTCCATAAATTGTAAGCATTAGAATTTTTCCATTGAAAGATAAATTATCTGATTCAAAAAATTCATCAATTTTTGTTTTTAATTTTTTAAGAAAACTATCTTTCTTTAGTTTGTGTTTTTTTAACGAAACTCCATCATCGCCAAAATCTTCGATGATTTTTTTCTTTGCCATTATACAATCTCCTCAATCAGGCCAAATTCAAGCAACTGCTCAGGTGTATAAAAAGTTTCAGTTTTAAACATTTCTTCGAGCTGAGCTTCTGTAAGTTTTGAGTGCTCAAGGTAAACACCTTTGTAAATAGCGTTCCATTTCTTGTTGTTTTCAATAGCAACATTCTGCTCTTCCAAAGTCTTAAAAGTAGCATCCAAAGATCTCATAGGATGAATAAGACTCATAGCATACTTAGAACAAGTTCTGTGGTTACCAACTGTAGCAATCAATGAAGCACCTGAATCGGCTTCTCCCTCAATGTGTGTATTTACATTAACGGGAACCAAAGCGTTGCCAATCTGACAAGCCTTGCCGCTCTGAATATCTTTAATTACCTGAACAATCTGCAAAGCAGATTCCAAACCACCACCATTTGAGTTGATGTGAAGTTCAATATCTGCTGGCTTATTACCTGTTTCAAGACAGTTGCCAACAATTGAAAGAGCAACTTCATGCAAATTTATAATTAAAGCCCTTGCTGTGTCAGGATTGATTTCTTCGTTAAAATAATAATGGTTTCTTACTAAGTAGTTTTTAGGATCTCCGCCGCTAGTAAGTGCTGACAAATCGATCATTCCTTCTCCTGCACAAGATTCTTTTACTTCTTTTTCTTCCATATTTTCTCCTTTATTTTTTGATAATTAAATTATAGCATAAAATCAATTTTTTGTAAACTAAAAAGACTGGGAAATACCCAGTCTTTTAATTAGAATTGATTTAAACTTTCTTTTTTCTTTAAGAATTTTAAATACTTAAATTTATAAAACCAACGTTTTCTGAAAAGCTGCTTTAGCCATCTTTTCATAATATCTTCTCTTTCTAAACCATACGGGCTGTAAACAAGAATAGAAGTTTTAACCGCTTTACCTTCTTTTTTCTTATCATGAATTTCGCCACAAAGCATCGTACAGTCAGAGCAGCTAATATCAGTATATGTCTGATAATTTATGTTCATAAAATCATTTGTAAACAACATTTTACTTACATCAAATTTTTCCTCTGAAACATCTGATTTTAATACGGCTGGCAACCCATTGCGGTCTAAACTTAGAACAGTTACAGGTATAACAGAATAATCCATTTTTGTTTTATTCTTATCATATTGATAAACTGTTAATTGTAAAAAATATAAATTATCAAAATTCATAACTAAATTATAAACTATTCTTCTTTTTTTGTCAAGGGGAATCTTTTTTGCCACCAAGCAGACTTCATATTGAACAAGCCACTTTCTTCAAGTGTTTCTTTGTAAGCTTCTTGAATACCAGCCATGCCTACATCCCAATTGATTGAATTGTTGCACAAATAATTTATTGTTTCACCGTGCCAATCAGAGTGAATGTTCTGATGCTTTCCCGTAAAGAAATCAGAAATTTTATCTTTTGAAACACCTTTTGCTACAATTCCAGCAAGCTTTGCACTAGTTGCTTTTAATTCAGGGAAAGCCCCAGTGTTTGATAATACATGGATTAGTTCATGCATAATATAATTCATTGCTTTGTCTTTAGGTGTAGCATAAAACAATGGTCTATTGATGTAAATTTTTGTTCCTTGTGTATAAGCCATTACATTTGACTTTTCTTTGAAGTCTCGTAAGTTTAGTGTTGTATCATATTGTCTATCAATTTTTAACAAAAAGTTTGGAGAAAATATATCTTTCATATATTTTCTGAACAAAACGTCTAATGCTTTATCTCCACTGCTTACTCTTAATTCTTCTGTAAATAAACTATCTTCAAAATTCATACTATTAACTTTTTTATTTCTTATCTATTAAATTCATACCGTCTAGACTTATATTGTTTTTTCCATTACGTTTAACAAAGAACATATTTTCGTCGGCTTTTTTGATAATTTGTAAAGGAACCAAATAGTCAACATTCTGAGCAACACCAACACTTAAAGTAATTCCAAGCTCTTTATAATAAAGATTTTGAATGTCTTTAATTTTCTTTACTGTTTCAACTGCTGGCAGTCTTGAAAGAATTACAAACTCTTCGCCGCCATATCTATAAGCTTTAAATTCGTCGCAACTTACAAATAAGCAGGCATCGGCAAGTCTTTTCAAACACAAATCGCCAAATTGATGTCCATGGGAGTTATTACAATCATGAAAATTGTCTATATCTATCATTACGACAAATCTAAATTTTTGTCCTTGTAAATCTTCATCTAGTTTTCTTCTATTATATAAACCAGTCAATTCGTCGCGATATGACATTTTCATAAGTTTTTTGTTATATTCGAATGCAATATTAGCGAAGAAAAAAGTAAAGAAGAAAACAAACAAATATCCAACAGAAAAACTAATATTATATAAGTAAATATTTCTAACAGCTGCAGAAACCACTCTATTGTTTATGTAAGTGAAAATCCATAGATACTCAGCCAGTGTACCTAAAGGAACCCATAGCCACTTTTTTCTATTAAGAGCAACACCATAAGCAACGGGTGCTATAAACAAATAAAACACAAAAGAGCCACTTAATCCTTTCTGATCTGCTAAAAGAATCAAAGGAAACAAAACGTTTGCGCAGCCCGCAGTAAGCAAAATACCCGTAATAGAATAAGGTAATTTTTTTCTAAATAAGAATACTAATAGCTGAAATGCTAAACATATTGCTGTTGGCAAAACATTTCCGCGATTACTCTCAAAAGAAGCGGCTACAAATAAACCTGCGGTGTTTGCTAGAATACCTGCAATCGCCAAAATGTTAATTATTATTGGTTCTAATGGTTTTAATGTTTTTGTTTTATTTTTAAATTGATTTTTCTTCATACACTTAACTCTTGTTGTAATGTTTGCAACCACGCAAACAGAAAAAAAGCTGGGGGACAAAGCCCTCAGCTTTATGTTAAAATACATTATTGAATGGCGTTACTCAATAATCTCGTTAAATTTTAAAATTCTATGATGTTTATCCCAACACATATTCTTGTAGTTGTTTAATTCAACTACTTTGTTAGGATCAGAAATAGCATCACAATCAACATCAATGTTTGTTTGCTGAGTGATACCTTCTTTCTGAACTCTTTCCATCATAGCGAAGTTTTCTACCTCGTGGCAGAAATAATCTTCAGGGATGTCACAGTCGTGCACATGCCCATAAAGGTTTACTAAGTTGCTGCCTGGTTTAAGATAGACTGGCTCATGACTTAACAAATATTTGTTCTCTAACAGAATAGGGTATGGGAAAACTCTGTCAAAGCCAAGAGCGATAAACAAATCATAAGGAGTTTTGAATCTTTTCAGATCCTTAACTCTTAGATTCATTTCTCTGTCATGGTTGCCAAGAACAATCCAAAGCTTTTTGTCATTACTCTTCATTCTATCAACAAACCCTTTAAGTTTATCAAATGTAAGTGAAGAATTGAGAGCTATATCCCCAAGGTTAATAATTGTAGACCCTGCAGGTAGCTCATCAAACTGTTTTAATATATCTTCATTCATCTTTTTAACACCATCCCACGAAAACTCGTAAGGACGGTTGCAATACTTAATTATATTGCGATGTTCAAGATGAAGATCGCTAGTTATATATGTTTTACCAAAATCCATTATTTTCTCCTTATATAAAAATTATACTGCAAAAACAACGAAAAGTCAATAAGGAGAAGCAACTATTTAAATGTGACAATCAACAAGAGTTATGTAGCAATCTTGGTGTTTAGATACAAAATCCTTAAACCAATTTTCATACTCTGCTTGTGCTTGTCCATCCTCAGAAGAAGAGAACCAATGCATTTCGCCTGGAGCAACCCACTCACCTTCAGGTGTTACAACCGCATAAGGATGTGTTGCTGTCGAACGTTCAATATAATCTTCTTTTGAATTATATCTGCCAGTATAATACTCTTTTTTATAGAAAGCATTAACAGGTTCTTTGCCAGGTGATGGCAACTTACCTTCAATGTATTGCTCCCAAAACTCTTTTGCTTCTGCCTTCTCTTCAGGTGTTCCTTCCCAAACGATGTCAGAAAGTTTTGCGGCGTTTACTTTACTACCATCTTTTAGATTGAAATAACCATCCCAACGTCCACCAACCTGATACCAATCCCATTTTGATTTTGGGTTGTAAGTAGAAAGCTCATTTCCATTTTCGTCAAAGCGTTCTTCATCTTCACCATCACGATACCACTGATAAATTTCTTCATCAGACTTTTCATACAACTCTAAACGCTCTTTAGCGTAGTCAGTTAATTCATCGCTGTCTTCTTTAAGCCAATAGGTGCGATAATTTTCCGTATCATATTCGCCCTTTTTGTAAGCTTCCATATCTCTCTTTAAACTCTCAGCGCTTTCGCGAAAGCCTTTGATAATTTCTTCCTTTGTATTGTAGATATAAGGCTCTACTTCGATGTTTTCATCAAATGGAGCAAGAAGATCTTCAATTTCGCTTTCGCTATCTTCGTTAGTTACTACTGCTACTGTATAATGCATATCAACCTCTATTTATCAAGTTTATCTAAGTCTTCGACCGTTTCAGAATCTTTCTTACCGAAAGAGTTTTTAATCTTTTCAACAAAATTTGTAATTTTGTTGCCAGCCTTTGGACACTTTGTTGTAATTGCCCAATAACCAACTGCAAAAGTTGCAGCAATTCCAACGATTGCAAAAATTGTTAATACTACCATATTACTTCTCCCAATCATCCATAATTCTGCCAAAAACTTCTTCGGCAGTTAAATAACCTTTTACTTCATTAAACTCTAGTTCTTCTTCTGTAAGAAGTCCCATTATTTCGAGTTTGTCTTCTTCTCGACCATAAGAACCACAGTGTTCTATAACCGAGCAAACCATTTCTTTTTTATGTCCTGAATATACAATATGATAACCACCAAATTCTTCTCTGAAAGTAAAAGGAATGTTATTATCTTCAAGCATTTTTTTTAGACGAAGTATTTCTTTAAAGCCGCCTTCTGGAATTTCTGACGCATACAAATCTTTAAATAGATCTACCATATTTCGTCTACCTCCTCTAATGCTTTTATTACTTTATCACAAAAACTTTGTGTGATTTCAACTTTCTCATTCCAAAGATTTCTGCTAACATTTTTATCATTTTCAAATGCTATATTAAAAGCCTGATTAAAACACTGCTCTATTGCAAAAATCATCATTCTACATTGAACGTTTTCAACGTCGTGGTGATAATCGTCAGGCTCTGATTCAAACCACTCTGGCTCACCAAAATTGCAGCGATACCAACTCTGATATTCTTCAAAATCCTCAAAGAAATTTTTTATAAACTCTCTTGCTTCATGTCGAGAACAAAACCAAGAGCCATTAGAATTTTCATTTTCTGTAAGGTAGTTACCCAAGTCGCAAGGATAGCGAAGTTGTCCAATCCAATTAGGAAGTCTTTCTTTTACTTCTTGTTTTACTAAATCTGTAAATTCTTTACTCATGAGCCTACCTCCTTCCAGCCACGTTTTTTAATCACTTCTTGAACTGAGGTTATTGCTTTATCAAGCTTTTCCTTCATTTCTTCCAAAGTAGCTGCATTAACTTCAATACCATAATAACAAAGTCCGCAAGTGTTTCTGTGGAATTCAACTTTATAATTTTCTATCTGTGGAACTTCGTCAAAACTTTCCACTTCTTGCGGAACTGTCTTTTTGGATCCTCTCATTTTACCTCCAACTAAAACGGCGCCGAAGCGCCATTTTATTACACATTAATGCCTTTGTCTTTCAAGAATTTCTTGTAGCCTTCAAGATTTTCTTCCATACGTGCGAGTTCTGCTTTATACAACTCAACATTTGGTCCTGCAACGTTAAAATCTTTACAGAACTGTTCAAAATCTTTAATGTCAAAAATCTGTCCATTAAAGTTAAGGTCTTTACTGTAAGGTTCTACATAATCTCCCCAATCTCCTGGTTTTACAAAAGCAACTTTTGATACCTCGTTACCATTAGCAAGAAGGTTAGCAACTACATAAAGATAAATTGCATATTTTTCCTTTTCAATTGTAAAAACAACACCATTAACCTTAGCAGTCTGCCCGTTATTTATTGGAAGCTCCTTTCCGTCTGCCAAATAAATAATTCCATCTTTCTTCCCGATAAGTCCACGAAGTTCATCGGCATACTTGTCAAACTCTTCATTTGTAAGCATTTATTTCTCCTTTTCTTAAATTATAGCATTTTATTTTTTAATGTCAAGACTCAAATGAGTCAGCATATTCTTCCTCAAAAGAAGAAACAAATTTATATTCATGGTCTACTTCGTATTCGTCTGGGTCTGCGTTTTCGTCATCCCAAATTGGTCTATAAAAGCCAATAGCTTCTTTTAGGAAGTTTGTCATTAATTCATACTCTTTGGCTCTTTGCTCATTTTTGCCAATATAACCATAGTTTTCTATTATAAAGTCATCAAAAGAATCTTTATATTCTTTGTGGAAGAATTTTGCTTGTTCTTTGTTCTTTTCTGAAAAATCTGTAAAGTCAAAATAATGAATATCGCCGCATCCATCTGTAAATACTTCGCTTTCATATTCTGAATGGAATTCACCATCTTCACACTTGAAATAAGTTTCGCCCCAAAGGTCATTATACATTAACGAAGCCTC
>Ga0326511_10002222_pt1 | contig 15884 bp, 14 predicted proteins | sample 0_2496_0518_D_FD_203701 | JGI IMG/M metagenome (GOLD analysis project Ga0326511, IMG submission 203701) | Bovine rumen microbial communities from UC Davis, California, United States - 0_2496_0518 | ecosystem: Host-associated > Mammals > Digestive system > Stomach > Rumen | place: USA...
TCCCAATTTTTCTGAATTGGAAGAATCTTTTGCGATTAAAGAGACTGCATTTATTATCTCTTGAAGATCCTCATCTTTAATCTTCTTAAAAAATTCCGGATCTTCTTTTAAAGAAGTCTCTTCTACTGTAGCCAGGAATGTCTCTAACATTCCTAACCCTAACTCCTCTCTTGACGGGGAGGAGGTATTTGCCTTGTTTTCAGCCTGGACTTCGGCATTAGTTTCGTTTTCTTTCATGATTTATGTTTTTAAATTATTTTATTTTTCCTGGTAATCCTTTTTTAGAAATTTTTCAGGATTTTTAAGACATTCAACTTTATTCAAATCGAATTCATATTTTTCCCCGATACGAATCAGAGTATCATAATCTTCCTTCATCTTTTCTATGAAGGTTTTAGTGTTTGCGTGAGGGAAATGATAATTGTAGTTTTCACCCTCTTTGAGTCCATTCGTCTCAAGCCAAACCTCAAGATTATCGGTTGGCTTAGTGGGATTTTCATATCCCTCACATGTACCTAATGGAGCTACATGTAAAGTCTTTCCTGGTTCAAAATTCAGGAAATCTACTTTAACACCTAACCATTCAGGTGCTTTTTCTATTATAGGGGTATTCAATTTCTCCTCTATAACAGAATTAAACTGAAATTTAGCCTTCTCAAAGAAAACTATATTCAATAAGTGCTCTCTAACACTCCGCTCCAGAGTATTCGGAAAAACACTCATCACTTCTGAATCCCTGAGGAGAGATTCGAATTTATTTAATTTAATCTCAATAATAGCTTTCATTTCCTCCCCGGAAAGTTGATTTTCTGGAGTTTGATACTTAATGCGAAGTATTTCCTTCGCTTCCGAACCTCCTCTTTCTAGTATAAGGGGAACTACATATCCAGCTGCATTAGACAGCTCTATACATTCTACGCACATATTAATGATACGTAATGCATGAGATGCCAGTTTATTCTTTTTAGCCGGATCTCCCTTTACAAGTTCTCTACGAACCTGTGCCTTAGCAAACTCTGCCGATTTGATAAAGAAATTCTTCGTTATAAAGGATTTCTTATTATCAAAGATCCATTTCATTATTGGATCAGGGGATTTTTTCCACCATTTTCTAGGGATGTGAATCATCTCTACTGTATCGGTGTCTCCTTCCTCGAGAAAATCAAGGAATCTGTCTATGGAAACTAATTTATCGTCCTTAGTCTCCGTCTCCAAACATGGTATATATTTGCTTGGGTCATACATAAATGCAGGGTTAAAAAATACTCCATCCATGTCAATGTCTGAACCTTCACCGTTCAAACCAAATACGTGACTACCTCTTACTGTTGCAAAGAGACAGCGAGGAGACTCAATAAGAGCCATATACTCCTCTTTCTTTATTTCTTCTGCCATTTTTAATTTTTTTTTAAAGTTAAAAACTCGAAAAATAAAATGAAGAGAATATAATTCTAGTTTATATTCTCTTCTGTTATAAGGTTTTTGGGGCTTGTGATTACCCATTTAATTTATCTTTTATTTTTTGTAAAGTAGTTTCAAAGCCGGTATATAAAATTCCATTTCCACAATACCTAGCATTGAATAACTCAACATTTCTTAATTGGTCATCTATAAGTAGATCATTAGGACTTGCTGCACCAGGCTTTTGAGATCCTGTTCTTACTATTACTACATCAATATCATCAATCATAGGAAGATTCTTTTTTATCCACTCCTTCTTACCTACAATCCCTGCTGGTAAAAATATAGAGGATAAAATACCAACTTTAATTCCTAGATTCATAACTTCTGTAATTAATTTCTTACCTTCTTCTAACCAAGGCATATTTTTCCAGAAATCTCTACCTAATGTTTTTACTTTATTCCAATCCACTTTCCCATTATCTAATTTCGGGGCAACGGATTCAAAATCTGTCAATACACCGTCTAAGTCAAATAAAACTCTTCTTATCATGATTTTATATTATTATAATTCAAGTTTAAGAATTTGAGGAATAAAAAAAAACAAGCCTGAGGTCTACAACGTTTCACAACGTATGTTCCATTTGGCTTGTTCTGAGTAGCTTTATAAACGATATAGGGAAATATCATTCGACCACACCAACCCGTTTCCAGGGGTAGCTACTTAAGTACACCTTTACTATTGAAAGGCTAAGTCATATACTACCTCGGCTTTCACTTTAGTAGCGCCATATTACCTTATTACCCTCTTTCATGTCCCCTAGGGTTTCCCCTCATTCTGACCTGCCTTGCGAGCTGGTACAGGTAACACTATTAAGAGCCTCATATAATCCCTGGCGGAACTATACTACCACATTTCAACTATATAGACACGCTATACAGTCTCATGGCTTAAGTACTTTTTTGATAACATGGCGGCAGCCCATTTTTTGCGATAACTTTTAGAATAATTTTCATGTTTAACTTATGTAGTTATAGTCTATTAGTAAGCGGGCTGCCAAGAGTCCGTTCTATTCACCTCACGATGAATTATACCCTACCTCTACTTACCTTTCCTTCCCACTTGGCATTGTGAGTCAGTGATCCGAAGACCTATTAATAACCACAGTCTTTGCCTTAGACTGTAATCATTAACGACTTATACACTTACCTCCCTTAGTCATTTCCTACTACGGAAAACAGTTATATAAGTCCCTTTCTTTGAATAGTGTTGCCACTACGATACTCAGCATAGACTAAACCTCGTACCTTTATTACCATTGCTGGTTTTATCCATTATTTACCCACGAACTAGAAGGGCGTTCGTGCATTTATTAGGTTTTGAATATATTTTTAATTTATATCTTAGAATTACGGGGGATTTGAGAAGTGCTTTTTTAGATTTGAATTGAAATATAAACTCCCGCTCAAAACCCCTATAAACCTTACATAAGATAGAAGATAATATAGACGTTATAGTTTATAATATCTTCTATCTATTTTCTTTGCTATCAGGATATTAACAATTAAATTAAAAAATCATGAAAAAGAAATTTGAAGTAAAAAATTACACCCCGCTTTTGAGGGGTATTTGGCCGAGCGTGATATTGCCCGGCCTCAAAGACGTTATACTTAATGACGTCAACACAAAAATTCAGGAAGGTAAACTCCCTGGAAGCCAAGACGACCTCTTCAAAGTAGAAGATCGTCAATTTGTCGTTTACAATCAACAAGTTAGCGTGCCCGTTAGAACATGCGAATTGAAATCCATAATCGATATGGATAAGGTGTTCCTCGCAAGAAGAGGAGCAAATACGAGGACAGATCTTGTAACCTCAATAACCAACGTAAAGGAAGTTGAGAATACAACTCGGATTTATGCCGAGTATATCATTGACGCTAATACAAAAGGCGTTAAAGTCGTAAAAGCTTATCCTATTTCAATGGATAAAGTGGTCAACCCAGGTACAGATGGAGGCGACGATTATGTACCTCTTAACGATAATGACATCTCTCTCCCATACGAGGAGGCTAGAGACATCATGGTTGGCCGGGGAAAGATTGTAATTATTCCTGAGGATCTTATTGGTGATCCTGGTTATATTAAAGTCCCCCTCATCGGGAAGAGGGATGAAACTGGAAAACAACTAACAATGGAGGTCCCTGAAAAATATATTGAGCTTTACCCGAAAAAAGCTAAATAAAATAACATTAATAATAAAAAAACTACAAGCTAAGTTTTCTATAACTTGCCTGTAGTTTTTATTTTTTTTTCTATTTTAATTTTTCAAATAAGCTGGAGAAATTATCTATTGCAATTCCAGCTTTTTCTGCTTCCTCTTTTACTTTCTTAATAAACTCTATTTGTTCTTCATTTTCTTCTGAGTATATCAAGAAAAGAGCATCAGATTTGCATGATTTAACTATATTTTTAAAATCTTTTAGGAATAAAGAATCTTTATTTTCTTTTAGTAAATCATATTCTTTTCTTTTATTTACAGAAAGATTATCGTTTAAAAATTCTTCAAAAGCATTTTCTGCCTTTACTAACTCTTCCGGTTTCGGGAAGAGTTGTTCTTTTTTTATTTCTTCTGCCATTTTTATTATATGTTTTTTAATTTATTTTATATTTTAGATTTTGAGGTGATGGTTAATTATATAAATCAACACCATCCACTGTTTTTGTCATTGGATATTCAAAACCAAGCAACCTTTCTACCTTAGCATCTAAACTATCCAAATTATTATCCATATCTAATTTAATAAACCTAGTAATAGATTTACGGAAACCTTCATAATCCCTGTATGATACGCTAAAATTATCTGGATTATGTGAGCTAAATTCTAAATCTATCCCTTTCTTCTTCCACATTGAGATATATAATAGTAGCGGTTTTAGAACAGTGGTAAATTCCTCTACAGCATCTTCTGCCAATTCCTTTTTACTATCTCTATTCCCTTCAGTGTTCTCTTCTTGCTCCGGGTCTTGTTCTTCTGTTGTGGTTGTAAGTTGACTACGGTAATAATCTATATTTAACTCATAATCTTTTGCTGTCGTAAAAAACACTATAAACTCAAATCCATTAATATCTGTTATAGCGCCATATTCCACAGCATCTATCAACTCTTGTATACGCAAACCTGTTATAAATCTATTTACTGCTAATACTACATATACGCCTAATTTAATCTCGGAACCAGAGGAGTTAGTAAATTGTTGTATACAAATAATCTTATCACCCTCTTTAAGAGTTCGCAATACGGTGATTTTATCGCCCTTCGTTAGCATCTTCTGATTTATTGTTACTTTCCTCAAGATCTATTACAGCTTCTCTAGGAAAATTAGTATTATTTTCGAATTTTATTTTGAAAAATCTTGAGCTAGTAGGGTCATATTGCAGCTCTATACCTTTATTTTTCCACATTTCTATGAACTTATGTAGAGTTTTTAGTATTGGAGTAAATTCAGTAATAGCATCCTGAGCTAATACTTCCATTGTATCCTCACTTTCACCCTCTTGTTCTAGTGGTATGTTCAAATTTTCATAATAGGATTTATAAATTGTATAGTCAGCTAAAGTAGTGAAGTAATTTATAAACATAGTCGGAGTGATTAATAGTGCAGGTCCATAACTACCATCTATTTTTTCACTAACAAATACATAATGATCAGCTTGTGACCCTCCTGGACTATCTACTTTTCTAACCTCACAATATTTCCCTCTGTGAAAATATTTAATGTGACTACCTATCGGGATATAGTCATTTATACAAACTAAAAAATCTCCAGGTTCAAGTGTTTTATATTCTTGTAGTTTCTCTTCTGTCGTTAACTTTTCCATAACTCCGTAATTCCATAATTCCATAGTTTCACAATTTCATTCCATAACTTTGTAACTACGTAATTTCATAAAATAAAAAGAGAAAGGGATAATTTCACCCTTTCTCACAAATGATAATTACTTTACTTGAATGATATTATCACATTATCATCTACAAAATCAGCTGATATTTTCTTTTTCTTTATCAACTTTTTATCTTCGATGATTTTGTCTGTAATTTTATCAATTACAATATCCTGTAGAGCAAGAGAAAGATTCCTAGCCCCGAGGGTAAAGTCTACATTATCAAGTATATGACTTCTAAGGTTATCCGATAACTCTAATGTTTTACCAGAATTCTTCTCAAATTTAACTAATTCAAGATCTAAAATAGTTCTCATTTCATCCCTACCAAGAGAGTTGAAACAAACTACTTTTGTAAGTCTCCCTAAAAATTCTTTACGGAAATATCTATTCAAAGCATCCATATATGCTTTGCTATTTTCTTTTTCTATATCCTCCTTTGTATCAGAAGGATTGAAAGATACTCTGCCAACTATAGAAGAACCTACATTACCTGTAAAAACAATAATGCAGTTTTTCATATCTACTTCTGTTTTATCTGACAATGTTATCTTTCCTTCATCAAGAATTGACAAAAATACTTTATTAACAATATCCGGATGAATTTTTTCTACCTCATCTACTAAAACGAGTGTATATGGCCTTCTTTTTATTTTATCGAACACAGAAGGTGTAGTATTAAAACCTACATAACCAGGAGCCGCACCAAGGAGTTTTGAGTCATTAAATGATTGGCTATATTCACCACCATCAATTCTCAAAAATGCCTCCTCTGTTCCGAAAACAACCTCGGCTACCTTTTTAGCTAGTTCTGTTTTACCGACACCAGTAGGGCCAATAAACATAAAGGATGCTATTGGTCTATTCGGATTTCTCAACCCTAAATATGACCTAAATAATGCTTTTGTTACTTCTGTAATTGCTTCTTTTTGACCTATTACGACATTACTTAGTTCTTCCGGTAACTTAGCTAATTTATTGATTTCCGGTTCAAGAATTACATCAAGCGGGATATTAGCTACGTCAGATATAACTTTCGCTATATCCTTGACACTTACTGATGGCCACTCAGAGCAATCCGTTGAATTTCGAAGATCACTTAACTCTTTCTCCTTAATCTCAATCGTAGAATCAAGTGAAAAGGCTTCGTCCATTTTTGTAGGGTCCGTTATAGAACCAAACACTAAATCACTTCTCTGTTGTTTGAGTGAGAAAATTTCATCTTCAACAGATTTTACTTTTTTCGAGATCTTCTTATATACTGATACATGATCAAGTTTACATGTCGAACCTGCCCTATCTAATATGTTTAAAGGTTGATCAGGTCTTGCACTTTCATGAAGGTATCTCTCACATGTATTAACGCAATATTCCACGACATCCTCTGAATATTTCACTTTATGAAATTTAGAGTAACTGTCAATAGATTTGTTAATAATATCAACAGTATCTTTTACAGAAGGCTCTAATACAAGGATTTTTGAAAACCTCCTGTTCAAAGCTTTATCTTTTTCAATATATCTTCTATATTCTTCCTCTGTTGTAGACCCAATCATAGTAAGGGTTCCATTAGCAAGATAAGGCTTCATCGAGTTTACTAATGAATCAGAGTCAATAGTATTATTACCTATTACATGCATCTCATCCATATAAAGAATAACTTTTCTATTTGGAGATGTTGCTTCAGAAATTATACCATTTAACCTGGATTCAAGCTCACCTCTCATACTTGCCCCAGCTGTTATATTTGAGAGAGGGATAGATACAAGTCGGGTATTCTTTAATTCATTAGGAACTTTACCTTCTACAATCAAAGTAGCAAGATACTCTACAATGGATGTCTTACCACAACCGGCTTTGCCTATAAATAGTGCCGATTTTTTCTTTTTACAGCAAAGTATATCTATTAATTCCCCTAACTCTTTCTCTCTACCAAATATTGGGGTTATTTTTCCTTTTTTAGCCTCTTTACAGAGATCTAATCCGAATCTGTCAAGGTAAGGAGTATCACCACTATTTTCAAGATCTTCTAAATCCTTCGTAACAGCTTTTTGAGATTTACCATCCCTACCTGCCTGAACAAATTCCTCTGCAGTAATAACTCTTGTGTCTATTTTTGAAGAGGAGGATTTCTTTTTACTCGGCTTTGTTGGGTTGAGTGTTGATTTTTCAATCTTTTCTTTCTTGAATATTTCTTTAAACACATCATCCCCCAAACTAGAGAAAACATCCGTAAATTTAGTGAGAAATTTATCCCTCCACTCCAACAAGAAGCCTACATTTGGATCATCGACCTTCAAGCCAAACTCTTCGAATTTTTCTATAAATTCATCCGATAATGCTGAAAGTCTAACATGAGCATCTGGTAAACTATTCACGCTGAGTCTAACAATTAATAAGAAGAATAAATCCTCCGTACTAAATTTTATTAAATCAGCTCCTTTACTGTATAATTTAGCCATAGACTCCTCACCGACATCTATTTTATCCGTTATCAATGAAGAGACTTTCATGAATTGGAAAGTCAAGTATTTAAAGCAACTTCCTTGAACTAAATCACGGAAATCATTTACTTTCGATACCTGATCACTTCCAGAAAGTGAATTGAACTCTTCTGCCTCTTTTTTTGCTAAATCGAGACAAGCTTCTTTTAACTCCTCTATTTGCTGATCCGTTAATGCTTTTTTAATAAGTCCGTCATCATCTACTGGTACCGAAGGTTCCCCTCCAAGTAACAAATAAACAAGGAATGGAGCATTTATATCAGAAGGACTCATACTGGTTAAATATTTTAAAAGACCAGCTGCATTTTCAGTTAGATTACTTTTAAAATCTTCGTACATGCCTTTCATCATCCCGTTCAGGAGTTTTTCTCTCTTTTCATCAGAGAGATTATTTCCCAATTGATTCATTAACTGACTTAGCATGGAAGTCAAGTCAAAACCTTCGTTGTTGTTAATTTCTTCTGTCGTCATATAAAATATTAAATAATTTTTATTAATTTTATCTCAAGTAAGAATTTGAGGGGGAGGATAAAAGGAACAAAAAAAAATAAACACATATAAAGATCCATAAAAATCAATTTATATGTGTTTATTGAGGAGGGATAATTAATTATCCCTCTTTATTATTTTGCAACTAAACTCTTTCATGAGTTTAATTACGATCTCTCTTGGAAGTTCTATGTCCAAGATTTTCTTTACTGCAGCTGTAAAATCTGCAATAGTCCAATTTATTTCTTCTGAGCCAAAATCAGAAGGATCCATAGCATAGACATCTCGTATTTCATCTTTGTCTATGACAATCGGCTGTGGTTTAGCCGGTTGAGGAGCTTCAGAACGGAGCTTCTCAAAATATTTTGCAACAGAATAGTCACAATTTATGAACTTGCTCCACAAGTTCATTCCTCTTGCAGAAGAGAAATTTGGTATTAATTTCTCCGCTTGATCAAATATAGAATTTGATTTGTCCTTCCCATCCCGGAAATTCTTAGCTGCTACACTAAAATGTACAGCATCGACATATTGTTCCGGAAATTTATTGATGATAGCTGTTAAGGTATCATCAAGATGAGAATACCAACCCTCATCAAATTCACGACGGGTGGTTTTCTTTTCTTCACCTACATTCTCTTCTTCCTCTGTTTCAAATACAGAAGAAGGGAAATCATCTGAGACTGAATTAACCAGTCCCATAAAATCATCATTACCCTTGGCTTTTATATAGGTAATGATCATCGAACCGTATTTGGAAAATTCTTTTGTTTCCAAATAGAAAGGAGAACCTTTTTTATTGAATTCATACTCCTTTCTTGCTTGATCGATCAAATCAAGCCTATCAAAATAATTAGAAGAAATTTGGATTTTCTTCCTAGAAAGATCAAATATTCCCAGATTAACTGGTTCAAGACCTTTTTTGGCTCTGATAATAAGCCAAATCAATTTGAAGATAGCTGGAAGCTTATCCTCATTCTTAGTGAATGGATTAACAACCATTTCTTCTTTCCTATACTCTTTTGTACCAGGAATTCTAATAAGTTTTGTATATGTAACATTCATATACGATTTCGGGGACTCTAATTTAGTCCCACAAGCTCTACAAGAGAGCTTCTTCAGTCCTGGTTTATTAGGACAGGATATTTCGTGGAGAGCTAATTCCCCGCAATTAGGGCATTTTTTAACTGCCTCTTTTTGGACAGAATAAAGCTGTCCATAGCACACCTCAAACGTGCTAAATTGTTCGTCTCTTTCTTTCTGGGGGACGTCCCAGTAACTTCTTAATGCCATGATTATTTTTTTTAATTTGTTTATGACTCGAAATATGGCAAAGAAATAAAGAAGATATAAACTCAATTTATATCTTCTTCCATCATTAAGGCATTGAGAGGAAATAAAAATATAAATCTAAACATACCTAAAAATATGTTTAGATTTATAATTATTACGGTAGGTAGAGAACTACTTACCCATTTTAGCTAAAATTTCTGCTCTCTTTTTAGCACGATCCTCTGGGGACAATGCTTTAAGAGCATCGATTTCAGCTTCTTTATCAAGCTCGTCAATAAGATCGAGTTGAGCCTGAAGCTTAGCATCAGCTTTCGCCTTATCCTTAGCTTTCTCTACCTCTGCTGTATTTTCGGAGTTTCTCTGAAGCATATATTTATATACTTCGTCCAAAACCTCAAAACGAGTCTTTGAAAGGAGAATATCGATTTTCTCCTGCTCTTTAGCAGCATCACTCACTGCTGCCTCAACGCCCCTAGAGACATTGAGTGCTGCCAAAGCTGCCTTCAGAAGGTCCTCTACGGAAGTAGCAGAAGTAGGCGCCTGAAGTGCATCATAAGCAACTTTTTCAGTTACCCAGATTGCAACAAGTGACTCCTGATCCTTCTTATCTCCAAACACAAGGTTCCAGAGATCCTGAACTGTCAAGAAGACAGCCTTATCAGCAAACTTATATGTAAAGTTCGCGATTTCAGCTACCATATGCTTGTTAGTAGCTACAAGACGCTCTAATTCGGCGAGCGTAATGCCGTTTAGTTTTTTGAATCCTTTCATGATTTTATATGTTTTTTTAATTATTAATAAAAAGCTAGCATAAAGTCAAGTGCTAGCTGAGTTGAACCTCCTGACTAGGTTTATATTGGTTATTCTGCGTCTGAACCGAAGAATACGCGGAATACTTTTTCTTCTCCACCAATGAGACATTTCAAAATGATCTCCTCTCTCATAGTTGGCGAGAACATCATACCCGCTAACTGAGCCTTACTAGACTCGGGTTTTAAAGTCATATCTTCGTATGTAGCTAAGACTCTATCAGCTACTTGACCTCCAACTGCTTTTATAAAGTCGGAATTGAGGTGAGAACCTGCCCACGCTCGTATCTCATGGTCACATCGCATATTCTGTACTGCGAAAAACCACTGCGCAGGAGTAATATCCTCTTCTCCCCAGAATTTAGGTTCAGGGCATATCATTTCTACTGGATAGAAATGACCAGATTTCAACCCCCATTGAATCCTCTCGTCTTCGACAATTACAGGCTTGAGAGGCGTAGCTGCACCTGCACATCTACTAAGTTGAAAATTAGTATTTTTGTAGTGAAGATTCTTATCTTCAATATATTTCCATAAGTCTTCACCTTCGATAAGATCCATAACTTTACCGTTATGAATGTTAACCAATACTACTGGAACAAACATTCCGGAACGCCAAGAACCCTTCCACTCGTAGGCTCTGGAAATATTACTAAGGTTAACTTCAACCTCGAAATCGTCACGCCCACTGAAGGCATGAACTGCAACCAAGAATTGTCCCTCTTGAATATTGTTAAGAGAGAAGATATTCTCAATCGCATCTTCACCACTTCTATGGCTGATTACGTCCTGGTCTAGTACAAAACCAAGGCTAGTTTTATTGGCTTTTTCATAAAGATCACTAACAAAGGTTCTCATACCTTCGTAATCTCCTTCATTATTGTAGCGAAGGATCTCACTTGCATAATTACTTGTTAATCTGTCGATTCTATTACCAGAACCGTAGAAGAGATCATAACATATTCTATCACCTTTGATCTCAAAGAGGTGGAGGTCAAGATCCACATTCTCCAGCCATTTTAAAATAGCTGAAACCGGGGCACCTACAAAGGAACCTGACTTAGCTGCCGCGGACTTAAGTCTAGATTTACCAGCTGTTCCTGCTTCGTTAATAATATCGAATGGGAGCAGCCATTTAAATATAGACTTTGCTGATAAATTCTTAGCACAAGTCATGATAGACCTGTTGCCTTCGTGCTTAGCCTCTAAAAGCATAGAAATTGCTTCTGACTGAGAGAGGTATTTAGACAGAAAGTCAAATATACTGATTCTCTGTACTTTCTCAAACTGTGAAGCTCTAATAAAGCCACCTTCTTTCTCCTTGAGGATTTTAGTAAACATCCTTCTTGAGAAGGATTGACTAGCAAATTTTGCATCTGCTACATCCTGTGAATCAGATTTAGATTCGCAGTCATAAAATTTAACCTCACGTTTCTTGAGGTCTTCTGCGGATGCATACTTCATCTGCAAAGAGCTATCCCAACCACCTTGCTCTACGTTGTAAAGAGCTTGGCGTAATTGAGTCGTTGTAATCTCTTTGGTTGAACTCTTGACACCGTATACACTGGCATCAACGCGCATATTAAATGTTTTAATAGCGTCCTTAAGAGATTTACCCTCTATAGACATCGGAACCAAGAGGCACGATGCTACTACAGGACCGTTATTCTTCGTAATTGAAAGAATCTCTCTTTTGCTCTGATCAATCAAAGCATATTTGTACGCTTTACAAGCATACCAGAATTTCCTCTTATCTTTTTGGACTGTTTCGAATTCATCCCAAAGTGAAATCAACTCTTTGACAATCCACTTCATTTCCGCTTTTTCAAGCAGGTATTCTGGATCTCTCCATTTACCATTAGAATCTTTCAAATCCCAACACGGAAGTACCTGCTGAAGTACCTCTTTCGTAATAAGAGGGCCATGACCGGCTTCTCCTTTTGATGGATTACCTTCATAACCCTCAAATATCTTCTTCAAACGGAAAATATATTTAAAGAAATCTGCTGTGACATTATTATAATCAGCAGCTGTTTTGTGATCATCTCTTACAATTGAGTCTGGGAGATCTACATAGAAGTGGTAAAATTCTACATTCTTCTCGTCCGTTCTATCAATAACGGAATTTTCTACTTTCGTGATAACAAGTGCATCTTTCTTTTCATCATATGTGACAACACCAGCTTTTGAACCGGTACCGTTAACATAGTGATTGAATACAGTATCTCCCCACTTTATTTCAAGCTGGTTATTTTTAATACCAACTCTATAATGGCCGTCAATATTCTTGACACCACTATCTTTACCATTAACCCAATCAATATTCGGGCTAAACGGGGCTTGAATAGACTGAGCCGAAGCCAATACAGTTTTATCCATCACCTCTACTGCATTCTGGTATTGAGTACCGGAAACAAGACTCTCGAGATCACTGAAAAGTGACTTTACGTCAAAAGTGCTTGGATTAATAAATACGAGTGTGCCGTATTTATTAATAAAATCACAACATGCTTGACATGCATGCTCGTTGTTTGATCTCCAGTAGTTATGTTTATCTACTGGTTGTAATCCACCCATAGCATTTATATAGGTAATAAACAAAGGTTCACCATAGGTAACCTTTTTCTTTTTGCCATTAACGATTGCTTCCTTTACTTTCGCATTCAAGGTAACTCGAAACGGAAGATAGCCTTCTTTTATGAACCTTTTAAAGTTCTCATTCACAGCGTTGGCAAGTGCTGCAAATTTAAAGTTTTTTATTTCTTCTGCCATTTTTATTTAAGTTTTAAATTGTTAATATCATGAAATTAGAAGAAAAAAGTGAGTAATAATAATATCTTTCAATATTATTATTACTCAATAACAAGAGTTTTAAGGTTTCCTAGAAAAGCATTAATTAATTTTCTCTAAAGTCTTTAAATAATTTTCTATACTAAATGTTTCTGTGCCTGTCTCACTTGTACAAGAATGAACGCCAAGGTCATTTAGTAGGTAGTTTACAAGATCAAATTTAATTCTATCCCCGTCTATTGCTATTATTAACCGTTTTCTCGTAAATGGATCAATACTTTTCTCTCCCCAAATTCTAAGACTTCCATCTAGACTAGGTAGAAAATTAAACACGTCAAAAATATGAAGTTCTGAATCTGATTTTTTAACATGATCAATTATATACTTCATATTTTCTACTGATAATATTGATACAGGATAGCTTGTTTTTATATCCTCCCCAATTATATCACTTGGGAAAAAATCATAACCAAAATTAACTATATCATTAAATTCTTTTTCAAATTTACCCATTTCCTTTCTTATTTGTTATTAAATTGTAATCCTCATCTAATATCCCCTCAAAATTATTCCCAATATACTTTTTATTTCCAATATATCTTGGTACTTTATTAGTATATCTTGAAGGATCTGTCACTGCATAATCAAAGAAATATTTAGTAGGAACAGATTTCGTAAGCCAAACTCCATTAGCTACGTAAAATTGTAAACCATCTCTAAACATTTCCTTTGCTTTAATATAATAAATATCAGTAACTCCTCCACGATGTCTGTCCCCTACATCAATTGCAGTAGTAATATCATCAGTTAAATGGACATAATTTCTATCCTTCTGCAATAATCCGAGTTTCTGGATATCTTCATGATATTTACTACAAGATCCGTGATATAGAACTAGTGGGGGTTCTACGGGTTCATATTCCAAGTCTATAGGAATAGAATGCCCGTAATTTGCCCTAATAATCTCATCATCTTCTCCTCCAAAAGAGAACCTTGTTTTTGTATCCCTTTCTACGATTTTTTTAAGTTCTGCTTTACCGATGAATTTAAATCCTTTATCCCTTAAGCCAACCAAGAGATCCTTTGTATTCATCCAACCATGCTCATCAACTTTAACTCCTATAATTGATGGTTTATGTCTCAAAACAAGACACATAAACTGAGCTACTTCTTTTGTATCTCTATCAAACTTTTCACCATCAAATACACCGTCCTTAAAATAAAACGGGAAAAGTATCAATTGTTCTTGAGCATTCGTGAGTTTCTGAGAACCCACAATTTCAGTTTCTGCTTTAAGAATCATAGTGATTTATATTATAAAAAGCATCAAGTCCATTATAAATACTATCAATATTTTCCTCTGAAGTATTAAACACATTATATAATAATGGTTCTGATTGTATTTCTGTTATAGGAATGATACTTACGTTGTTTTGTAATTCTTTATATTCTAAAATCGTATTAATAACGAGTTCTGAGTTAGTCGTTATACAGAGTAGTGGGCTATAATCCTCACCCTCTTCTTTATCCTTTGCAATACTCTCTCTAAACACATAATCATCTATTAAATTTCGGATTAATAGCTGTGTTATAGGTGGAAAAAGTCCGTGTTCTGGTAAATCTATATAAATACCATTAACTAATCTATCTTTTAAATAATCTAATACAAGACAGATTGGAGCTAAATATTGAAGCCCGTTAGATAATGGTAATATACTTTCAGGTGTCTTTCTATATCTACAAAATTTACCAGTACTTTGTTGTAATCTAATAAAATCATCATATCCCCAATCTCTTAGGGACATTAATGGTACTAATTCACTATCCCGATATCCACTAGTTGTATGTTCTGAAATAACGTAGTTTAATATTTCTATTACTACATTATTAACATCAAATAATTCTGTTGGACTATCTAAATTGGATATACTTGTGAATTGATCTCTATTTAAGGAAAAGAAAGGCGATGTATTCCAAAAATATGAATCAGGAGGTTCTATTTTCTCCTGAAGTATTTTTATATCATCTTTCGTAATTAAGACAGATAATGAGTCAGTATCATATTTAATATAGCCAGAATCTGATAATTTTATATCCTTTTGAAGAATATTAACAAATCCTTTATATACTTTACAAAAATCACCACTATCTTCTTTTGGTACTATTCCGCTATTAACCTTTAATTTAAACTCAAAATATTTCCTTTCGAGTGTATAAAGGTTATAAATAATCTCTAGAATTTCGGTTTTATAGCACTCTCCGATAAGAATATTTACTTTCTTAAAATGGAGATTAGCCCTTTTAATCAAACCGAGATCTTTTATTTCAATCTTCTTCATTTTCAGTGGACTCTGCATCAAGTTCAATTAAATATTTGTCTAAATCCAATTCGGACATCACATTTTTAACTACCTCATCTAATCTTACTTTACTCACTAGGTTGGATATTTTTTTAGACTTAATTCCATCTAACATCCATTCAGCAAGTTCCCATAGAGCATAGCTTAATGCATCTCCTACGCTATTAGATTTCTCTCTATCTCTGTAATCTTTTTCCCAGAATACAACGAGTTGATCAATCTTGTCTTTAATTTCTTGTTCTGTCATCATCGGGTATAATTGATTTACCATTAGGATTTTCTACTTGGTAATTT
>Ga0326511_10002223_pt1 | contig 15882 bp, 16 predicted proteins | sample 0_2496_0518_D_FD_203701 | JGI IMG/M metagenome (GOLD analysis project Ga0326511, IMG submission 203701) | Bovine rumen microbial communities from UC Davis, California, United States - 0_2496_0518 | ecosystem: Host-associated > Mammals > Digestive system > Stomach > Rumen | place: USA...
CATGACAATCCGGAGATTTTGCTGCGCGGGCGGTGGCGCCGGGCGCGCGGGCGCGATGCGGCCTGGGACGATCTCGGGAAAAGCCGGGAGCTGGGCGGGTTTCACGGCGCTGGCCGGGTCGAATTTCGACACAAACGAGAGGACGTGAAAGCGTGGGGAAAGACTGGACACGGACACGGAAATACCGGGAGCTTCGGGCCGGGCTGCAGGACAATCTGACGGCGCGGGGGCTGGTGGAGCCGGTGTGGGGCGAGCTGCTGGCGCGGTACATGGAGCTGTGGTGCGAATTCCAGGAGCTGACGGAGGACATCCGGGAGCGCGGCGTGTGCGTGGAGGATCCGAAGCGCGGGATGCTGGTGGAAAACAGGTCCTGCACGATCCGGCACCAGACCAGCCAGAAGATGCTGGACATCTACAACGCCCTGGGCTTTAAGGAGATCAGCGCCGGGAAGGCCCCGAACAGCGGCCTCGAGGACGATGAGCTCTGACATGGAGCGAAGGGAGACGGATTGCCACACCAGCGCTGCGGCGCCGGTTCGCAATGACCGGAAGGGCACGAGGATCCCCGCGGTGGTGGAGGCCTACCTCCTTCAGGTGGAGAGCGACACGCCCCGGGCCTGCCCGGAGCAGCACGCGCTGGCCGCCTATCTGCGGAAGGTGTTCGCTGAGGAGGAGCTGATCGTTGAAGAGGACCGGCTGGAGAAGTACCTGAGCCTTGAGAAATACTTCCCCTTTGCGCTCTACGCCTGGGAGCGCTTCCTGGTGGCGCTGTGGCTTTGCACCTACAAGGCGCCGGGGCTGCCGCGCTGGAAAACGCTTTTCTGCATGGTGGGGCGCGGCGCCGGGAAGGACGGCTTTATCTCGTTCATCAGCTTTTGCATGGTGAGCCCCTATAACCCGGTGAAGGCCTACGATGTGGACATCTGCGCCAACGACGAGGAGCAGGCCATGCGGCCGGTGAAGGACGCGGTGGACGTGCTGGAGCAGCCCAGGCAGATGGCCAAGCTCAAGCGCTTTTACTACCACACGAAGGAGCTGATCCAGGGGCGCAGCAACCGGGGCGTCATCAAGGGGCGGACCAACAACCCCAAGCACCGGGACGGGATGCGCAGCGGGATGATCGTCTTTAACGAGATCCACGCCTACCAGAACTACGACAACATCAAGGTCTTCCGCACCGGCATGGGGAAGAAGGCAGAACCGCGGGAAGGGGGCTTCACCTCCAACGGCGACGTGAGCGACGGTCCGCTGGACGATTACCTGGAGCGCGGGCGGCGGATCCTGTTCCAGGGCGAGGACGACAAGGGCTTTCTGCCCTTTATCTGCTGTCTGCCCGGCGAGGAGGCCGTGCACGACCCGGAAAACTGGTCCATGGCGAACCCCTCGCTCCAGTACAGCCCGACGCTGCGGCAGGAGATCGCGGACGAATACCGCGAGTGGAAGGAGCGGCCGGAGGAACACGGCGACTTTTTGACCAAGCGGATGGGCCTCCGGAAGGGCTTCAAGGAGATCGCCGTCACGGACTACGGAAAGATCAAGGCCACGAACCGGGAGCTGCCGGAGCTGCGGGGCTGGCAGTGCACGGTGGGGATCGACTTCGCGGAGCTCAACGACTTTGCCAGCGTGAACGCGCATTTCCGGCGCGGGGCGGAGCGGTATGACATCAACCACACCTGGGTCTGCCTGCGGTCCAAAACGCTGCACCGGGTCCGGGCCCCCTATCGGGACTGGGCGCAGCTGGAGATCAGGGAAGCCGGGCGGATCGTGACGCTGGTGGACGATGTGAGCATCAACCCCAAGCTGCTGGCCGCCTACATCCAGGAGCTGGGGCGGCGCTACAACATCCGGATGCTGGCCATGGACGGCTTCCGGTGGACGGTGGTATCGGAGGCTCTGCGCGGGATCGGCTTTGACGCCGAGGACCGGGAGCGCGTGAAGCTGATAAGGCCGTCGGACGTAATGAAGACAGACCCGATCATCCAGGAGTGCTTTGACCGGGAGCTGTTCACCTGGGGGGACAACCCCTGTCTGCGCTGGGCGGTGAACAACACCAAGCGGATTCGCCGCGGCAAGACGGACGGGACGGACACCGGAAATTTCTACTACGGGAAGATCGAGGCCAAGAGCCGGAAAACGGACCCGTTCATGGCGCTGGTGGCCTCCATGGCCGTGGAGCCGGTGCTGGGTACCGGGGAGCCGGTGGCGCTGCCGCCGGTGGGGGTGTTTACGTTGTGATACGGCGGGGCGTCCGGGACCCGCAGGGCCCGCAGGAGGCCGCCCCCTACAAGGGGAACGGATTGCCACGCCAGTGTGCGCACTGGCTCGCAATGACAGAATTACAGTGACAGACCAGAGAGGGAAACCTCGCGCGTCGTTGCGGTTGAGAGACCGCGGCGGCGCTTTTTTTTATTGCATGAAAACGGAAAGGATGTGAGGCCGGTGGGGATCAACATTTTCCGGTGGCTGACCCCGAAGGCGGGCAGCACGGGCGTGACGGGGATCGAGGACGTGTGCTGCAAGGAGCTGCTGGACGCGGCGCTTGATTACCAGCTCAGGGAAATGAGCTTCTGGACCTGCGTGAACTGGATCGCGGACATGATCGGCAGCTGCGAGGTGCGGACCTACCGGGAGGGCACGGAGGTCAAGGAACGGGAGTATTACCTGTGGAACTTTGACCCCAACGTGAACCAGAACAGCACCGCGTTCTGGCACAAGGCCATCGCCCGCCTCTTCCAGGACAACGAGCTGCTGATCGTGCCGGTACGGCGCCGGGACGGCTCCGACGCGGTGGCGGTGGCGGACGAGTGGGAGGACCCGGCCTGGAAGCCCAGCCGCCGGAACGAGTACCGAAAGGTCCGTGTCTGGGACACGGTGCTGGACCGGACGCTGTACGAGGACGACGTGATCCACCTCAAGCTCAACCACATCAACATGCGGCCCATCCTGGGCAGCATCTACGAGAGCTGGTACAAGCTCGTCAAGGCCGCCATGAGCGCCTACGGCTGGGAAAACGGCCAGCACTGGAAGGTGCACGTCAACCAGATCGCCGCGGGGCAGGAGGGCTGGGCCGAGACCTTCCAGCAGATGATGGAAGCGCAGATCCGGCCGTTTTTGCAGTCCGGCGGCGCGGTGCTGCCGGAATTTGACGGCTACAAGTACGAGGACGTGGGCCGGACCGCGGGGAACGTGAAGAAAACCGATACCCGCGATATTAAGGCCATGGCGGAGGACATCTTCTCCTTTTACGCCCGGGGCTTCGGCCTCGCGGACGTGCTGATCCGCGGGGAGGTGGAGGCCACGGGGGACGCCTTCCGGCGGTCCATGACCACGGCGGTGGACCCGATCTGCGACCAGTTTTCCGAGGAGGCCACGCGCAAACGCTACGGCTTTGAAAACTGGCAGCGGGGCTCGTACCTCCGCATGGACAGCAGCCATGTGCAGCACTTTGACCTCTTCGACCAGGCCGCGAGCATCGAAAAGCTGCTCGGGTCCGGCTGGTCGCTTAACGATATTCGCCGGGCGGCCGGAGAGGCGCCGATCAAGGAGCCATGGGCGGACGAACACCTGCTGACCAAGAACATCGGGCAGTTCGGCACCGTGAGCGCTCAGGAAGGAGGAAACCAAAATGGATGATATCAGACAGGACGGCGGAAAAGATCCTTCGACTCCGCTGCGCTCCGCTCAGGATGACAGCGCGGCCGAGCGGCGATTGACCGCGAAAAGCATCACCCCGCCGAAACTGAACGCTCCGCCTGCCCCGCCGCTTCCCGGCGGAAAGCCGGGGCGGTTCTGGGAGCTGAAGGAAGCCGCTGACCGGGCGGGGGTTTTGCAGCTGTACATCTACGGCGACGTGGAGGGGAGCTGGTACGACTGGTGGACGGGCACCTACCACGAGAGCGAGACCAGCGCGGAGTATTTCCGGCAGGAGCTGGGGAAGTACCCCCAGGCCCAGGAAATTGAGATCTTCATCAACAGCTACGGCGGCGAGGTGTTCGAGGGCACGGCCATCTACAACCAACTCAAGCGCCACCCGGCGCACAAGACGGTCTACATTGACGGCTTTGCCTGCTCCATCGCCTCGGTGATCGCCATGGCGGGCGACGAGGTGATCATGCCGCGCAACACCCTGATGATGATCCACAACATGTGGATGGGCGCGGTTGGCAACGCCGCGCAGCTGCGCAAGGCCGCCGACGACCTGGACACCATCAACGCCGCCGGGCGGCAGGCCTATTTGCAGAAGGCGGGCGACAAGCTCAGCGAGGAGAAGCTCGCGGCAATGATGGACGCGGAGACCTGGCTCACGGCCGAGGAGTGCGTGGCGCTGGGGCTGGCGGACCGCTTTGCCGAGGAAGAGGCGGACCTGGAAAAGGCCCAGGGCATCCTGCAGCGCGTGAACGACGGGCTGCAGCGCCAGGTGACGCGGAACCGGGAGCTGGCCGCGGCTTTGCGGGAAGCGACGAGGGAAGATCCTTCGACTGCGCCGCCGGGCGGCTCCGCTCAGGATGACAGCGGGCAGGAAACGGATTGCCACGCCAACGCTGCGGCGCTGGCTCGCAATGACGAGGAGCAGGAACCGCCGTCTTTGATGGCGTTTTTGGCCGGTGTTGATTTTTAACACCGGGGAGAACGGCGGGACGTCCGGGAGGCCGTCCCCTACAGGATGACAGGAACGATTTTGAAAGGAGAACAATCAAAATGCCCATGATGAACAACGACACCCAGAACCTGCGTAGCCGCGAACAGATCCGCGAGAGCATGATGCAGGCTCTCAAGGACAACGATGCCGCCGGTTACAGCGCCGCCTTTGACGAGATGCTGCAGCGCGTCGGCGCCGATCTGCGCGGCGAGATCGAGCAGCGCGAGGAGGAGATGCGCCAGAACGCGGACGCGGCCATCCTGGCCCAGCGCGGCGTGCGGCAGCTCACCTCGGAGGAGCGCAGCTTTTTCACCGGCGTGATCGAGGCCATGAAGAGCGCCAACCCCATGCAGGCACTGCAGAACCCGGCGCTGGTGCTGCCGGAGACCACGATCAACAGCGTTTTTGACGAGTTGCAGACCCGTCACCCCCTGCTCAGCCGCATCAACTTCCGCCCCTCCGGCGGCGCGGTGGAGCTGCTGATGAGCGAGAACGGCTATCAGATGGCCCAGTGGGGCGAGCTGTGCGACGACATCGTGAAGGAGCTGCTGGCCAGCTTTGTGAAGGTCGATACGATGCTGCGCAAGCTGTCCGCCTTCCTGCCGGTGTGCAAGGCCATGCTGGACCTGGGCCCCGAATGGCTGGACCGCTTTGTGCGCGAGGTGCTCTATGAGGCGCTGGCCAACGGCCTGGAGTACGGCATCGTGGCCGGTACCGGCAACAACATGCCCATCGGCATGAACCGTGAGGTGGGCCCGAACGTCACCGTCACCGGCGGCGTGTACCCCGTGAAGGCCGCCATCAAGCTCAACGACCTGCGGCCCGAGAGCATCGGCCGCCTGCTGAGCCTGCTGGCCACCGATCCCAGCGGCAAGCCCCGCATGGTGCGCGACGTGCTGCTGCTGGTGAGCCCCAGCGACTACTTCCTGCGCGTGATGCCCGCCACCACGGTCCAGGCCGCGGACGGCAGCTACCGCAACAACGTGCTGCCCTATCCCATGGACGTGATCCAGAGCATGGCGCTGGAGCCGGGCCAGGCCATCATCGGCATCGGCTACCGCTACTTCGCCGTGGCCGGAACCGCGCGCGAGGGCCGCATCGAGTATTCCGACCACTACCGCTTCCTGGAGGACGAGCGCGTGTATCTCATCAAGGCCTATGCCAACGGCATGCCCATGGATAACAACGCGTTCCAGAACCTGGACATCTCCGGCCTGAAGCCGCTGACCCTGCGCGTGGAGCAGGTGGAAGGCAGCGCCGCGAGCGCCGACGCCACCCTGGCCAGCCTGAGCCTGGGCGCGGCCGCCCTGAGCCCGGCCTTTGCCTCCGGCACCATCACCTACACCGCGGCCACCACCAACGCCTCCAACGTGGTGCGGGCGATCCCCGCGGACGCGGGCGCTGAGGTGGAGGTCAAGCTGGGCAACACCGTGGTTGCCAACGGCAGCGCCGTGACCTGGGCCGCGGGCAGCAACACCCTGACCGTCAAGGTCACCGCTGAGGACGGCACCACCACCAAGACCTACACGGTCACCGTGACCAAGTCCTGATGGGGTGCACGGCGACGGGCGTGACGGCGGTCAGCGCGCAGCTGCTCACCGACGTGAAAAACCAGCTGAATATCGGCTGGGACGATAACGCGACGGACAACAAAATCGCAAACCTGATCCAGAACGGCGTCGCCTACCTCAACGACAAGCTGGGAGAGGCCGGGGACTACAGCGCCCCCGGCTATCCCAGGGCGCTGCTGTTCGAGTACGTCCGCTACGCCCGGGACGAGGCGCTGGACGTGTTTGAGAATAACTACACGGCGCTGATCCTGGCGATGCAGAATCAGAGGAAGGTGGCGGCCTATGGCGTGGAAAGCACCGAATCGGCCGGATAACCGGATCACCCAGAGCTACAACGACGGGCTGGTGCGGATCTACAGCGTGACGGACGCGGCGGCCCCCGGCTACCAGCCGGTGGAGGAGCTCGCGGAGAAGATCACGCTGCGGTACGAGGAGAGGCGGCTGGGCCTCAAACGCTACTACGAGGCGCAGCAGAACCAGATCCGCGTGCAGCGGGTGATCCGAGTGCCCCACGCGGGCGGCGTCACCAGTCAGGACGTGGCCATCGACGAGCACGGGCGGCGGTACCGGGTGGACCTGGTGCAGATGGTGCCGGACGTGTACCCGTTAAGTGACGATCTGACGCTGGCAGCGTTTGAACAATAACGGCGGGACGTCCGGGAGGCCGTCCCCTACAAGAGAAACGGGGTGAGGATTTGACCTGGCAGGAAAAGGTGATCGCGGCGCACACGGCGGTGACGGACGCGGTGAGCCACGGGAAGCGGCTGAAAAGCGAGCGGTATTTTGTCTGGACCGAAGAGGACCGGCGGGATCTGCTTATAAACGACCGGCACGGCGAGAAAGGCCAGCGCGGGCGCACGAGCCTTTACACCAAGCGGGAGTTCGACCCCTGGAAGGAACAGTTTGAAACCGCGCTGGACGCCTGGGGCTTAAGCTGGCGGCTCAACAGCACGCAATTCGAGGAGGACACCGGCTTCTGGCACTACGAATGGGTCTGGGGGGTGCGCTATGCCTAAAGTCAAGGCGAATCTCACGGACCTCAAGCAGCTGGAAAAGAACATGACCAAGCTGGTGGCCGCGGCCGGTGTCACCAAGGTGTGCAAATTCTCCCTGTTCGAGGGGGCGAGCGTGGCCGCGGACGAGCTCAGAAAGAGCGTTAACGGTCTCAACCGCGTGACGGACGTGGAGGCGATCCACGGCTGGGAGAAGATGACCCCCACCCTGATTAGCGTGAGCCAGAAAAACGGCCTGCGGGCGGGGCTGGGCGTGACCAAGATCCGGACCCGCGGAGGCGTCTGGTCCGTGCGCGTGGGCTTTGACGGCTATAACAGCGTGGTGACCAAGCGCTGGCCCAAGGGGCAGCCCAACCAGATGATCGCGGCCAGCTGCGAGCACGGCAGCTCCGCCATGCTGGAGCAGCCCTTTATCCGGCCCACGTTCCAGCGCTGCGAGGACGAGCTGAAGAAGGCCCTGGAGGACAAGGCCAAGGAAAAAATCGAGGAAATTCTGAACGAGGGGCTTTCCGAGCAGGGCGGCTCCTCCCTTTGAAAGGAAGGATAAGACATGGCGATTGACACTAGCACTCTGGCCGCGGGCCAGGTCGTGACCGGCTATTCGTTCCCGGTGGTGGCGCTCTACAACAACAACGGCGGCACTGTGACCTACACGGACGGCATGGATCTGGCGCGGGGCGTGAGCGTGGATCCCAGCATCGAGACGACCGGCGACGACAACACCTTTTACGCCAACAACCGCGCCGCCGAGGAGGCCCAGCAGCGCTTCCGCAGCGGCACGGCCAACCTCACCGTGGACGGCCTGCTGCGTGCTGCGGAGAACCTGATCATGGGCATCCCGGCCAGCGCCACAAGCGAGGTCACCGTGGGCGAGGGCACCGGCGCGGCTACGGTGGGATTCACGGACTACAACGACGACCAGAACATCCCCTATGTGGGCATCGGCTTCGTGGTGCGCAGCCAGTCCAACGGCGTGGAGATGTTCCGGCCCTGGATCTACACCAAGGCGCGGTTTGCCCAGTTTGCGGTCCCCGCGGCCACGCAGGAGGACGAGATCGACTGGCAGACCACGGAGCTGGAGGCCAAGCTCATGCGCGACGACACGGCCAAGCACCGCTGGCAGCGGGTGGGCGATCCGCTGAGCACGGAGCTGGAGGCCTACAACGCGGTGCGCGTGGTGCTGGGCCTGAGCGTCGTGACGGCGCTGCCGACGACCTGAGCCCATGGAGATCTTCGGACATGATTACGGGTTCCTGCTCAGCGTGGGCGCTGAGCAGGAACTGGCCGCGCTGTGCCCCGGGGGCGACATCCGGCGGCTCAGGGATCTGCTGAGGGGCGAGGGCACGGACCCCGTGCGCAACGTGGAGGAGTTCCTGTGCGTGATGAGCCGGTGGGACGAGAGGCTGAAAGCGTTCCAGGACCCCGGTTATCAGCCGCAGCCGCTGACAAAGGAGCTGCTGGACCTGCTGCCGCACGAGACGTTTCTGGCGCTGCAGGCCGAGGCGCTGCGGTGCTTCAAGCGGGACGGCCAGACCACCGTGGAGGCGGAACCCCCCAAAAAAAAAGAGGACCAAAGGTAGAGTGGTGCACCGCGTGGTACCTCTTCTACGGCCGGAAGCTCAGCATGAGCAAGGCGGAGATCCTGGTCACGACGGTGGGGGAGATGCGCGACATGATCGCGTGTCTGGCCATCCATAACGGGGCCAAGCCCAAGAAAAAAGCCCGGAAGCTGAGCTTTCTGGAGACGATGGAGGTGGAGTGAGTGGCAGACGTGACAACCGGCATCAAGCTGGAGGCAAGCGGCGGCGAGACCTACGCCAAGGACGTGGAAAAAGCCGTCACGGACACCGAAAAGCTTGAGACGGCGCTGGAAGACGTGGAAAAAGCCGCGGACAAGGCCGACGAGGCCGTCAACGGCAAGGACGGCAAGGGCGGCGTGGCCGCGGGGATGGACGATCTGAAGACCTCAGCCACGGAGGCCGCCACGGATGTGATGAACCTGACGGCCGCCGTGCTGGACCTGGGCTCCGCCATCATCGAGGGAACCACCGGCTTTGCCGAGAGGGGCAAGGCACTGGCGGACAACGCGGCGGCGCTGGGGCTCTCCGCCACGGCTTACCAGGAGTGGAGCTTCGCACTGGACGGGACCCGGGACTCCCTGATCGGACTGCAGGGCGGCTTTGAGCGGCTCAACAAGATCAAGCTCGGCAGCGTCAAGGACGCCGATCAGATCCTCGCGTCCGTGGGGCTCTCCGCCGAGACGGCGGCGAGCATGGACACCGAGGCGCTTTTCGGGGCGGTGATCGAGGGACTGCGGGGGATCGCGGACGAGGCCGAGCAGGCCAACGCGGCCTATGCCCTTTTCGGCACGGCTGCCGGGCGGAAGCTCCTCCCCATGCTGCGGATGAGCAACGAGGAGCTGGACGCGCAAAAGCAAAAGCTCTATGACACCCACCAGTATCTGACGGATACCCAGCTGGAAAACGCCAGCGCTTACGTGGACTCCATGGAGCGCGTGGACAACACCACCCAGGGCGTGCAGGACCATTTCTTCTCCGCCTGGGTGAAGGGCCTCACTACGATCCGCGAGGGCTTCATGGACTTCTTCGACGAGGAGTTCGACTGGGACAAATTCGACAGCTTCGTGGAGGCGGTGAGCGAGAAGTTTTTGGCCTTTGGCGAGTACGTGATCGCAAACGCCGACGGGATCGCCAACGCCATCAAGGTCGTCGGAGGGGCCTGGCTCGCCTGGAAGGGCGTGACGGTGGTAGCCACCATCGTCAAGGACCTGCAGACGGCCTGGGCGCTGCTGACGGCGATGGAAGCCAAGCTCGGCCTAGGAGGCGGGGCGCTCCTCGGAGGGGCCGTATTGGGCGCCTCTGTGGTCGCCAGCGGCAAAAAGACCATGGATAACCTGGCGGACGAGTATGCCGCGATGCCTGAGCAGATGCTGGCGGGGTATGACGGCCTGATCGGGAAGGTCAAGGCCGTGCAGGAGGGCTATTACTACGCGGCGGAGCAACTGCTCGAGGTCGAGCCCTATGAAGGCTATAACCAGGAGATCCTTGACGAGTTCGAGGGCACCTACGACGAGCTGATGGCCTACGCCGAGCAGGTGATCACGAACCCCGCCCTGCTGGAGCAGCTGCGGACGGAGATGGAGGGGGCAAGGGAAACCATCCTGGGGGTCACCGCAGGCCGTGCCGGTCTCGGACAGAGCGCCGAGGATTACAAAGCGCTGGGCTTTGAGCTCTCCACGCTTTTCCAGCGCTATCTGCAGCTGCAGCAGTCCGCGGAAGAAGCCGGACAAGCGGTGACTGGGGCAGGGACAGCAGTCGAGAACGGCGCTGTAACCGGCCAGGAGGCGGTGGACTCCTTTTATTCCATGGTGGACGACCTCAACAGCGCCGAGAGCCGGGAGCTGGAAGCCATCGGCGGGAGCGCCGGGACGATCTCCACCGAATTTGCGGCCGGGGTGGACGAGATGAGCCAGGCAGCCGCCGACTCCACCAAAAACACAAACGACGTGCTGGCGGCCAACATGGGCGTGCTGAGCGGCAACATGGCGGTGTGGGGCTCGGACATGATGCTGAGCTTTGCCAACGGCATGCTGAGCGGCTACAACAGCTTTCTGCTGCCCGCCATCGACCAGGTGACCGGGGAGATCAACGCCCGGTTCGGGCACAGCGAGCCGGAAAAAGGCCCCCTGTCCGACGACTCCACCTGGATGCCGGACATGATGGCGAGCTTCGCCCAGGGCATCCGGGACAACCGGTGGATGGTACTGGACGAGATGGGCGCGCTGGCGCGTGGGATGGAGACGAGCTTTGACCCGACGCTGGGAAGGCCGGGCGGCGGCAGCAGCGTGAGCTATGGCGGCGTCACGGTCATTTTCCAGGTCCAGGACGGCCAGGACGGGCGGGACCTGTTTGAGGAGTTCAGCGCATACCTGGAGGGCGACATTGCACGTGAGGAGGCGGTGTTTGCAACATGATCCGATTCAAGGGACACGACAGCGACGAGTTTGGGGTGGTGATCGAGCAGTACCCGGCGCGGCCCATCCCCAAGCGCAAGGGCGAGACGTTCCAGATCCCTGGGCGCAGCGGCGACGTCTGGGCCCCGGAGGACGCCTGGGAAAATATCAAGCTGGAATTTGAGGTCTACTTCAGCGCCGAGAAGGAGGGCCTTCCGGGCGCGGTGCAGAAGGCCGCGGCCTGGCTCATGGCGGACGACATCCCGGATCCGGCCTTCCCAGAGACCAATTACCGCCCCCTTTTTTACCCGGACAATTCCTACCTGGACGGTGAGGGAGTGCGGGATTATCCCTTGCTCATGGCGCGGTTCGAGGGCGGGCTGGACGTGAAGAACATCCAGAACGCCTTCGGGCGGACCACGCTGCGCTTCGACTGCTGGCCGCAGCGGTTCACGGACGCAGGGCTGCAGGGAATTAACTTTTCCGAGTACGTCCCGGTGGACCCCCTGACCAATCCGACGGGATTTACCGCCGAGCCTCTGATCACCCTCTTCGGCTCCGGCGAGGGGACGCTGACCATCGGGGACTACACGATCACCGTGGGCGACTGCAACCGGGTGGTGCTGGACTGCATGGAGGAGGACGCCTGGCGCGAGAGCGACGGGTCGAATTTATACTCCCTGGTGAGTGGCACTTTCCCGAAGCTCCACGCCGGGGACAACGTGCTGAGCTATTCCGGCGGCATCACCGGAGTTTATCTGATCCCGAGGTGGTACTGGATATGAAACCGATCCTTTTTGACGCCACGGAGACGGCCTTCACCTCGCACGGGCTTGGGACCATCGCGGACGCGGTGAGCTGCCAAGTGAGCGAGAAGCTCAACGGCAGCTATGAGCTGACGCTGGAGATCCCCCCCACCAGCAAACGGTTTGATCTTCTGCAGCCGAGGCGGCTGATCCTGGCAAAGCCCAATCCTTTCGACCAGGCGCAGCCCTTCCGGATCTACAAAACTTCCAAGGGCAGCAAGGGCACCGTTAAATTTTCCGCGCGGCATCTGAGCTATGACCTGGACGGGATCCCCGTGGGCCCGTTCACGGCGGCCAGCGCGTCGGAGGCGTGCTGGTACATCACCCATTACAATCTCGTCAACTCCCCCTTCGACGTGGCCACGGACATGACCGTGAGCGGCTCAATGGAGGTCAAGGCCCCCACCGTCGGCCGGGCGCTGCTGGGCGATCAAAGCGAGAGCCTGCTTAAAAAGTTCGGCGGGCAGCTGCGATTCGACCGCTACAACGTGCAGCTGCTGCAGCGGCGCGGCGCGGACCGCGGGGCGCGGATCCTGTACGGGAAAAACCTGATCGACCTGTCCCAGGAGGAGAACATCGGGCAGGTCTACACCGGGGTTTTGCCCTACTGGCAGACCGACGACGCGCTGGTCACCGGCGCGATCCAGTACGCGCCCGGGACGTTCCCGTTCCAGCGGATCCAGCCGGTGAGCTTCAACGACCACTTCGAGGAGCAGCCGACGGCGGCGCAGCTGGAGGCCGCGGCGCAGCAGTACATCCAGGTCAATGAGGTGGGCAAGCCGCAGGTGAGCATCCGGGTCAGCTTTATCCCCCCCGGGTCCTCCGGGGTGAAACATCTGGAGGAGATCGCCCTGGGAGACACCGTGACGGTGCGCTTCGCGCCGCTTGGCATCGACGTTAAGAGCACGGTGACCGGCTGCGAGTGGGACGTGCTGCGGGAGCGGTACACCAGCGTGGAGATCGGCGACCCGCCCCCCACCGCCGCGCAGGCCATCATGGACGCCGGGCGGCTCCGGAAGGGGACGATCAAAGAAAACGTGATCGGCGCGCGGAGCATCGGCGGGGGAAAGATCAAGCAGGGCGGCGTCGGCACCACGGAGCTGGGCGACGAGGCGGTCACCACGCCGAAGGTGCTCGGGCACGCGGTGACCTGGGACAAGATGGAGGAAGCGGTTTATCAGTTCTACACCGATCAGCTCCGCGCTAATGAGATCTACGGTGGGGTGATCACCTCCGCGGGAAATGTGGCGTGTAATACCCTAACGGTTGGCGGCCGTCAGTTTGTGGAGCGTACCGTCTACACTTACTCACCAGCTACGGGCCAGCATTCGGCGATCCGGGTACTGGGCGAGAACATCAGCGGTTAGGAGAGTTAACAATGGATAACAGATTAACACTGGGCAGCGGTCGGCAGATCGCCTGCCGGATAGCCAACACCGGGAGCCAATACCGGGAAGTGCTTCACATCCACACGGACGCGGTGGACTTCGCGGAGGCGGCAAAACTCTTCGGGGACCCCCGGGAGACGGAAACGATCAAGTTCGAGGACGCGGGCAATGTCCACGTCTTTCGCGGCTACACGGTGCTGCACAAGATCGAGGAGGATCCCATGATCCGGGAACCCGGAATGCTGCTGATCTGGCTGTTGTGGCCGGAAAAGGAGGAGTGAGACCATGAACATCACAAAAGCGATTTTTAACGGCTGCGAGACCTTTGCCATCGCGGCCCCGGCTTTGTACCAGTACGACTATGGCCAGGTGCTGCAGATCGAGGGGCTGGAGCTGCCCACGGCGTATCAGGTGGAATTCTCCAACTCCGCCGAGCGCGGGGAGACGGTCGCCGCCATCGGGGACGAGGGCGGCGTGGAGATCCCGAACGAGCTGCTGCAGAGCGGCACCAACATCTACGCCTTCATTTTTTTGCACAATTCGGAGACGGACGGCGAGACCGAGTACAAAATCACGATCTACGTCACCCCCCGCCCCTCCCGGTCGGACGATACTCCGACGCCGGAGCAGGGAACGGCTATTGACCAGGCCATTGCGGCGCTGAATGACGCGGTGGAGCGGGCTGACGCGGCAGCGGATGCGGCGCAGGGCAGTGACGCGAGCGCTGCCCAAAGCGCGGCGGATGCTGCGGAGAGTGCGGCGAGCGCCGCCGGGTCCGCCGCATCGGCAAATAACAGCGCGCAGACGGCGGCACAGCGCGCCACGGCGGCACAGGCAGCAGCGCAGAACGCGGCTGTGGCCGCTGCGGCGGCGACGGAGAGCGCGGAGACGGCGACGGAGAGCGCTGCGGACGCGGCGCGATACGCCACGGGGGCGCAAGAAAGCGCGGAGAGCGCGGCGCAGAGCGCCGATGACGCGGCGAGTGCCAAAACAGCGGCCCAGGCCAGTGCTGCGGCAGCAGCGGGCAGCGCCCAGTCGGCAGCCGTGGCGGCCCAGACGGCCAGCGGCGCTGTCACGGCTGTGCAGCAGAGCGCGGAAACGGCCAGCGCGGCAGCGCAGAGCGCGGGGGAGTCGGCCACAGCGGCAGGAGCAAGCGCGGCAGCGGCGGCGGCTTCGGCGACTGAGGCGCAGCGGATCGAGGAGGCGCTGGAGCCGTTGGACGGCCTCCCGGGGCGCGTCGGGACGCTGGAGGAGGCGCTGGGCTTTGCCCTCTACCCGGCTTGGGTGCAGGGCTCGTACACGTCCTACGGCTATCAGAACACCACCGCCCGCAAGCGCACGGACAAGCTTCCCGCTGGCCGTTACAGCGCAGCGATCAACGCCGATTACGTCCTCACCGCTGTTGAGTTTGTGTCCGACACCAGAGGCGTCAACATTGTCAAGTCGGAGAGCGGTGGGCGGTTTAACTTCGAGAGCGACGGCGAAATCATTCTCAACACCCGGAGGGCAGACAACACGAGCATCGCGGCCATGACGGACGCGGAGATCAACGCCATCTGGCAGCTCAAGGGCGAGCCCATCACGGACCGGGTGGCGGAGCTGGAGGAGGCTGTCGATGGCTACGGAGCAGCGGCACAGCCCGCGGCCGGGACGGACATGGTCGCCACCCGCAGCATCGCCAGCGGGGAGTATTTCGCCGGCGGTTACGGGCTTTATCAGGCCACTGCGGCCATCGCGTCCGGCGAGACCATCGTGCCCGGCACCAACTGCACGCAGACGAGCAGCGCGGCAGCGCTCAACGCCCTCCGGAGCGGCAAGCAGAACGCGCTCACCTTCGACAGCGCGCCGACGGCGGGCAGTGCAAACCCGGTGACGTCGGGCGGCGTCGCCGCTGCCGTGGCGGAAATCGATGGAGAGGTTATTGAGTTAAAGTCGTCAATTAATCATTTGACAGAGGGTGTAATTGAGGTCGAGCAGGGCCAGTGGAGCGTTTCGACAGGTGCGGCGGCGACAGGCAATGGATGGTGCCGCTCCGTTGGATATATTGACCCCAATATGCGGCTTGTTTCGTCAAACGAGACGATTAGAATTTATCTGCAAGCATACCAAAACGACGGAACGTATGTCGGAACATGGGATCAGACCACGAACTCATTCTCGAAATCCTACCACCAGAAGCACATGGGCTATCAATCCATGAATCTGAGACTTCATACTGCCAATTTCCCGCAGTATAAATGGAAGGTGTCGTTTGGAGCGTTAAGTGGGAGCATAACGCCGGACAGCGTTTACTCTGAAATGCAATATGATGACGGAATCACGCGAGAAGAAGATTATTCGTTCAGCCTGCTTGAAACTTTCACGGATAAGTGCGTTCTCTCTGGTAACACAGGGTATCTTGACATTCCCAATACGGGGTATTTTTCAACAGGATTTATCCCGGTATACGCCGGTCAAAAGCTGTTGTATTACGGATCATCTGGCGGCGGTGC
>Ga0326511_10002224_pt1 | contig 15876 bp, 24 predicted proteins | sample 0_2496_0518_D_FD_203701 | JGI IMG/M metagenome (GOLD analysis project Ga0326511, IMG submission 203701) | Bovine rumen microbial communities from UC Davis, California, United States - 0_2496_0518 | ecosystem: Host-associated > Mammals > Digestive system > Stomach > Rumen | place: USA...
GCGCGAAGGATATGTACAACGCGCTGACCGGCGGGAAAGCGGTCGAGGTGCCGGTGGAAGCGAAGACGGAAGGCGACGAGGCCGCGAAGATCGCCGAACAGATCGGCACGGTGACGGTGCCGGTGAAGCTGGTGACGAACGGCGGCGCGGGAGCGTTCTCCGGAGGTGGCGGAGGAGGAGGACAGGCTGATTACTTCATGGATACGCTGTTCGGGTCCTTCCGGCCGGGATACGCCAACGGCATCGCTTATGTTCCGAACAAGCGGCTGGCCTGGCTGCATCCGGGAGAAACGGTGACGCCGGCGCGTGAAGTCGGGAGCCGGAGTTTCTCCAGCAATCTGTACGTGGAGAGAATGATCATGAACAACGGCACGGACGCGCAGGGCCTGGCTTCCGCGATGGCGGCAGCCCAGCGGCGGACAATGAGCGGATACGGGAGCTGATGATATGGGAAAACGGCTATATTTCATCTGGAAGGGCGATGACTGCCGGGCGCACGGCGTGCAGCTGGCAACGCCGATTCCGATTATCCGGCCGGAGGAGCGCGTGACGCACGTGGAGATTCCGGGACGAAGCGGGGACCTGACACAGCTCCAGGGCGAAGACATCTACAACCCGTACATTCAGACGGCCACGATCGAAGTGCCGGGCGCGTACAACGTCCGGAAGATAGCCAACTGGCTGAAGGGATCCGGGTTTGTTACGTTCCACGGAGAACCGGACCGGAAGCAGCCGGCGCGGGTGATCGGCGCGATCACGCTGAACAAGCACAGCAAAAACAGCGACTGGTGGGTCGGCGAATGTCAGTTTTACTGCCAGCCGCTGAAGCAGCTGCTGACGGAAAACGTGCAGACGATCACGGCCAGTGGGTCCCATGTGTTGAACAGCGGGGACGTGAAAGCAAAACCACTGTGGACGGTAACAGCATCCGGGACAACGGTGGTGCTGGCATCCGGGGGAAAAACAATCACAGTGACAGGGCTCGCGGCCAACGATGTGATCCAGATCGACAGCGAAATCATGGAAGTGCTCAACAGCGACCGGAGCGAGACCCTGACGGCCAACAGCAGCGGGGGGTTCCCAATCCTGGCGGAGGGTGACAACACAGTGACCGGAAGCGGGTGGAGCACGATCACGGTGACAAAAAGGGAGAGGTTCCTATGATCTGTGTTTATGACATCGGGAACGAAGATTTTGAAAAAAACGGGAACGCGGTGCTGACACCGCTGAGCGGATCCGCGCACAACGTGGCAGGCGGGAACTACGATATGCAGATGGTCCACCCGATTGATCCGGACGGAAAATGGAGACACCTGGTACCGGGAGCGATCGTAAAAATCCCGGTTCCGGAGGAAGTGATCGAAAACAGTTTTTCCGGATATGACGCGGACATCTACAAAACAACGGCGGAGGCCGAACTGCGGGAGCAGGCGAACGCGCCGACGGCAATCACATACCCGACGTGGGGATATCCATACGAGTACCAGGTCGGCAGTAAGGTATCACTGCCAGGATTGCCGCACAGGAACTACCAGGCGACATACTGGGACAGCTCCAGCGTGATGACAACCATCCCGCCAAACAATAACAGCTGGTGGAAGCAGATCCCGGACAGCACGACCGGGGCGCCGGTGCTGGTGACACTGCCGGCCGGGACGGAATTGTACTTTGTAGAGGATGTGGATACTACATGGTACAAGATGAGCACGTACTACGGTCTGGAGGGCTACATCCAGAAAAGCAAAGTGACATTCGACCGGCACGTGAGCGCCAGCGAAAACCAGCCGCGGGTGATCAAAGAGCAGCTGTTCCGGCTGAAGGAGCCAACGATTGACAACGACGCGCAGACGGTGACCGTGACCGGGAAACACGTGAGCTACGACCTGAACGGGGACCTGGTGCAGAGTGTTGCCATCAGCCAGGCCAGCCCGGCGCTGGCGCTGGGGCGGATCATGGAGGGACTGATGATCCCGTACCGGGGAACAATCGCCACGAACCTGACAACGGACGCGAACGGAACATACACCGGGGAAATCAAGGGGAAAAACGGCATGTATGCGCTGCTGGATCCGGACAAGGGGATCGTGAGCGCGTTCAATGCGCGGTTTACCCGCGACAACTGGGACCTGTTTGTGATGCAGCGGACCAGCGTGGACCGGGGGTACCGGATCCGATACGGAGTGAACGCAAGGGGGATCCAGTGGAAGCGGTCCAGCACGAACCTGGTAAACCGGATCGTGCCGGTGGCAAAGGATGAAAGCGGCGGGGATCTGTACCTGCCGGAAAAATGGGTGGACAGCCCGGCGATCAGCAGCTATCCGGTGATCATCATGGAGCGCCTGGCCGTGGCCGGGCAGATCGGCAAGGACAAGGGCATCGGCGACGGCAGCGTATGGGACGCGACGGATCTGTACAACGAGATGCGGACGAAGGCGGGGGAACGTTTCAGCGTCCAGCATGCGGACGAGATCGCCGAAGAGGTGACAATCCAGATCGAATCGCTGGAAAATACGGCAGAATACGAATGGCTGAAAGGCCTGAAGAACGTGCTGCTGTATGACACTGTGAAGGCCTACGACGAGCGGATCGGACTGGAAATGACGCTGTACGTCAGCGAGCTGGAATACGACTTTGTAAAGGAAAAAGTTGCCGGGCTGAAGCTGAGCAACATCCAGGACTTCGGCGGCCGCACGGTCACCGGGTACAACGTTCAGAACAACAGCATCGGCAGCGAGAAGCTGACAGACATCGCGAAGCAGGAGCTGGTCCAGCAGGCCGTCGATATCATGCCGGAATATGCGAACCCAGGCAGCGGAACCGGAGCGAAGCCGAACACAAAAGACCAGGACGGCTACGTCCTGAAGGGGTCAGGAAACGCGGACAAGGTATGGAAGACAGACAGCAGCGGCGTGCCGGCGTGGAGAGATGAAAAAAGTGACGCAATAACCGGAACAATAACACTGATTAAAACACTAAGCACTTCAGGAACAACGGAAAGCCAGGTAATCCAGGAAACAGGATGGTATGCAGTAAGAGCGAACACAGGCAACACAACGGGAACGCTTAGCGTTTTTATGTTTAATTCGGCCAACACACTGATTGCAAGTGATTCAAAAAGCGCAGCGGCATGGGATAACCTAATCGGGAAGGCAATGCTTATAAAAGCCGGAACGACAATCAAAGCGCAAGCCATATTCCCAACAAATGGATCGGGAGCAATAATCAGAATATCATAACGATAGGATGGAGGCAGAAACATGGCGATTTATAAAGAGGACATCGCGATCGTAGAACTGAACAACGGAACAATTTACCGTACGTTTATGAACAACGCGATCGGAGCAGCTGATAACATGGCGAACCGGTTCGGAGTAAAAGTATTCAGGAACGGCGAACCGGAAAACATCGGGGGCACATGCTTCGGCCTTTTCATCAGACAAGACGGAACAACGGTGTTGATTGAAAATGGAACGGTAAATGGAAACGTTGCATACGTGACGCTGCCAGCGGCTTGCTATGCAATAGAGGGTCAATTTTCACTGGCGATTAAGTGCCAGGGCGGAGGAGTAACTGGGACCCTCAGAATTGTGGACGGAATTGTAAACAGAACGAGCACAGAAACAGCCGTTGATCCTGGAACAGTCATACCATCCATCGAGGCCATTATCACAGCAATTAACGAAGCGGTCGATTCAATACCGGAAGAATATGGAGACCTTTCGAGAAATTTCGAGAATGACAGACTGCTCGGAACAACGCTTGCAGAAACCGGGTACGACTTTGAACAGTTAAACGACGAGACAGTCATTATCAACTGGGAAAACGGCGCAATATATCCTGTAACAGTCGGAGAACAGATTACGTTTGGAACACAGGTAACAATGAGACATTTTTACATAAATGTTGTTACAGGTGATATTGTTCGGGCAAGATTCAGAAAGCCGACAATAACAGACGGATCGGCATGCGTCGTATTCACAGACGGAAATGATACGGTTGTCGATTTTTGCGAAATCGTAAACGGCGTATTGACACAAGTCGATAACACTTACGCAGTCCCGGAAGGGGCTGAAAAAATGTATATCATGACGCAGGACACCGGCGGAACGAATACGGACTATACGAAGATATTTAAAGCGTATTCAAAGGGATACACAGAACCAAATAATATCGCTGGCGAAATCCTTCCGGGTTATTGGACGAGCGCCGACCTTACGACCAGAGACGGAACTGCACAGGCATACAGATCGTTCAAACAAAACGTGTCCGCCGGTGAATACACAATATCGTTCGGGGCAACTGTTGCAATCATTCGGGTATGCATCAATGGAATGTACTGCGATCAGACCATAGAGCTGGAGGAAAACGGGACATATTCTTTCCGTTGCATGTCCGATGGTACTGTTGGTTTCTCGTTTGTTCAAAAGAACGGATCAAGCGAAACTGCGTTTAATACGTGGGTACAGCTTGAAAAAACGGGCGATACGCTTGGAAAACACAGCACAACGGCAATCGACCTCGAACTGCGAAAAGCCGCTTTAAATGGACCGATGCCATTGATCGGAAAAACCATCAAGGCGAAAGACCTTATAAACGGATACTGGAGCGGTGAGACGTATATAAAATCTCAAAACCGGCTCACAACTTTCAATTTTGTACCCGTTCACAAGGGCGACGTGGTTGTTTTCCTTGAAAAAGATATTGCGGCTGCATTTGTCGTTTTCGATTCTACGTTGAACGTTATTACATCATCTCCGTATGTATCACATGGATATTTTGCGGATAACGCAATTGAAGCAGATGCATATTATTTCAACGTGGACGGGTACGCATCGTTCAATATTTTCGACAGAGAGGCCGGAAGCAGCTCGCCGGTATCGCCTTCAGATTATGACGATGTTTTGATGTTCATCGACACATCAAACCGGGTCGAAAGTGTAACAAATTATTCCGGGATTGCAATGCTGGGCAATATGAAAGCAAGGAAATATAATGCATCAATCCAGGGCCAGGACGGAACTATTATCGGAAACAAGCTGTATTCGTTTGGCGATGGAGTAAGCGAGCCGGGAACGATTGATATTATCGACCTTGACACAATGGAAAACGACGGAACCGGATCACATCAGCTTGGGCATGCCAACAGTGTGGACTACGACCATGCGACAGACACAATCATCACGTACGGATTTAATGGAACATATCCGACAATAGTTCTGTATCAGCACCCGGATTTTTCAAGCGTATTGATGCTTTCTGACCCTGGATGCGTTTCGATCCCTCTGCACAATTCCGGCGGGACAATGAACGGAACGGCGGCGGTGTGCTTTGGTGAATCGTATAATATCGCGTACTTTATGGAGGGGGTTTACACATCAGGCACAACCCAGAACCCAATGAGAAACATTTACAAGATGCTGCTTGGAACAGGAAGCAATGACTTGTCCGTTGGCGGGTACGGAACGTTCATCAGCGGCAAATCTGAAACCGAATACAACGGAACATGCAAGATTATAAAAAAATACACAGGTGAAATCATCCCGGGACTGCACTGCTTTTCAAATGGGAACAGTTTGTGGACGGTCCAGGGGATGCAGTTTAATGGATTCCTGTTCGTTGCATACGGAACGGCGGGAAATAACAATCTTAAAATCGCACTGAATGATAGTGCAGAAAAATATACTGTTGTTGGGAACTACCATTTTGAAACATTGGGAAGCGATGGAAATATTATTCCATGCGAGCCGGAAATGCTTGCCTTTAAAAACGGAAAAATGTACTGCGGTGTGCAAAACAGGAGCAGCCACGACAACTATTTATACGAGATAGATATGACATAACAGGAGAGTGATAAGAAGGGGAAGGGATAGTAATGAGGTTGTTGGGGTGGATCGCAATAATCGGACTGACGGCGGTCGCGTTATTCGTGGCCGCCGTTTGTGTTGTGGCGGTAGCGGATGCCATTGAGAGGAGGCGGAGGAAGTGAGCCTGATCAGGACCCTGGCCGGGAAGGTGCTGGAGATCTATCACCAGCTGCGGGATAAGTTCCTGCAGATGGTGGCGAAGATCAAAAGCCTGAACCCGGCATACAAGCAGCCAGGCGACGGATCAGACGGAACGTGCGACTGCATTGGTCTGATCATCGGAGCAATCCGGCGCATGGGCCTGAAATGGACCGGGATCCATGGCAGCAACTACGCCGCCAGGTACCAGACCGCAAACCTGGAATACATCGCCCAGCTGAAAGACCTGCGGCTGGGCGATGTGGTTTATAAGGCCGCGGACAGGGACGGCATCGTGAAGCTGGCATGCAATGCGGGGGAAAAGAAGCACGCCTGGAAGCTGCCGGACCGGTACAAGAAAGGAAACGCATACTATAACGGCGACCTGCTGGATTATTATCACGCCGGCGTTGTGACGAAAGTGGACCCGCTGAACATCACGCACATGACCAGCCCGGCCATGAAGGTGGACAAGAACCTGAGCGGAGGGTGGAACTATCACGGGGAAGCGCTGCCGATCGTAAAGGAAGCGGAGAAGGAAGCCGACCAGGAGCCGGCGCCGGTGCCCGCACCTTCCGAACCGGTCCCGAGCACCGGCAGCAAGGCCATAGTTGTCGCAGATAACGGCCTGCCGGTGAAAATGCGGCAGTATCCGAGCACATCCTGCAGGACCTGGGACAAGGTGCCATGCGGCACGGAGGTCGAGATCATCGAACCGGGCGAAGAGTGGGCGCGGATCAACTGCGGCCGGCGCAAAGGCTGGTACATGATGGCCGAATACCTGGACGTGATCGGGGACGGAAAAGGGAAGTATTAAAAGATGCTGAACCGCAAAAAAGAGGAAGTCAGCTATTGCTTTACTTTTGAACCTGGGAAGGAACGGACATGCTTCGGGGCCAGCGGGCGCAAGCTGCGGCAGGTGTGCGTCTACTGCACGAACTGGATCCGTTACAATAAGAAAATGGAGGAGAAAAAACATGAAAAAGGTGTCTGAGGTCCTGGCCGCGATCGGGGGAGCGATCGCATCGTTTTTTGTGAGCATGCCGCCGCTGGTGTGGATCCTGATCGCCGTGATGAGCATTGACTACCTGACGGGCCTCATCACCGGCGCGATGGGGAAAAGCAACAAGACGGAGAACGGCTACCTCGAAAGTCATGCCGCGCTGAAGGGGCTGCTGAAGAAGTCACTGATCATCCTGGTGGTCCTGCTGGCTGCGCTGCTCGACCAGGCAGTGAGTGCCGGCGCGGGCATCCAGTTCGAGGCCGTGATGGGCGCCACATGTTTATGGTTTATCGCCTCCGAGGGCCTGAGCATACTTGAAAACGTGGCACTGATGGGAGTACCGGTACCGAAGATCCTGCTGAAACTGCTGGAGGTAATGAGGGCAAAGGGAGACGTCCAGGAAGCAGCACCGCAACCGCCGGAAGGAAAACCGGAAGAGAAGCCGGAAGAATAACGAAAAAGACCGCCGAAATGGCGGTCTTTTTTTCGTTCACTCAGACTGCGATCCGATAGATCGTGATCCGGGTGTTCGGATGTGTTACGAACAGTACACCATTAGTAACATTATCCGAACACGGCGGAGGATCTTCCGGGAGGGATTCCAGCGGGAACTGCTGATTCCCTTCCACGTTGTTGATCACCAGCTTCAGGTGATCGTCGTACACGTAAACGGAATTCACGAACGTTTCGACGATGTGCTGGCGAAGGAGCGGATCCTGCCGGTCTCCATTTGTGAATCGTTTGAGGAAAAAGATCACGCGGTCCCGGTCCAGCAGCTGCGCCTGGGAATAGCGGAGGGATTCAACCGATACGCGCAGATCTTCGGCCTGGTCCTCCAGGGCCTTCAGGCGGGCGGAGGTGGATGCGTTCCAGATCCCGGCAGCGATGGCATCGTTCACATTGTCGATCTGCTTCAGGATCTTTGCGTGCTCCGCTTCCATCGCGGCCAGCGGGGAATGCTTCAGCTCCTCCTGCTGCAGGGCCATGACGGCATCCGCGGTCTTTTCGATTTGCTCATCCGCCAGCACATGGTCCAGAATGAAGTCCACGACCGCGGATTCCAGGTAATCCTTAGAAACTGATTTTTTGTCGCATCCCTTGCGGGCCTTGTGGGCCTGGCAGGAATAATAATAGTGGCGGGTCCCAGATTTTGATGTACCGGAATCGCCGATCATAGCAGCACCGCAGTGCCCGCAGAACGCCCGGCCGGTGAGCAGGAAGTCCACAGCACCCTGTTCAACGTGCCGGGCTGTTTTTGTTCTCATGCGCTGTGCCTCCTCAAAAACAGACTTTTCAATAATGGCGGGCATACCATCCGGCACCCGGATGGAACCCCAGATATAAATGCCGGTGTACCTCTCATTCGTGAGGATCCGCATGAGGCCTTCCGGAGCGAACAGCTTCCCGCGGGAGGTCCGCAGGCCCTGATCGTTTAGCTGGCGGCAGATCCGGGCCGCAGAGAAGCCGGCGCGGTACAGGTCGAAGATCTGCCGGACGATGGCAGCCTCTTCCGGGTTGATGGCGTAATGATCATCGGGGCCGCGGGTGTAGCCCAGGATCCTGGTGCCGTTATACAGGCAACGGTGGGCGTTGTCCGTCATTCCGCGGGTGACGTTCTCGCTGAGCTGGCGGCTGTACCATTCCGCGGTGGCCTCCAGCATGCCCTCCAGGAGCACACCGGCGGAGCCTTCCGGGATCGGTTCCATGGCATAGAGCACGCGGACGCCGAAGCGGCGGAGCTTGCCTTTGTATATGGCGCTGTCCTCCCGGTTCCGGCCGAAGCGGTCCACCTTCCAGGCGATGATGGTATCATATGATCCTGTTTCCGCTGCGGAGATCATGCTTTGAAAGGCCGTGCGGGCGGTGACATCCTTGAAACCGGACCGGGCGTGATCCGCGTATTCGTGCACGATGGTATACCCTTCCCGGGCGGCGAAGGCGCGGATATCCGCCAACTGCTGCTCGATGCTGACATCACGCTGGCCGGCTGATGAGTACCGGGCATAGGCCACCGCCGTGCGCGGTGAGCATGTGGGAATGTTCGTATTTTTCATGGGCGCTCCATTAAAGCATATCTGTATATAGCGAGAAGACGGGGACAGGATGCAGGCGGAGGTATCGGCCTTCATACTGAAGCCAGATATCATTACCGTTTTCATCATAATACGCCGACCAATAATTGCCGGAATCGTCGGCCAGGTAGAGAAGGCCGTCGCGTTCAGCTATGGATGCGTTAGTGGTACCGGTGATGACAATGCCGGCGAAAGAACGGACGGAAGTGAAATAACATTCCTTGCCGCCTTCCAGGATGAACAGATCAAGACAGAGAGAATCATAATCAAAGACTTTCTCACCTTTGGGGCCGCGGGATGATTCATCATCCATAAAGAAGGCATAATGCGCGGAGATAATGCGCGGATCTGAGAGGGAAACAACGGGGAGAAGCACCAGAACAAGAAGCAGGCAGAGCAGCTTTTTCATCATGCATTCCTCCTATTTAATGTAGATTATTTTACCTTTGTGAGCAGTTCTTTTTTTGGGTGGTCGAGCAGTGTTTTCAGAGCGTCCTCGCGGGCCCGGTCATCTGCTGCACGATAGGCGCTCAGAAGACGATATTCGTCCGAAGTGAGTGCCGGACCGTCATCATCAAGCAGTAAAACGGGACTGATCTGGAGCGCATCGGCGATGGCTTTGATCTGGCTGGCCTTTAATTCGACGCGCCCTTTTTCGTACTTTGTGACAGCTGAATTCTGGACACCGATCATAGCGCCCAGCTCCGAGGTGGTCATTCCGAGTTCTTTACGGCGGATTTTTATTTTTTCTCCTATATTCACACTGAGGGGCCTCCACTCCCCAAAACGATTCTATCAAAGAAATTTGCGGATAGCAAGAAAAAACTGCTTGACAGGACGAAAAGGGGCGGTGTATAATTCGTCCCAGATGGACGAAACGGAATAAAAAGGAGGTGAAGAACACATGAACAGCCTCGAAATGAAGGTGGCCATGAAACGAAACCAGGACATCCAGGAGAAGCTGGCGGAGGCGCTGGGGCTTCAGGTTTCTGGCGTTTGCGCCCGAATCAACGGGAAGGTTGAATTCCGTTCCAATGAGATGAAAGTGATCAAAGAGCGGTACAACCTGACCCCGGAGGAAGTAATGACCATATTTTTTTAAAAACAATTCGTCCAAACAAGACGAAAGGAGAAAATCCATGAAAACGATCAAGACCATCAACACGATCAGCGTGCTGCTGACGGTGATCTTTGTGATCTGCGTGCTGGCCGCAGCGTTGACGCCGGAAGCGCCGCAGGAATGGCAGTACACCCGGATGGGCGCCCAGATCAATTATACCGTGGGCCAGCGGGTGGAGAACGATGGGCGAATCTATGAGTGCATCCAGTGGGATGAAGGCAGCCCGCTGGTGATGGTTCCGCCGGCAGCGAATCCAGCCTGGTGGGCGGAGGTTCACTGATGAGCGAGCGCAGGCGGAGGAGAAGGCCGAAGATGCTGCCGGAGCCTGCCGGATATTACGACCGCACGGAGAGCATCTACCCGGACCGGGTGAGGATCAGCTTCGAGGACGGGCACACGGAAGTATACGACCGGAGAGTGAACCAGCCAGGGCCGGTGACATACAACAACCAGCCGATGAGGCGGAGGAGAAAACCATGAAGAAGGAGCCGATAAAGATCTGCCGGAAGTGCGGGCTGATGATCGACATCATCGAAACGGGCCTTTACAGAAAGACGATCGTGGACGCGGTGCCGTACTACGTGGTGCCGGATCCGAAGGGCGAGCAGTTCCTTCGGATTGACGGAAGCAAGGTGCAGGCACGGGAGGTCCCTTTTGAAACGGAAGGCACGGAGGCGGTTTACAAGCCGCACAGGTGCAAGGCATGAAGTGCATCCGCTGCCCGGAGGGGCGGAGGTTCGCGGCGGGGTGCACGTTCTGCCGGTGGTACGGCATGATCCTGCCGGATGAGCACGAGTGCAGACAGGAGCGGGGGAAATTCCATGAACGAAATTACAATTTCCGTCACGAAAGATATGACGGACCCGCCGTACGCGAAAACGGCGGCTGGTTTGCTGGCGGCGGCCAGGAGTTTCTACCAGGACCCGGAGAACGAGGAAGCCTACCAGGAATGGAAAAAGAGCCGGAAGGAGGTGACGAGTGAGTGAACACCTTCGCGGCGGTGATCCTGGCCTACCTGATCGGGAACGCGGCGGGGATCATCGAGATGGCAATCCTGAGCGGAAGACTGGACAAGTGGCTGGAACGGAAACAAAAAAAGAGCCGCTGATGGGCAAGATCAGCGACCAGCGCACGAAGCGCAGAAAGGAATATGTCATGAAGTATTATAGCACGAGAGACAGAGAAAAAGCAATATTTGCCTTAGTGGTGGGGCTGATCATGATCGTTCTGGCGGTATGGTTCGCCTTTTTTGTGCCGGTGGAACGGCACACTGCGCCGGATGCCATCTATCCGATGGTGAACCAGCACATCACCTGGGAGGGCGCCGGGTATGACGGATTCCGGGGAGGTGCTGAGAAATGAAAGAGAGGACGACCATCACGCCGGTGCTGATCCGGCAGGTACAGCTGATGCTGGCGGGCGGCGCGACCGGGAAGGAAGCCGCGGAGATCACCGGGACCAGCGAGGGAACGATCAGCCGGATCAAGAAGGCCGGCTTTGATTACGACACGTTTGTGAAGAACACGGAAGCCAGGCGGAAGCCGGCAGAGGCGCTTCGGTGGAATACGCTGGGCTTTCCGATGAAAGTGGAAAAGGTGGAAGAGACGGAAGACGGGCTGAAGATCACAGCACGGCAGTCGGAGCAGCTGGAGCTCCAGGGCGGCGTGGACTACCAGGTGAAGGTGAACGAGGAGCTGCCGGGCCAGATCGGAATGGACCTGCAGCCGGAGAAGCCCGCGGAGATGAGCGACCAGGTGAAGATGATGCGATTTCTGGCGGGGCGGTTCGACGCACTGGACAAGACACTGCGCGAAGAGATCGAGAACACGAACGGGAACATCGCAGCGCTGGCCGCATGGATAGCGACGGCGTGCTCCAAGATTGACAAAACGAACGACTACCTGGGCCAGATCCTGCGGGTGATCGGACCGGAGGGCGGGAAGCGAGAATGATGAAGCATGAACCGCTGAAGGCCTCCCGGAAGTGCGCGGTGTGCGGGAAGCAGTTCATTATCCATCCGGGCGCCGGATGGCTCTACAAGAAGAAAACCCACAGCAAAACGATATGGTTCTGCAGCTGGACATGCCAGCGGCAGGAAGAGCAGAAAGGATAAAAGCGAATGAACGAGATTGTGATGATACCGGTGGAGCGGCTGGAGCACCACCCGGAGAACCCGCGGAAGGACCTGGGAGATCTGACGGAACTGGCGGAGAGCATCAAGGCCAACGGCGTGATGCAGAACCTGACGGTGGTGAAGAACCACTTCGCTCCGGACGTGTACACGGTGGTGATCGGAAACCGCCGGATGGAAGCGGCGAAGCTGGCCGGGCTGAAAGAAGTGCCGTGCGTGATCTGCGAAATGGATCCGAAAACGCAGATCAGCACCATGCTGATGGAGAACATGCAGCGGGCCGACCTGACGATGTACGAGCAGGCTCAGGGGTTCCAGATGATGATGAACCTGGGGTTGACGGAGACGGAGATCAGCGATATGACCGGCTTCAGCCGGACCACCGTGAAGCGACGGGTGAAGATGGCCGAACTGGACCAGGAGATCCTGCAGAAGGTCGGGGCGCAGCTGACGATGGACGACCTGGACCGGCTGGCGAAGATCCGGGACCTGGACAAGCGCAACGAGCTGCTGAAAGAAGCCGGGACTTCCAGCTTTAAATGGAAGGTTGACGATGCGATCACGGAGCAGAAGCGGGAGGAAAACTATCAGCTGATCCGGGAGATCCTGCTGCAGGCCGGGTACATCGAGAAGAGCACGAACGGGATGAGCGACTTCTGGAAGACGTGCGAGTATCTTCCGTTTGAGACCAGGATCATACTGGCAAACTACGAAGCCGGGCAGAACGTACTGCCGGAGGATCCGGCGGGAGAGCGGCAGGTGTACTTCTACAAGGACTATTCTCATGTGCGGTTCTGGGCCGAGAAGCAGCAGGCGGAGGAGACAGAAGAGGCAGAGCCGACCGAGGAAGACATCGAGAAGCAGAAGAAGCTCGACGAGGCGCAGGCAGCCTGGACGCGGCTGGAAGAGATCGAAAACCATGCGAGGGAGAGCCGGGACAGCTTCATCGCGGATCTGACTGTGAAGCAGAAGGACAGCCGGAAGGCCCTGGAGTGGATGATCCAGGCGCTGACGGTGACGAACAATGCGGACAATTGGCTCAGCAGGATCCTGCCGGATTACGAGGACGAAGAGCTGGAAAAGCTGCCGAAAGGGCATACGGAGACGGACCTGGACCTGAAATGGATCCGGGTGGCGATCAACGAGGAGCCGACGCTGTACGCCGAAATCATGGGGAGCCTGTTCTTCGACGAAGAGGACAGCATCCAAAACAGGTGGGGTCGGAGCGAAAAGCCGAAATACTGCCGGAACCTGGCGATGATCACCGGGTACGAGTGGCTGGAGGAATTCGGGTACAAGATCAGCAATGACGAGCGGGCATACCTGGACGGAACGCTGGATTGCTACCAGGAGGCGGAGGGATGAAGGGCGAGAAGCAGCTGACCATTTTCGACGCGATGGCGGAGAACGGGCCGGAACCGGAGATCACGGTTCCGACCGCCGCCGAAGGGGAAACGGTGTACACGATCCCGGAGGATGTGTGGAAGACCAGGTGCCGGTACTGCGGGCACCGGAACGCGGAGAAGAACGTGCCGATCCCGGCCGGGGTGGCCTGGCGGTACGCGTATGAGAAGGTGCTGCCGTGCCGGATCATAACGGTCTGCAGGCCGAACGACATGCCGGGCGAGTGCATGAGCTTCACGCCGATCCATAACCTGTACGGGATCTGCGGGACCTGCGTGAGCAATAACTGCTTTGTGGAAGGGTTCTGCACGAAGGCAGACCACGCGCAGCAGCGCCGGGTCTACTACGGGAAGACATACAACAACAATCAGCCGGACTACTGGGGACGGCACCGGCTGAGCGTGTGCGATGACTATGTGCCGGATGCGGAAGACATGATCCGGCCGGAGAAGGAGGGACAGCCGGATGCCTGAATCGAGAGATCCGAAAGAGAAGAAGTGCACGACGTGCGGCAAGGATATGTACGCCGGAGAGGAATGGGCCTACAAGCGCCGGGACGGAAAAGGGAAAACGAAGTGGTTCTGCTCCTATAAGTGCATGAGGGCCTACGACGCGAAGAAAGACGGGAAGCAGGCGGCGGTGGTGACGGTTGACGAGGTGGCAGCGGCACCGAAGGAGCCGGTCAGCCGGGCGGTGCTGGCGAAGGCCCTGGCAAAGGAGATCAAACGCGGAGGCAGCGTGATCGCCTACATGAAGGCGGAGGGCTACAAGAACCCATGGGAAGCGTACAACGCGGTGCGGCATTATTGCGAGACGAAGATGCCGGAGCTGGCGGAGGTGCTGAAGCCGCTGAAGGATCTGCCGAAGGGACCGCAGGCGCAGACCGGGCGCCCGCGGAAGTATCCGGCCAAGGTCGAAAAGGTGGACAAGGTGCCGGAGGTGGAGCCGGATCTGCCGCCGGTCCAGTGCATCGCGCACGTGACGGCGGCGGAACTGGAAGGAGCCATTGAGGCCCAGGAAGCGGAGGTGAAAGCGGGCAAGCCGGGGTTTCGGTACGAGATCAAGACGATTGAGACCAGCATCGGGGAATTCAGCTACGACCGGAAGGCCCACCTGCTGATCTTCCGGCGGAAGGACGAGGAGAACGAATTCGGGTACCAGTACCTGTCCATGTCCACAGCAGAATGGGACAAACTGCTGATCATCGTCCCGCAGCTGGCGGATCTGATGGGTGTGACACTATGAACGTCCGGCTGTGCACGGTGCTGATCATCAAACGGGGTGCGGAGTTCCTGGTAGGCCGCATCCCGTACAGCACGGAGCTGAGATGGAGCGGATCACCGTACGACGCCTGGAAGACCAGGGAAAAGGAAAAGGCCCAGGCGGTGGCCCACGTGGTCGGCGGGGATCTGTGGCTCTTCAATCCAATCGCGGGCCAGCTCAGGGAGATCACTAAATAGGAGGGAACATGGAAGTAAGACAACAGTTTCCGTTTGTAGCGTGTGAGAAGTGCAAGAGTATCCGACCGTACACAAATGAGAACATTTGGTACAGCGGGGAAGAAGTGGAAGGTATTCAGCTGATCGTCGGGTGCGAGCATGAGCAGGAGTGCAGAGTGCTGCGCGAGACGATCCTGCATGACGCGCTGGCGAAGGATCTGGAGATCAAGGAATATGTGGTTCCAGTTATCAAGGTGCCTGGACGGAACGTGGCGTGTCATTACTATGAGTGCCCGGCGTGCGGTGAAGAGATCGTATTTGAGCAGAAATATTGCTCCGGGTGCGGCAAGCCGATCAAATGGGACTAAATAGGAGAATAGCGACAGAGTGTCGTGAGAAGATCGTGAGAAATTGATCGGTTTTTCTCACGATGCGGAATAGGAGGTTAGCGAATGAAAAAGTGGGATAAGAAAACAATCATGTGGCGGCTTGATAACATAATCCCGGACAATTTTGAGTGTGACGGGATGCACATCACTTTTCCGAATGACGATACGGCAATAATTGAACTGACGAACCGTTCGGATGCTGAATGGAATGAAGGTGACGGGGATGAAGCTGATTGATGCGGACGCATTGCGACAAGCAATACTGTCTACCATGCCGGAACGTTCGGAAGTTCTTCTCATCGTGGACAGTCAGCCA
>Ga0326511_10002225_pt1 | contig 15871 bp, 30 predicted proteins | sample 0_2496_0518_D_FD_203701 | JGI IMG/M metagenome (GOLD analysis project Ga0326511, IMG submission 203701) | Bovine rumen microbial communities from UC Davis, California, United States - 0_2496_0518 | ecosystem: Host-associated > Mammals > Digestive system > Stomach > Rumen | place: USA...
ACTAATTTTTCTGCTATTTCAATATATATTGAAGTTGGGATTGCAATTGGGTCTACAGATGCTACAGTGCAGTAGAGTCCAGCAATCAAAGATGATAATGTTGCCACTTCAATTTCAATCCCAATTCTATCATTCATTTGTATCATATTTTGATTTCACCACTCCTTCCGAGTCTTGATATTTTGATCCAATCGCATCGCATCCGTATGGTCTGATACACTTTGATGAGAGTCTATGCATTATTAACTGACATATACTATCACCAAGAAACAATTCGAATGTTTTATCAGAGCAATTATATATTTCAAGAGTTATGTTACCCCTAAAACCAGCATCGATGTATCCTCCAGTCTGATGGATGCTAACACCTAATCGTGCAATACTTGACCTTCCATCGACTTGACCACACAGATGACTTGGAATTTCCACATATTCATCTACATAACCTAAAATGAACTCATTTGGCTTGAGATGGTAAGAGTCTTGAGAAATATCTATTTTTTTCCCATCAATTGTCATGAGTTCTTTTCCCAAATGTAAGTCGACACTGCAAGGCTGAATATCCTCATCCTTAAGAGGGATGATTCGTAGAGAACCCATTTCGAGTTCTCTAACAATATCCCTATCAGACAGAATCACACTCATCCCTCCAATTTTTATCCATATACTCCATCAACAGCATACAGTAATGAGTCAACTCTGTTGGGTTCAAACTGCGAGATAAAATACTTCTATCCCATTTGCTGGAGTGAGATTGGAGACCGTGCAGTGCTATCTCATCAGTGATATTGCGATACCCATCAGAATATAATTTTCTTGCTTTTTCATATGAATCGATTTCAGCAATCTTTCTGCCGTTCTTATAGACATGAGTATCATTCAATCCATTTTTAATTGTTAGAGCAACCTTCTCTGTTGATGGGAGTTCATCCAACATATATAATCTGACAAACTCTTTCGCCAGTTCCATTGCTTTCTTTTTGGATTTGATACCATATTTCCAATCATCATCTTCAGCCCAATAGAATGAAATAATGGAGTCTTCACCACAATCAACATATACACTTGGACCATTTTGACTTATCAAAGGGTATTGTGTAAGAACTTCTGACCGTATTTTTTCAGCGATTTGCTTTGACATTTCCTTTGTGACTGGGAGTTTTGAATCGAAATAATCATCATATACTTTCACAATGGTATGACCATTTAATTCAATTGATGAATATCCATCGGTTGTTTTTAATCTTCCTTTCATTTTTCTCACCTATATCCATCATCCTCATAGATGATTGACCTTTTGTTCATATAGTTGCTTATGTCATGTTGTGCTGGAGAATTAGTCTCATCAATGACTTCTTCAACAGAAAGAATATTTGGACATCCGTTATTGTATCCTTCCCTCCAGCCATAATATTTGATTTTGTATGTGCCGTTTGGTTTCAACTGATCCAAAATATCCCTTGTGTTGAATTTTTGGAATAGGAAGTTTTCCTTATTTATGAAGAGTTCTCCATCCGTAGTTTTTAACATCAAGTCATCAGCACCTTTGACATCGCCCCAATAGTGTCCAAACGTTGGTTGCCAGTCTTCAACTGTAATAACTTTCTCTTGCACAGACTGTGTTTCAACTTGATAATGCCATCCGATATCTGCAACAAAGAAAGCAGAACAAAGGGTGACAATAAAGAATATTATAGCAGTACTGAACAACACCTTCTGCTTGGTTGAAAGGTCATATTTATCTCTATCAGAAAATGCACCAATCAGAAAAGAAATCAGTGCAATTAAAAGAGGAATGCCAATCCATAAGGCATAATATATAGTACCTTCAAACCAAGTTGGTGGTACAAAACCCATTAGCAACCCCCCATTATTTCAGTTTTGATGTACTCACGGAGATGATATAGTATGTTTTCAGCATCAATCCTAGTTATTTCACCGTTAAGAAATATTTCGACATTGTACCCTGATTTTCTTGTGTTTTCAAGAGCCACAACTGAACAATTAGAAACAATCTTTTGACCGTACTTATCCATGACAAACTCATCCATATATTTGTCAGCATCATTTTCATACATGAATGATGCAACTGTGCAATTACTTCGGATAGCATATGGAAAATCTGTATCACATACTCTTTTTAAACGAGGCATTGGCTCAATACTGTCCTTGGTTTTTATGAGTTTCTTAAACTGTTGAGCAACCTTCAACCCTTCATTTTGATTACGAATATCAGAATTTTTCCATATGTTATTCCATATTTTCGCAATGGTTTTGCCTTTATGTTTCACATGGGTTGAAGATGAATGTTCTTCAAGGACAAACTTGTCTTTTTTATCAATGTAATCTTCAATGAAATCCACAAGTTGTAATCCAAGTTCTTTGAGGTCTGTTTTATCTAAATTTGGATGTTCTTCACAGTCTAAAGCCAAATAACAACATTGATTTGGAGCATTTTCGTGATGAGCTTTGAACATGATATCACTAGTTCTGTACTCTATTCCATCATAGCAAGTCTTTTCTTTCATCTTTTCACCTTTGTAGTAATTTCAACAACACTTACTTCATCATCCAATCTTTCTTTTGTGACTGAATTGAATCGACAGTTTGGATCTATCCTATCCACAAATCCAGCCTCATATCCGTTTTCTGTATATACAACAATGATAACTTCAGCATCATTGTCAACTTCTTCAAGAGTTTTAATCAAATCTTTAACTTTCATCTGTTATCCTCCAGCATTTTGTTTTCTTGCCTCATTTCTTTAGTGTAATATGGTGTTGCATGATAATGGAATTCTAATCCATGTATTTTACCACATTGAGGGCATCTCCACTTATAAATGTCCGTAAATGCAAATTGCAACACTAATAAAAAATGTGGCTTATAATGTGTCATTCCACAGCAATACCCAACTCTCCTCCACAACAGTCCGTATTTTCGAAATGTAAAGTGGATTGGGAATATATGGGGGAATTTAAGGTGTAGCATTTGTAGTCACCTTAAAAGACATGATGATTCCGTATAAAATCCATGATATTGTTTTGGTACTGCCTTCTGTACTGGTTATTTTAACTGATTCGTGCAGAAACTCAATCTCATCATCATGAAACACACTAAATGGAATCTCTGTACCATCCACCCATATTCGTAAGATATATTTATCCAAATTCGATAAAGAATCAATAACATCATTGATGATACCAGAATATTCAATATCCTCATAAGCAATCACAGTCATGTTCTCACCTTCTGTGGCTTTCTCATCAAGCCGTACTTATGTTTAATTGATTCTGATAAAGTAGCAAGATGATACGGAGTTAAACCGTACTTTTTTATCAGATTTTTACCAGTCATCCCATCCAAATAATCTTTTTCAAAGTTAGACATAACTTCTTTTCTAGAGTTTAAAGGGAAATTGGTAAAACATGAAGGTCTAATATTATCCCAATAGAAATCCCAATCCCAATCATGGTCAACCATAACATTTCTGACTCTTTCAGCCTCTTGCAAGGTATCATATCTTCCGAAATGTCTCAACATACCATTAATATATTTCGATACTCTGAATTTTTTTGCGAGAGAATCGTAAGTGATATTGTCTTCAGAATTATATGTTTTCAGTCTGCCACCATGAGTAGAAGGTTTCCGTGGGACTCCAGTCTCTTCGACAATTCTCTTCCTTTGTCTTTGATATTCGCCCCTTGTAATATTGTGTTTTTTGATGAGTTGAGGAACGGTAATCTTTGGATTCAAATAATCAAGTTTCAACTGCTCAAAGTCAATATCACTTTCCCATTTGTCCCCATCAATAATTCTGAAATTAGCCATATTGCACACCATCCTTCATCACAGCAGTCCTCATATGCTTATGAAAAGTCCACCATATTACCTCATACTCATCTCCTAATTCTTCAGAAAGAATCCTCATATCCATAACTCTTTCAGGAGTGATTATCTTACCGTTGTAAGATAAAATCTCCTCAATACATTTGGATTTTGGTCTTTCAGTCATACAATCCTTGCCTCCAACTCATCAATATCTCCTTCATCAGCATCAAAAATCTCATCGAAACCATGTGGAGTAAACAATTTTTCCACTCTTTCTGAAGTTTTCTGATTTTTGGATCTGACAAATATGGAATAGATTTCACCATCCCAGTTTTCGTGCAATGATTTAAGAGCCTCATCATCAACAACAATGACATTGTAGTTTGATACCATCTGAAACTCAAAAACAACATATTCTCTGTTCTTTATTTCAGTAATAAACAAGACATTTTCATCTCTTTTCATATCTTCCAAAACTGGTGGAAGTACAAAATTCAAATATTCATTTTCATGGGGTTCTATCCCCATAGGCATATCCATACCACAATATGGCTTAATAAATTGCACATCCGAATTTTTAGCCAGTTTCTGTGCTATACTGACCTTATCTGTATTCATATGACCAGTAATGGTCACAATTTTTTTCAATATATCACCTCTTATATTTATAACAGATGAAGTGCAAAAATAGAATACGGTCTCCTCAATGACCAAAGGATTAGAGGTTTTGTCGCTATCACCTCTAATCCTCATATTCTATTTCGACTTCAAATTTCTTGATTTCTTTGTAGAAAATATTAATTTTCATGTCGCTATACTGTGATTCGATAACAATCTCATTCTTACAGAGATGAATCGACTCTACATGGCGAATATATCCCCAATCCGTAACGATTGTACAGTCAATCTGACCCATATTCAATCTAAACTTTGTATGATAACTTTTTCTGTCATCAGCCCATATGAATATTTTATACAATCCCTTCGAAAGGAGATAATCGTACATTACATTTCGGTTCATAGATGAATTTCCCCAGCATTAATTTCCAATGTGTTCGGAGTGACCACCGTAAGCCCTTTAATTTTCGAAAGGTCTTCGCTTTGAAGTCGGTTCAAACCAGTCAATTTTATGCTAATTTTTTGTAGGATTTTTGTATTTTGTTCGACAGTTTTGATTTCAACTCTTTTAATGTGAGAGAGATCCAACTTCAAAATGTCACATAATTCATTTATAAACTCTACTTCAGCTGCTCTGTAGTTCAAATAGGTTTCTACATATTCATCAAGAGTTTTCAATATTCATCCTCCATTGTTTCAACTCTTGGAGCAATCATTCCACGGACAGTTACACCCATTATTTCATCATGAAATTTATAAACAAGTGCCATTTCACCTAAATCAATAGATACAGTTTTACTAATCTTATCAAAAAGGGACATCTGTTTGATGAAATCTAGGGTAAATCTAACTGCTAGGGTATCAGTTACTCCAGTTTCTACATCTTCAACAACTTGTGCATATTTCACAGAAGAATATGAATTTGTATCAGACATCGCATCAGACATATATGTCACAGAATTTTCAGACAAAACGAATTGGAATATATCAGTCCCAACAAGATGTATGTCCTTCACAGACTGTTTTATGTCAGCGACTTCAACTTCAATATGTGCTGGAAGGTCAATTTGTGGGAATTGTGGAGATTCCACATATTCTGATGACAATACAAACTCAAAGTGACGTGTATTGCCAGTTTTTGACAATAACTCTGCTGACATTATACTTTCATCAAATGAAATTGTAAGTGTGTCAGTTTTGTTTGCTAACTTCAGCAACTTGTACATATCTTCAAGAGATATGCATATTGAAGTGCCTTCATCTACATCATACTCATCAAAGAACTTCATTTCATATTCAATATAGAAGAATCGTGTTTTTCCTCTGTCTAAAACGGCACAAGTCATATGGTCAGGGTAAAATATGAGTTCGATTGTTTCAGATGCTACATCATACACAACATCATAAAATATTTTGAATTGTTCAATATTTGATGTTACAAACTTCATAATACCTCATCTCTGTAAAATTTCTTCGCATCAATATGTAGGTTGTTATCCACTGTAAGCCGTAAAAAACTTGGCTGGGAAAGTGGCAATCCTTTATTTCTTGCATAACCCTCATATTTCAAGAAATGCCCAGTGAATGCATAGTATCTTCTCTTACCATCACCATATCCTCTCTGATAATTGGACATGAATTCACAGTAATGATTATGTCCTTGCATATGCAAAGTAGCATCAATATCAGCCATATCCCTTATGAAGTTATTCATTGCGAGATTGCTGTTTTTTGAGACTTTTGTACCATGCTTTCCGTATATCACAAGTTCTTTATCCCCTTCGACTATTTTATCAAAGAAATCAGACCTTGTATATTGAGCATCTAACCGTGATGCAATCTGCTTTGTAATATCGTAATTGAAATCCTTAAGACTTCTAGCCTCATGATTTCCAGTACAAACCCACCTAATATAATCTTTATATGGTTCAAGCAGCTCAATCAACCTTTCTAATGCATCATGAGTGGACATGATAGTGTAATATGAATCTATCCTAGTTGTTGGAAACTCCAGCATATCGCCCAAAATATAAATTGCCTTATTTTCAGGGGCTTTTTCAAAAGTTTTCCTCCAAACATTAAAGAAGTCCAAGTCACAACCCTTCGAACCCAAATGCAAGTCACTTAAAGGAAATATATACAGTTTCTTACTCACAATTTACCCCACAAATTTTTCCAAGATTTTTCTTCATCACAGTTGCATTCGCTTGATTGACAGTTTTCTCCAAACACTATATTTTCAAGACATTTGATTCTGTTATCAAGTTCATTCAACTTTGCCTCCGTATCCATATGCTCCATGACTCTGCAAGGGGCTGGATAATCACCATCAAGGTCAATATTACCCTCACGATAGTTCTTTATAAATGACCTTGTTGTTGTCTTCGACACATTTTGAGTGTACACCATTTTCTTATGTATAGTGTCAACACCAAAGCCTAAATCCAGCAATGAGGCAATCCTCCTTGCCTCTGTGATATTTATGGGCAATATCCTTCCTCTTCGGTCTACTCTTCGAAATCCTTCTTCATCAATGTCATATTCATATTTGACCATGTATTTCCTCCACAATTATTTTCGGTGAGATTGGATCAGAAAACTTTCCAAGTTCTTCAAGAACTTCTCCATTTTTCGTTATCCACCACCACCCATCTATGTATTTCACATCGTACATTACTTCAATTCACCCATGACTTTTTTTGCAGTCACTTTTCCGACTCCTTTGATAGATATGAGGTCAAAATATGTAACCTCAAGCAAATCTTCAAGTGTTTCAAGCTTGAGATGATTTTTGATAAGTAAAGCAGTTTTCACAGATATCCCATCAATACAACACAGAAATGTTGAAACAGCATCAGTCATCTTGCATACTGGTTTATCCACTTCCTTCGCTTGTTTGTCCTTTTTAAGGATATTTTGGGACATATAGTACATAATAGTGAATGCTTGGTGTTCATTTTCAACATGAATCACAGAATCCTGTTCATACAATGTAGCCAATCCTCCAATATAGTTATTCACAGTAAAAGTCTTTTGACCTTTTTTTCGATATCTAGCAAAGTGGGGATTTTCCCAGTCTGAATATCTTGCTTTAATCTCATCAAATACATTTCCAACAACAATCACATAAGAATAAGGATATTGTCGCATTCTTTTCGCTTGTTTGAATACCCTACCATCCATAATAGATTGTATCATATCATCAGCAGTCTTCCATTCATAGACAATCTTCTTATCAAAAACAAAATCTCCGACTGGAAGTTGTCTAACCGACACATCATAATCTTTATTAACAAAGAATTGATATGCTGATTCTTTTCGAGAGTCTTTTTCTCTTACATCAATTTCAAGTTCCATTATCTTTTTCTTGCCACTCCTTTATCATCAAATTCCACCAATCCCATTTTCCGAAGGGTCCATACATTCCCACGGAAATTGCAAGCTGAACACGAAAACCACTCCTTGGTAACTAAAAGCGAAGGATGTTCATCGATTCCATGAGAAGGACATCGACAGTAGCCATAGCCTTTTGGATACATCTTAATGTCTCCAGTTATTTCACGGAACACATCTCTTAAATCATTATTGGCAATTGGATCATTACCATGAATGATTTTAGTTTTCTTCAGCATCTGACGCTTTTCTTCTTCAACAATTTCACATTTCAAAAAGGCTTTTTTCTGTGCCTCATCCTGAATTTTAGTGATTTTGTATTCAGATATGAAAGAACCTTCAATGATTCGGCACACCTTCCCAGTCTTGGGATGTTTTGATCCAATGAGCCGAATATTTCCATTCAGACCAGCATTGAAATTTGTCTTATCCAGTGTTTCATATGTAGTATTTGAATCATGAATCAAAAAACATACGAATGCATTGAAATAACTTTTCCAGTCAATACCGTTCCGAATTTCAGTGTCTTTGAATAAAAATGGTGCGATTTGTATGTACAAATGATATCCTTTAGATCCACTCTCTACAATCACACAATTTATACCTTCCTTCGAGAGATAATTTCTCATTCTGTTGACATCCTTGTATGCCTCTTTGATATCAGATGAATCAAAATCGAGAATAATTGTATCGACCAAACGGCTGGAAGGATATTTGCTTATATAGATATCTTCTGTTTGTTTTTGATTTGCTAACACTTTTTCAATAACCTTCTCATTCCAGTAACGATGCTGGTGAGGAAACCCCTCACCTCTATCTCTTACCGTGATAATATGTTCGCCTTTTTTCAGCCAATCATAATTCATTAAATTCTCCCTCCAAGAACGGCAAGTCAGGGATTATTGGTTTGATTTTCTCAAATATATCCGTTGTATCAACATCAACATCAGAAGCGATGAATTTTTCATATTCTTCAATCTGATTTGGAAAAACCCTTTTGAAAAGATGCTTTGCCTTTTCAAGGTGTGCATTCTTCTCAAAGTTCGGCAACGGTGAATCAACGGATGAACTCATCCCTTCATTCAAAGCATATATGTTATGCCGTGTTCCATGTTCCTTGCCGACATATACAATAATGTCCTCTTCAACAAGTCTCTGAATCCTTTCAGAAATGTAATTCCGTGATTTTCTGTACCATCGTTTATCTCTGTGGTCTTTTCCAAGAGTTTTGATTGTAAAAACTTTCTTCCGTATTTCTTTATCAAGTTTGTATGATCCATCCTCTTGTTGGTAATATTCCATTTCCTCTTCGATAATTTCCTCCCAATTTTGTTCGGTTACTGTAGATGGTTTATCAAATAAATCATATTCTTGAATGATACCATTAGCAAACCGTGATTCATCGGGAAGTAAATTGGCACTATCAAAGATATTCAATGCATTAATCACATCTCTTTTTGATGAAATGAATACATCAGTGTCCATCTCATTATAGTCTCCATCATAGTACATATGATGCTGGAGTTTTCGAGGGTTATTGAGTATTGTAACCAACTTCAAAATGGCATTGAATTCATCAATCTTTCGAGGAAAATCATCATGATTCTGAAGATGTTCTTCAATACAAAACATATAAGGATTGAACCAATCATAATCATCAGGACTGAATTTGTAGACCAATCCTTTGATGGAATCACGAATACTGAACAGAAGTTCGAGTTTTTCATGATAAGCCCCATGGTTTTCCATCAAATACTTATAAACCATCAGTTTCCCAGTATCCAATGGAGTTGGAGTGAGCATGACACTTCTTGTCTTTTCTTGCTCATTGACCATCTCCTCCCTTGCTGTTGTATATGACAAGGAAGGATAGCCTTTCACCCATTGGTCCTCATCTTCCATTGTTTCTTTATCTACAACACCTCTTTCAGCATACCCATCTGTTGTGAGCTGCTTGAGTTTGTCTCTGAATTTAATAGTTTCTTGGTCATCTTCAGAGCCTCCAAGGTCTCCGATAAAAAAAATCATACCAGTCAAATCTTGTCTGTTGTACTTTCTGAAGAAATAAGCAACAGTCTTCGCTCCGTATGACACTCTTTCTTGAGGAATCATGGAGAGTGCAGTTTCAAGTGTAAAAGATTTTCCACTTGCTGGAGAACCAATGGCGATGACATTCGTACCCTTTTCGCCACAGTATGTTTGAAAGTAGCCGAAAAAGGCACGAACAATTTCCCTTGGTTTTCCCACACCTAAACAATGGCTGGTTGATATGATTAGTTCCAATGGAGTCATATTATAGTCTTTCAGAAAATACTCAAAATTTGTGTACAGATCCAAGTATTTTGCATCAACATCCTTTTGAGTATCCTTCTTTTGGACCTTCTCCGTTTCGATTGCTGATTCAAGTTCATTCTTGATGGAAATAATTCTGCCATCCATTTCGTTGGGGATAACATTTCCATTGAGAATGGACTTCAGAAAACGATGAACTTGGCTTTGAATTGATGTTTCCGTGGGTGAATTGTCTTCATGAGATATAACCTCTACAGTATCTCCCATTTTTGATTCATAACGGTATTTCTTCTTCGCATCTTGAATAACACAGCGAATTTCTATACCATCGAGTATTTTCACCCACATTTCATCTACTCTTTTCCTCCACAGAGAAGAGATGCAAGAAGCATTTTTGCCCTTAATTCATCAATACCAGTTGATGATGCTGATTCATCTCTTTCTCTTATATTCTCTTTCACTTGTTCAGAATCTCCATATTTTTCAACCATATCTTCAGTGATTGGATGCTCCTTATTGAGATATTCAACCATCCTTCTAGCCAATGTTTCGGCTTCTGCTTGATTTAATGGTGATTCTGATTCACCTTCTTCAGCAAACCAAAATTTACTGATTTCGTAGCCTTCACCAATAAAGACTACGATTGCATTCCCAAGTTTTTCGTAAAAATATTCACAAACCATTTAAATTTCCTCCTCTTCAACTCTTTCACATTTTAAAAATGCGAATTTTCTTTTATTTCCCCCTTCAGCATATTTTCCCTTGAATGTAAAACCTTGAAGAACTTCTTTCATTTCAGCAAAATTTGTGCTGAAAGCATCATTGCCCATATCTGCTGGTAATTCTTCAGCATCAATGTAGGCTTCTCTAAAGAAAGAGTAACTGGAAGTGCCTGGTGTTATGAGCAAAGTAGTGTTTTCATCCAATCCTTCGCCTTTTGGAACGGCATAAAATGGGAAAAATACGGTACATAGGTTACCATCAGCAACCTTTATGTCCCTTCTTTCATCACCAGTTTTGTCATCAATGTAGAAGGTGTACTGCCCCTCTTCATCAAGAACATATTGTCTGCATTTTTCAAAAGATCCAATAATTGTAAAAATACAATTAATGGTTACTTTTCCAAAACCATTCAGTTTTGGTTGAATTACTTTCTCTACTCCTAATATTGCTCCTTTCTTCTGATAATCCCTTAATGAGGACAGTAACAAGTCCTTGTCGACTGGCTCACGAGGGAACTTCTTTTCGCTTTCGCTTTTCTCAATTTGTGCCACTATATAGCCTCCTCAATTTTAATTAAATATCGTTTAGGAATGCCGAGGGTCTTAAGTTCTTCAAAAGATTTGAGTTTCGCTTCATTTTCATCTACAGCCTCAACCACGAATGATTCGAGGTCATCAGAGGCTGGATTGATGAAGTCACAGATATAAATTTTCAACTTAACACACCTCAAATGTTTTCCTTTACTGCAGTCTCCTACAGTAATACAAGTGCCATACCAATAAGGAGGGTTTTTAAGGAGTATGACACTTGTATTACGGCAGAAGAATAAGGGGAAGGTTTAATCTTCCCCAAAAGGATACAGTTCTACATAAAGAACCATATCTCCCATGTCCGTGATTTCCCTGATAACAGAGAAACCCATGCCGATGTCCAATAAAAAAGATTTTTTGAAGGTAATGGATTTTGAATGGTCACCAGTCAATCTGACTGAAATAACTGTTCCATCAGTATTGAAATGGATCGCATCAACAACCGTGCCATTTCTTGAAAAAATCTTCTTTATTTTATCTGCCATGAGCTGATAGGCTTCATCCCTACCCCTATCCAACTCATCAGCAGATTTATTAAATTCTTTCACACCATTTTTCCAGTTTGTGAACCAAGTATGATTCATTTTTTATCCTCCATGTATACATCGAAGACAAATTCAAACAGCATAGTTGCGACTGACTGCCTCCAAGCATTTGCAAATGACGCTTCAAAGTCTTTAGGAGTGTATCCAATGATTTTGAATGCGACTCTGCAGTCCTTTTCGACCTCAATGATGTCCATATCCTCAAGTTTCCTTTTAGGAACAATGTCCTCAAACCGTTCGTAAATGTCTCTATCAGACATTTTCCAACACCTCAATCATATAGTGTTTAACCCCTTTGATGTTTGAGGCATTTTCAATCGCTTCGCCTTGAGTAGTCCCTATTGCAATAGGTTTCCCTAAAGGATAGTTTTTAACCTTTTCAAAAACCATCCACATCCCACTTCTTTTAATGCACACATGAGTGTACATATAACGAGGATTTGTAAAATAGTGATGGTTTTTGTTCATGCAATCACTCCAATCATAGCAAATATAACTATTGTTATACTTACACTAACAGCAACAATCCCTACTTTTAGTGAATCTTGAGTAGTTATTTTGCAATGGTCTTCAAAGAATGTGTTTCTTCTGTGGAGTCTTGGTTTGTCCTCCACAGTCCAATACTGCTCAACAGCCCCCCAAAAACCTTGATTATTCACAAACACCCTCTCCTTGTTTAGGGAGAGAATTATTAAACACTTTCAAAGCTAATTGAATAACTTCTTTTTCAGAGTCAGTTGGAACATAGGCTGTTTCTCCTGACTTTGTAATGAAAGATTTCATTGTCTCACCTACTTGGATTTTATTTAAATAAAACATAAACTGTCTCAAGGGTCTCACTCCTTGATTGAGTCTACACTTGTATTTTTGAAAGAAGTAGTATATAAAGGCTTCGGCATTCCTTTTTCATAAAATTTATATGCTACCATACTATAATATATTATTGTACAGATTGCTTTTTTTAGTCAAAAAGCCTACTTGGTCTGTGCCGATGTTTGATCCATATGACCAGTCTCACTAGCCTTGTCGCTATGGTCGGATCAAATCATCGTTATGCTGATTTTTTATTTTTCACTATAATGAAACTTTTAGGGAAATTGATTTGGAATTTCAGTGTAATGAAAACCTTTATCTAGATTTTCAAGGAAATCGATTTCAAATTTTGAGTATTTTCGATTTTCAACCGAAACATTTATATACTTGTATAACAAATATACAAAGTAGACAACATTGAGGTGACTATTATGAAACCAACATTTAGAGACTTAATCAACCCAAACATCTTGAATGATGAAAAATATGTCGGATTCCAAGGCGATTCCGAATTTGTAGATGAAAACGGCGAATTACAAATGGGTCACTGGACCTTCAAAGGTGCTTATGCTGTTCCACAAGATGAAACAGACAAAACCCTTGACTCAAAAGTTCACCCTAATCTTTTATTTGGAGGATTCAACCCATTTGAAATCTATAATGACAACGGAACTCTCTGCATTGTCGAAATCCAATACAGAAGGAGGTCTTAAAATGGTTTGGATTGAATTTGAGGCTTGGATGGGTGAAAGAGCAATTGGTGGTTACATGGACCTTGAAGATGCTGGTGATGATGAGCCACTCAACTTTTACAGATGGGATGGTTTTGAAGGCGGCCACAACATCGCTGTAACAAGGTATCCTTCATTCAATGATGCTGAACATCGTGAATGGGAAATCCTTGTTGACTGGTTTGCAACCACAGATATTGTTCAATATCTTGTGGATTTTGCTGATGAAAAAAAGATTCTGAAATTCAGAACCGAATCAGATTTTGGCAGAATTTTTGATGTAGAACTCTACATCAACTGCTCCAAACTGGATGCAGTCAGCGCCCCTACTGTTGAGGATAAGGACACCACCATCCGTGTAAAACAGTCCACCAAAGAGAAACTCAATGAAGTAGGTCAAAAAGGTCAATCTTACGATGATATCGTAAGACTGGGTGCAAATGAAGTCTTCAACAAGAGTCATATGCACATTATCAATGTGCCTATGTTTAACGGTAGGACTCAACAAGAATCCTACATCGAATTGAGAGTTCCCAAAAGCATCAGGGAACTTGCAATCGATGAGATTGCTCTTCTTGATGGATTGAAACACATCATGGAGGAAAATGGCATCAAAGAAATTGATGATCCGAGGGATTGAGATGATAGTTGCAGAACCTACAAACCATAATATTCGCATCATTGACAAAATCGCTGACCTTGAAAGCGACATCGAGCTATTCCATCGTGAGTGGAGCGATGAAGTCATTGACAAAAAACTTGAAGAACTTTCAGAACTTTACAGACAACTTGAATAAGGGTTGTCTTCTTTTTTTATTGAGAGAATATAACAGTGTTATATTTCCCTAGGTTTTCAACTTTGAGATCCATAGATTTTTAGAGAAATAGATTTCAGATTTTTAGGCAAATCGATTCGAGACTTTCCGAGAAAATGAGTTAGGACTTCCCCAACTTTTTAGGCAAATCGATTTTGAATTTTCAGGGAAATCGATTTCGGATTTTTAGGGTTTTCGATTTCAAAAAATTAGAGGTAGAGTGAGGCAAAAAGCATATCAAAAAGCCTCACTCATAGGAGTTATGTATTAGAGCTTTCCAAGTCACACGAGAGGGAGTTGCACTCCTCATCTCCTCTTGCCATCCAAAAGGTGTGCTGACTAGTTTACACCATCGTGCGATTATGTGTCCATTACGGACACACATAGTATGATATTATATCAGCAATCTATGATAAGGGTCAAATGATGCTACTGTGTTTCGATTTATGTTGGCATCTCACTTCATGCTGACAATACTATATTGGTTATTGTGCTTGATTAATCCTTCGATTTTCCTTTTTCTGAAATTAGTCGCTCAAGGACAGAGTTGAATGATTCCTTGTCTGCTTTCAGAGAGTTCAACTTATTGAAATTCTCTTCAGATATTGTAATGTTGGTCCTCTTTAATTTCTTCGGCTGGTAAGGTGGCAAGTCATCCACATCTTCCAAAAGTCTTACAAGGGTGTCATTGATATTTTCACCTTCCATTGAATTTTCCTCAATCATGATTCTAATATTTTTACTGATGCCAATAGTCTTCATGATTTCATATTTGTTTACCAAGTATTTAAACTTGTGCATTTTTTACACGATTTACGAAGAATTTTTACAAGGTTTTTTTTACGGCGAAAATTTTTACGAAATTTTTACGAAACTTTTACGAAACTTTTACGAAACTTTTACGAACTTTTTACGAACTTTTTACGAACTTTTTACGAACTTTTGAGACAGTGATATTGAATCAGATAAGCGACGTTTTCAGCAATTTTATTGAAAAAATTCAGGGGTTTTTGATCCAAAAATATAACAAGTGTTATATATTTTTGGATCTAACTCTTGTCAAATAAAATTTAATAAAATATCAAGTTAACTTGACTTTAAAAAATATCTACAGATTTAAGTTAACTTGATAAAAATATCAAGTTATCTTGATAAGTCAAGCCAAGAGGTCGCCAATATAATAATATGATATCGTGTAATATTACACGATACATTTATATAGTAAGGGGCTATAATATTAATTATATCGTGTAATATTACACGATAGCGACTTTAAAGAGGTTTTAAAAATGAATAAAAACGGCGATATTAACAAAAATACTTATTATATGTTAAGCCCTTACTTTTTAAGGGCTTGTATATCTATTAGTAGGGCTACAAGTGGCAAATATTACTTAACTAAAAGAGACTTAAAAGCAAATAACTTTATTGTATTAAAAGAGGCTAATATAACTTTAAAAGTGCCTTTTAGGGCTTTATTTGACACTAACGATAAAATTAAACCTATAGTGTCTTTAAGT
>Ga0326511_10002226_pt1 | contig 15861 bp, 19 predicted proteins | sample 0_2496_0518_D_FD_203701 | JGI IMG/M metagenome (GOLD analysis project Ga0326511, IMG submission 203701) | Bovine rumen microbial communities from UC Davis, California, United States - 0_2496_0518 | ecosystem: Host-associated > Mammals > Digestive system > Stomach > Rumen | place: USA...
TGTCAGCGCCTGTGTCGAATACAATGTCAGACCAACTATCTGGTACGTATGCGACAAAATGGCCGTCTTGTGTAAGGCCAAAATAGACCTGCCTTATTGTGTGCGTGAAGATGAATTGCAGATGGTCATCAATCCACTTTGCTATTTTCTCCGCAAGTGCATCGTCAAATCCAGAAGTAAGGAATTCGTTAACGTAATCCCTAAGTTCCTGAATATCCTGCGCGTTGACGTCAATCTGCAAGCCCATTTTGTCGCAATAGCAGACAAGCTTGTTGAGCAGGTCGAAAAGGTTGAGGATACGTTGCTCCTGGCTTTTGACGTTCCAGTAGAGCTTTGGAATGGTCGGCGTGAAGGCAGAGAAGCCCCAGAATGGGGGAATGGGGCTCGCTGCACCATTGGGGTAGGTTGGCGTGCAATTGCAGTTGAAATCGCTCATATGGTCATCACATCCCATCTATCGATGCAGTATAAAGGCCGATAAACATCGATTCAAGCTCGTCAAGCAGGTGCTGGTCGATGGCCTGGTATCTCGTGACGTAGGTCTCATAGGCTTCCATGAGGTTCCCGCGCTCTATGTCCTCGCTTTCCTCGTCCTGGCCGTTGCTCACGTAATCGGCATTCCCAGAGAGCATCGTCTCTGGGTAGTCGCTGCCAATGGCCCTGCGCTTGTGGTACTTGTCGGAAATCTGCGCTGGGTCGAACTCCTCGTCAAGATACCTGTAGAGGTTCCTGTACTTGGGCATGAGTTCGTACACCAGCTTTCGATGGAGCATCGTTGCCCATTCGTAGAAGGGCTCTAGGCTAATCTCCCTGAACCTGAACCTCTCAATGAAGTAGGCGCACACTCGGCTATATTGCTCGGTGCTGTAGGCCGCGCCAGACCAGTCCAGAATGTCAAGGCCCCAATCGAACACGCCCTTGTCGATTAGCTCACCTAGCGTGATCGTATAGACGGCATTCCAGCGGTCCTTGCCCGTCCAGTCGTTGACCTCGCCTTCTGAGCCAAAGTCAGGATAGGTGGTAGGCATGTAGTCACTCGCTGCCATTTTCGGTACCTCCCTCCGCTGTCGCGTTGTTCTCGTCCAGGAGCGCTCGGTTGTTCAGATAGTTGTAATTGTAGCTCTCCCAATCGTCATTCAAGTACACCTGCAGGTCACCGAACACGCTGGGCGCAAGCTCCCTAAGCTGCTTGCAAGCCCAGCGCCTTGCGTCAAGGCAGTTCTTCAGAAGAATGTTAGTTGTGCTGTTGCCTGCCGTTGCCTCCTCGGTGATCATGCGCTCGCTCTTCTCGAACATGATGTGGGGGACACCCATGAAGAGCAGGTATTGGTTGAGCACGTTCTGGTACTGCTCGGTAAGCTCCTTGCCAAGATACGGCACGCGCAAGTCAAGCGTGAAGCAATTGCCCTCGTTCAGTTCCAGCAGGCTTCGGTTGTTGCTGTCACCCAGGATTACAGGCTCGTATCCGCTTATCTGCTTGAAGAGGTTGACAAGCTCCATGCGCTTCTCCTGCGGCATAAGCATTACCCATGGGTGCTGTTGGTGCATGAGGTTTACGTCGCTTGTGCGCTGGATATGGGTTAGCTTGGTGGCGTATTGCACGATCGCGCCCCAGGGATTGAGTCTGGTCTGGCTGTAATAGACAAGCTCACCGGTAACCGGGGTAACGTCGTATTCGTTGCCGTTCCAACCCTTAGCTCGCCACTTGGTAGGGATGCCGTAGTCGTTCCACTCGCCCTGGGGCATTGCCATAAGCGTCTGCCAAACGTTGGGTGCATCCGCGCTGTGGCAGATCGTCGCAATACCCACCTTGTGCAGCTGCAATTCGAGAAACCTGGGGTCACACGTCGGGGGCAGACCTTCCCAACGAAAGCGGTTCATTGCAATTGCCAAAAGCATATCGACGTTTACCTGATAGCAGAGTGCGTTGTACTCGTCCGTCTGCCAATAGTAGGGGCTGGATTCCTGCCCCCTCTTCTTCTTTCGGCTCAATTAAGCACCTCCATTGGCTCGGTTAAGTCGCTCTATGCTTGCCTGCAAAAATGCGTCCTGGCGCGCTGCGTCCCTCTCTGCCGTCTCCTGCATCACCTTGAGCTGCTTGGCTTGGGCGTCCTTTATTGCCTGCAAGGTTTCCTTAAACTGCTTGTCGCGTGCCTTTACCTGCGCCTTCCACTCAACGACTGCCTCAATTTCCTCCTCGGTCATTTCCGAATATGGCTTGTCAAGAAGTTTGTTGATGTCGATTTTTCCGGTTGACTGAGTGTTAGTAACTTTTTCGTTAGATACCGTTGTCATAGATGCTCGCCTTTCCTATGTCGTCCGGCCTGCGCCAGACCGTCACCCCACCAAAGAGCAGAAAGCGCAGCTGGTCAGAAAACCTGTCTGGGATCTGGTTGGAACTCCAGTAGTCGCGTAGCTTCCAGAAGGAAAAGTACTTGCCAACAAGCCAATTTCCGTCAAATGGCCACTGCTTATCAAGATAATAGCCATAGCGCAAGAACTCATCCCCGGCACGCTGGATTGCGTAATCAGACTCCGTGACGACGTTTACGAAAAGTCCCATGGGTCGCGTCGTGGCAAAATCCCCGTTTGCCGTGCTGCCATAGATTGCCGGTGCCCCAAGCGCAGCTTGCCTGACGCTGTTGGTGATTCTCGAACCCTCGTTGCCATAGGTCCTCGCATTGTTGGCCTTGGTCGTGGTCTCCGTGGCCTGCGCTGCCGCGACTGCCGCGTTTCGCGTGGTATTTGCCGCGCTCACCTGCGCATTGTAGCTGGTAGTGGCGTTTTCCTTGCTGGTCGCTGCCGTGTTGTTGGCGCTTGTGGTGATAAGTGTGTTGGTTGCGTCCTTGTTGGCCGTCTTGCCAGAGTTGGCGTTGTTGGTTCGGTCGATGTTGGATTGCTGCGTCTCACCAAGCTTCGACTGGGAGTTGCTAATCACTGCTTCTGCCTGCGTACTCATCGCGGAGACGGCAATAGCGTTTGTGGCAAGAGAGGTTGCGGCCCCCAGGCCACCACTTACCAGGCCACCGATTGCACCAGCTGCCGCGCCTACGGGACCCGCCGTGAGAAACCCACTGATAGCGCCACCGGCCACACTGTTGACAACGCCACCTGCCGCGCCAACCGCTGCCGTGGCGTTTTCCTTGTTGGCCTCGTTGTTGACCGTCTCGCGTGACATACCGGCGTCCCAGGCCTGAATTGCCTGAGCAAGAGAGTTGCTAAGTGCTGCGTCTTGGCTTGCCGTCGAGTTGGAGTTTGAGTTGATCGTATCGTTTGCTGTGGTCTGCGCCGTGGCATTGTCTAGCAGATTGTCGGCGGTGTTGTTGGTCGTGGTCCTGGCTGCGGTTGCCGTCGTGACCGTGGCATTGTATCCGGCATTGGCAATGTTTTGGCTGTTGCTGCTTGCCGTGGTAGCGCTTGCATCCGCATTGGTCTTGGCCGTAGACCTGTCGTTATCCTGCTGAATACGGCTAAAGTGCGAGCCAAAGTCGTTTTGCTTGGCTGCGGAGAGGATTACCGAGAAGCCTGGGATACTCCACTCTCTAAGATGCTCGTACCATCGGCCAGACATATCGAAGGTGTGGCTATCGACGTTAGCGAAGCTAATCTGGCTGCTACCGGTGCCACCTATGCCGTGGATAACCCCAGAGAGGTTGAGATATGGGAATACTAGGTTGGCTGCAACGTCCATGGTGAGGACATTGTTTGTGTCCTCGATACGCACAAGCTCAGAGTTACCCTTTTCGTCTGTAATCTCAAGAGCAGAGTATGGATAGGTGTAGAGCTTTGCCAGGTTTGCGTAGTGCGCCCCATATCCCCAGTCTGCCTTAGTGCGGGTGAAGATCTGCTTGGATACTCGATTGTATCCGGCCACCTGGTAGCACGTGACCCCAGCAAAGGCAAAGCCAGTGCCTACGCTCAAAAGCTCCTTGGCACAAAAGAAGACACATTGAATCGTCTGCTTGAGCTGTGGCATATTTGCCGTGACGTTATCAAGGAAGGTGTTTAGGTCACCTGCGACCATGGAGACCAGCTCCAGGGCCGGTGCGCCTGCCACGTCCACGTGTGAGGGTGCCGGGGTCTGCCATGAATTGCTGGATTTGGCGCCCCAGCTGCCCTTGGGGTCTCCGCTCATCGCCACGACTGCGTACATGTCACCTGCGTTAAGCGCCGTGGCCTGCGCCTTGGTCACCTTCTGCAGCTCACCATAGTTGATGTCCTCTGAAAGCAGATTGGAGCAATTGGCAATGGGGTTTGCAAGGTAAGTGTCTGCCTTGGTTGCGAACATCGGGGCGTGCCCGCGCTCCAGGATCATGTTGGTAATGTCCATGGAGTAGATCCATGTCTGCCAAGCATCGTCAAGCAGAAGAAGCTCGGTGGTGTTCGGTGCGATGAACCGCGCCTCGCGGATGAAGTAGAACCACTTCCGCATACCATTTTCGCTTTCGTACTGCAAAGGCGAATCATCGTTGGCGAAAAGGCTATAGGTGACTCGAACATAGTTGTAATTGCTTGCTATATCGAAAGGCAGGGGAACGCGCAAGGTAAGGTCTGAATGCAGTTCCTTGAACTTTGTCTCCCAGCGGAAACACTCGGTGTCGGGGATGGCGTCGAACCAAGCATCACGCTTCGCAGCGCTCCCAAAATGCACGACGTTGCCGATGCCTGAAAGCGTGCGCTGTCCTATGTGGGCCTCTCCCTGGTCCCAAGGCACCGAACATACCTGGATGCTCATCTGCGAATAGTCATAGCGCCCATAGTCAATGTCATTCTGGTAATCGTAGACGTTCACGTTATCGGCGTTCGGGAAACCGTTCTTTCCGAGGTAGTGAAAGTTCGGCATTGCCCACCTCCTCAAGGCTTTTGGAGACAGTATAAAACGTAGATGCCCCACCTGCAATTTGTGCAGATGGGGCAACGGGGAAAGGGGAGTAGCAGGGGCAAGCCTATTGTAGCCTACTCCGTGGGCTTGTATGTCACATCGTCACCGCTCGGAGTGTAGACAAGGTTGCTGTTGGTCTCCACAAAGGACTCCTTGGCCGTCTCCTCCTCGGCTGCAACGACTGTAGCAGTAAAGGTGGCCGTGTAGTTCGTCTCGCCAGAGGCAGACGGATTCTTGTATGCCGTGGTAGCGGTAACCACGATCTTATCGCCAACGGCAAGGTTTCCGCCCCTCTGGACGTGGAGCACGCCGTCAGGTGTGACGCGCGTGCGGCTGTTGAGCGTGACGGGGGTAGTGGTCGAACCCTCGGTGCGGGTGGCCGCGACAGTGTAGGTTGCCGCGTCAGGCTCAAGCGCGACGGGGGTACCAGTAGGCGTGACGGAGCCCGTGAGGGCAAGGTTGAGCTTTATCGAGCCACCAAGCGGGACGCTCGCAGCCTGGGGAGTGATGGTCATCCCAGTTGCGGTCATCTTGATGGTGGGAATGGTGGTCGCAGTGTCCGTGGTATACAGAACGCAGTTCGCCGCAGGGTTCATGCCAATCATCTGGTCGTGGAACAGGTAATACTTGTACGTTCGGTTGGCCGGATTGTAGAAGGGGGGCTCGATGCCATACCAAACGTCACGCGCGTAGATGAAGTCCTCGGAAGTGAGGGCCGCGTACACGTTCGGGATGGGGAACTCGGGAACGATGATCTTTCGGAAGTTGACCTCTGCACGCTCGACGTGGAAGAGCTCGGCCAGGGCCATCACATCAAGATAGGCGTCAGTCTCGGGAGTTACCCACAGTACAAGCGTGCGTGGGGACTCGAAGACGGGAACGTCAATCTGGTTGTAACGCATGCTCGGGAACTGCATCATCCCGGCGTCGGTGCGGATCTTGACGAGAAGCTCCTGTCCAAGCTCCTTGGTGGTAGGCGCTGCCGTGATGTTGCGGCGATACAGGCTGTAATACTTGTCTGCCATTGCAAACGTGTTGATCATGACCTGCATCTCGTCGTAGTTGTCGGAGCTGCGCTGCTGGTCAAGCGTGGCCGCAAGCAGGTTGTCAAGGCCATAGCCCGAACCCACACTCATGACTCGGTTGAGCTCGTAGCGGCTCCAAGAGAACTCGTAGCGCCTGTGCTGGTTAACCGAATAGAACCACTCTTGGAACTCCGGCTTTTCCAGCTTCAACAACGTCTCGTCATCCAGCTTGTAGCTGTGTGCCTTCATGTACTTCACGGCAACGTGGCGCTCGGTGTTGCCGAACTCGGCCGCAGGCTTCTTGAGCTCCCGAAGGGGATTCTCGAAAAGCTTGCTCTCGATGTAGTTCCCCATGAAGCCAACAAGCAGGTTTGAGAAGCCATTGAGCAGGTCTCCGTTATAGGGGTCAAAGAGGGCCTGCACCGCTGCCGCATAACCCGCAATGTCGGGGTTGGGAATGCGCTGCTGAAAGTCGTTGCTTCCCTCGATCCAGGCCTTCGATAGTACGGTGCTGTTCTGGACCATTTAAATCACTCCTTCTGTGGTGAGTTGTGGGGGCTGTAATCCCGCTTCCCAATCTGGCTTCCCAGTTCGGCAAGGCTCACATATGGTTCTTTCGGTTCAGGTTGTCCCATACCTTGCACAGGATCCAAAGGGCCAGGATTGCCAGGGCCAGATACGGAACCGCTATCTCCATGCCGTCCCACACTTGCGCCACTCCTTATGAGAATGCCGAACTGGCTTTGCAGACTCTTGTTCTGCTCGATGAGCGCCTTGTTCTGTGACATAAGCTGCTCGACAAGCGCCTTGTACTCCTCCTGTGCGTCTTCTGCGGTACCACCCGCTGCACTGGTAGTCTGCGGCTCAATGGTAGCACTCGGTTCGTTGCTTGTCGAAACAACAGGTTCGTTGCCTGTCGAAACACTCGGTTCGGTTCCCGGTTCGACCTGTGGCTTTTGGTTTTTCATTGCTAATGCTCCTTCCTGGCGTTGCTCTCATTCACCAAGTCAAGTTCATCCTGGAACTCTTCCTCGCTGCAACCAAGCGCACTAACAAGGTCAAGGCATGCCGTAACGGTTTCTGCAAGCACGTAAAGTGCTTGTTTTGATTCTTTTCCCTCGTATAGCAACACGCCCTGTACCTCGCTTGCCTTCTCCAGCACCTTCTGGGCCTTGCTGTCATCGGTGCCTTGGTCGAACGTCTGCACTGTCACGGTATAGCCCTGATGATCCTGTGTGGCCTTTTCGTCCTCTGTATACCTGTTCAGGGATTCAAGGGCCCTGCTTAGCCTGGTCTGCTCCCCATCCCATATGCAGATGCAGTATTCGCCTGCCTGAAATTGCAGCATCACAAATCCTCCTTTAGGTAAACATCGCAAAACGCCCTCAGCAAGGCAAGCTGATTTTGCAGCAAGGCAAGCTGATTTTGCAGCTTGCCTATCTTCCGATGCAGATAGCGCACCGTCACGCGTAGTTGCTTGCACTCGTACTTGTAGTTATGTTTCGCACCTACTAGCTTCTTCTCTTCCAGATACGCCCTGAAAAAACCTCGTTCGGGCTGGTTATAGTCTCTGCCCCAAATCTCAAACCTGTCCGTTTCGACCTTTGGATGATAGCCCCAAGAGTAAAGGTACCGAACGGCACGCTTTCTGCTGGTAAACGCCTCAACGCGCTCCATGTCCTGCTCTCGCACAATATAGATGTTCATTTCAGGCCCCAGCCACTTATTTTCCTTCGTTCGGAACAGGTTCCAGTTCCCGATACCTTGCCAGCTTATCGCGCAAGCGCTCGTTCTCTTCCTTGAGTGCGGTGACCTTGTGGCGATACCGGGCAAGGCGTCTTTGCAGCATGTCCACCCTGTCAAGAAGCATGAGGTTGCCATCTTTGAGCTGCCTTGCCCTGCGCTGCCAGGCCTCGGCCTGCGCCTTGTGGTACCTGGCTTCCAGCTCGCTCAGATGGTCGGTGCAGCCCATGCAAAGCTTAATGAGGTAGTTCTGCTGCGTGTAGGTGTTCTCGTCCATGCTTTGTGCTCCTTTTCCCTGGAAACGAATGAAGCCACCCATAAGGCCGTTTGGCCTCTGGGTGGCTCCAAGAGTTTGGCAAAGCTCCCACCCGTCAGACGTTGCACATGCTATATGCCAGCGCGTCGGTGCCCGTCACAGGCCGCATGCCCGAATCTACGCGAACCTCTGAACACGTGGGCTTCACCATGCCCTATCCTACCATGTCCACGGTAAGCATGGAGCCGCGCTTGGTCGGAACCTGCTTGACCTTGAGCTGCACAGGTGGAACCCAAGGCGCGTCGCCGCACACCATCACGACATTGCGAACCGCGTTTGCGATGCCATAGGAGGTGGCCTGGTAGCTCTTGCCGTCAGGCGCGACGAGAACGACGCGCGGAACGGCACTGAACGTGCCAAGGCCATTGCCGTAGGCGTCGGTGTCCTCGATCTCGGTCATCTCGATGAGATAGTCCTGGACCTCGATCACCTCGTTGATGCGGTTCGCCACGCGGTCGGTGGGGTTGTTCATAGCGTTGAACACGCGCACGCTTGCCGCGCGGTCGTTGGGGTTGGCACGCAAGCTGGTGACCATTGAGCCAACGCCTGCGTTGGTGATGTTCTGAACGCTCACAAGTGCCTGCTGCTGTGCCTGCACTGCCTGAATCTCGGTGTTCTGCTCTGCCATGTCTGTTTTCTCCTCAGTCTAGAAAGCTCTCCTTGAGCTCCTTCAAGCTCTGCTCTAGGTGCTCGCGGTCACCCTCCGTAAGTGGGTGGCCGTAACTTGATAGAATCCGCCCAATGGTGCCAATCCAGCCCGCAGCTTGAACGATGCTCATGTCACCAATCAGAAAACGCTTGCTTGGGTTGGTGAACCAATCGGCGTAGATCTCGGTACTTGCCCGTATCCTCCTGCGCTCCTTTCTTGCCGTGATGTGGATAGCCCAAGGATCTGGTGAATCCTTGTCTTGGTATATCCACCATGACTTCTCCTTCATGCCCTGCACCCCCTTTCCTGAATCGCCTGCGGCTAGCTTAACACCTATCTGTTAACGGTGTCAACGGTTATTTCTAACGAACCCCCATAAATTCCAGGATGGTGAGGAACATCTCGCGTATGGCTGGGCTCTCGTACCTCAGCGCCCCCAGGTAGAAGAACCTGTTCAGCATCTGCAGATAGGGGCTGGTGCGTTCGATGGACTGGTAGTCCAGGCTTGCGTCAGCCTTGGTGATGGTGAAGACGTTCCCAGCATCCTTGGGTAGCCTTGACGTGACAAAGCAGAGTGCCTTCCCATAGTCAATCCATATCGCGTACACCTGCTCGCCATACTTTATGGCATATGCGTACCGCGCGGCCTTGGTCTTGGCCTGCACGTCACTCACGTCTCCCACATTGAACACGTTGCCGAACACCATTTCCGATTCCTCGGTGCCGTTGAGCATCCTTCCTACCAGCGTCTGTGCCTGCCGCTCCTCCTTGTCCCAGGGCTCGACGTAATGCAACAGCACCGCCTTGTCGTTCCAGAAGCTGTAGCCGAACTCGGGTATCCGATCTATGCCAAGGTAGCGCATGTATGGGCAAGTCAGGTCGCAGGCATTGCCAAGCAGATACACCCTGTACTGCTCGCCGCCTGGTAGCTGCCTGGACATGGTGTCAAGCAGGTTTGCGAACACAAGGAACTCGTTAGGCAGGTACCTGTGGTATCTGTCCTTGCGGTCGATTATCGCCTCGTCAAAGATAAACCTGTGAATGCCGGTATAGGTGCGCTTCTTCTCCGTCTGGAATGCAGTGAGCGCCACGAAATAGCAGAGCACCTGCCACTGTGGCTTCTCGGTGTACTCCCCAGTCTCAGGATCCTTCTCAGGCTCACGCGCTATGTAGCCTATCTGCCCTGTCACCTTGAACATGTAATCCTCGAAGAATCCTGCGGCTTGCAGCTTGTCGAAATAGCCCTGCCGCACAACCTTCATTTCGTCCTTTGTGCGGCAAACCTCGCAGAAGTGCCAGCCATGCTTCAGATAGTCGTTAATGCACTGCTTTCTCAGGCCAAAGGTCTTGCCAATGCCCTTAGCCCCCACCACGATGCAGAACTCCCCCTGGCTTCCCGTCTGCCTGCTAAAGGTGGCCTGCCAATCGTAGTATCTCCGTTTGCTAGTCACCATAGATCATGTCTCCTATCCTCCTTATGCCATCCACAGTGATTATCAAGGGCTCTGTGTTCACCTGTGGTCGGTTGTGTACCGCGACCTGCATGTTGACTGCGTTCTCGGTGCTCTGTGTGTCGTTCACGGTCTTTGCCATGGGATAGAGGCACAGTGCGCTCGGCTCGGTGACGTTTGAGGTATGGCCCTGGTAGTCCGTCACCTTGCCTTGGTACAAGTCTCCCCAATCTGGGAAGGCCCGCGCGTTCAGGCCCGTTATGTCGTGGGCGTAGGTCACGTTGTAGCCCAGGAACGTGTCGCACACGTCGGCAAAGCTCCAACCACCCTCGACCAGGCTGTCTGCCAGCTGGTTTACCTTCTTTGTCGGTACGCCTGCCAGCGTGAAGCGGATATGCTCCCGTTTGTCCCTGGGGTCATACTCTGAGATGCAGTATGCCTTGTTCCAGGCGGCACAGAAACGGTAGGTGGAGAACTCAAGCACGTAATGGCCTATGTCGGTCAAGGGGTCGTATTGCTCTGGATACGAGCGCCTAACGCGGCTGCACACGTCAGCCTTGGCACTGTCTATGGCAGCATCCATGCGCTGCAAGGCCCTTTTCACGTTATCCAGCTCGCTGTCCCTGATAACGAACTTGACCGAATCCGTGTCTCCGTTGACGCAGGTCTCGACATACGGATAACAGAGCATCATGACGATGCACTGCGCAATGCGGCTCCACCCAACGACCCTCTGCCCCAGCTGGTACCATGCCTTCGGCTGCTTTGGTGCGTTCACCACGCCGAAGGCACCCTCGTACTCAATGCCAGTGCTCCCAAGAACCGTGTCTCGCCGGTACTCGTTGCAAGCCTCGATGCCGAAAAGTGCGTTGAGGTCTGCCTTGAGCCCCAGATAGGTGCTCTCCACCACAGAATCATCTATCGTGTGGTTCTGCATGCCAGAGACGACGAACTCGGGGATCCCGTAGCCAAGCAACTCCTCCTGGTTATCCAATGGCTCGTTGGCGTAGTATCTGCCCCTCGCATGCTTGAATGCGTTCTTTGCTGCGTAGAACTGCATGACCGAGATCACGCACATGTCAGAGGGCTTGTCGAAGGACAGCGTCATATACCCCTGTAAGGCCTTGACGCTATCGAAGTCGTAGGCCTGGCACACCTCCCATGTGGCCAGCTCGGTAAGCCACAGAACGGCACTGGTGGCACTCTCCAGCTTTCCATAGCTATACAAGGGATCTGTGACCCTGTCCTTGAAGCCAAGGCCTGCCATGTGCTGCCTGAACTCCTCGCCTTGCTGGTTCTCCTCGGCCACCGTGGCCTCAATCTGGTATTCCTTGCACCTTGCCCATGCGAGCGGGGCTATGCCCCAGTCACCGAACGGGGTACCTGGCTTCAACCGCAAGCCCTCGAAATAGAAGGCCCCGTAGAACGCGACACCGAAGGGCTTCTCGTAGTGCCTCAGAACGTCATCCAGGGCCGTCAGCTGTATGTTCTGAAATGCCAGCGTCAGGTTCTCGGCCGTGGCCTGCTGGAAACGCACGGGGTACCTGTGGCTCACCATCTGGCTGGGATGCTGCGAGGTTGCATCGAAGCCATACACCTTGCGCCCCTCGTTCTCGGCAAAGTCGAAGACCCTTGAGGCATTGGCCTTGCTGCAGAAGGTGAAGCCCCCACGGGTCGCCGCTTGGCACGTGTACAGTTCGTCATCCTCGGTGAATGCGTTCTGGCTGTTGATGAAGCTCCAATAGTGCCCTACATCCCTCTTGGAGCCGTTGCCCCTCAGCTTGGAGAAGCGCTGTACCCTACGCCTGCGCACCACGCCCGTCTTGGATACGACCCTCAGCCCCAGGTCATCGGGGCTGATGTCTGGGTTGAGCCTGCACCAATAGCCCAACCACGCCAAAAGGCTGTAGATGTCATGCGCAGCATATGCCTGTTCCTCATTTGTCAGCGGTGTGTTTGGCGTGCGTATGAGATCGTAGTCCCAATCGCCTGCCAGCTTGGGATAACCGCACTCGTCACCCATGTAACCAAGGCTTTTTTGTGCGAAGACCAAGGTATCCCATATCACCAGCCTTGGTTGCCCGTCATCGTCCAGGATGGTGAAGCTGATGGGCTTCCGCTGCGACTTGGCAAGCACGCGCACCTTGGTCTGCTCGCGCAGCCATTGCGCAAGGGCGTACATGTCGAAGGACAGGTTGTGGCAGCAGATCACAGGCACATAGCCGACATGCGCGTCAGCAATGCGCTGCAATGCCTGGTACAGCTCTATGGTGTGCCGATACAGGTAGAGGTGTGTGAGGCGTTCGACATTCCCGTTGTCTATGGTGTTGATTGGGACGTCTATCAAGCCCAACTGGTGCAGGATGGGAAACGCCCGCTTGTCCGTGCCGCTTGATAGGTTCGTAGTCTCGCTGTCGTATGCCCCTATTATCCTGTATGGCCTATATGGTCGCTTGCTACCCATTTTTGCGAATGCGGCGGATCTTGAGGATGTATTGCTGCAGCTTCAGCTGCACGGACTTGTAGACGTCGTCGTTCACGTCAGGCGTGTACAAGTCGATGCCCTGTGCCTCAAGCTCCTCCAGCACGTCCATGATGCTTTCCGCACCGAAGAACTCAAGGATCGCACGGTTCGGGTGCCGCCTGCTCTCTTCCGTCCCGTCCCAGACCTGCACAAGGCCACCATAGAAGCGGCTTCCCACGTTTCCTGTGCTCAGAATGTCGCGTGCCATCTGGTCGCGGGTCTCTGGCTTGCTGCCAACCAGGGCATTCAGCGACTGGTCTACAAGGCGCTCGACGCTGCGGCCAATGCCGCCGGACTTGTACCCCTTTGCCACACTCACTGCCGCAATGGTGCTGATGCCGATGCCCTGCCGCTCCATGAGGGCCTTTACCTGTCCCTGGGGCTTCTGCCCCTGGGCATAGGTCTGTGCCGCCTTTATCGTCGCGGCACGTGCCTGCGCTTCATAGCGCGCCTTCCTGATCCCGCTGGCCTTTTCCGCCTTTGCCAGGTAGCGCTCTGCCTGCCTGCGGTAGCGCCTGCGTGCGTTGTATACGTCGTCTGATTGCCGCTTTGCCCTTGCCACGTTTGCCCCTTTCGCATTAGACTGTTAACACTATAACGCCAATATAAGAAAGGACGCAACATGAATCTTAGGACATACTCGGAGCCGATAACAGGACTTGACTTCCAGGGCTTGACCGATGATTGGGGAAACATCAACGTCGAAACCGCCTTCTATGGGGTAGCCAAGCTCGTATACAACGAACAGGACGGCACCTATACGATCCCGGCGCACCTGCTGCAGCATCGACCCACCTTGACACTCAACGAATGCGCAGACTTCCTAGGGGTATCGAAGGTACGCGTCAGTCGCATGTGCAGCAACGGCAAGCTCAAGGCTGTTAAGATACGTGGTAGCCTGGTAATCGATTTGGCTAGTGCCGAATCCGCAAAGAAGGGGATGGTCAAAGATGCCACCTGTAGTGATTCTAACTGAGACCCAGTCATGGGGTATCGCGCTCGCATGCGTGATGATGTGTGCCGATGTAGTCGTTGGGTTTATTCAAGCGGCCATCAACAACCAGCTCTCAAGTACCAAGATGAGACAGGGACTTTTGCATAAGGTACTGATTTTAATTCTCATTTTTGTATGCTTGGCTATCGAGATTGGCATTAGTCACACAGTAAAGCTTCCTTACGACATCCCCACGTGCGAAGTGGTTTGTGGATACGTAATCGTGATGGAGCTGGTAAGCATCCTCGAAAACATCGCTCGGGGTTATCCTGAGTTCGCAAACTCACAGCTCTTCAAGCTCTTCAATATTGATTCAAAGGATAAGGAGCAGTAGCAATGACTGTACTCAAGGGGATTGACATTAGCAACTGGCAGGCCGGTTTCGACATTTCCGCAGCTCAGCCGGGGTTTGTGATTGCCAAGGCCACAGAGGGAACCACTTATGTAGACCGATGTTGTGATGGATTCATCCAGGACTGCATCAAGCACGATATTCCATTTGGCTTCTACCATTTCGCAAGGTTCAATGACGCAGCAGCCGAAGCAAAGTTCTTTTACGAGAATACCAGGGGCTATATTGGCAAGGGTATTCCAGTTCTTGACTTCGAGGTGCCTAACTCCAACTCCTGGCTAGAGACTTGGTGCAAGACGTTCTATGGGCTCAGCGGGGTAAGGCCTTGGGTCTATATGAGTGCCGACTACCTCAACAACCGTGGCTATGGCACACCCTGGGTGAAGTCAAATTGTGGCCTGTGGCTCGCTGGTTACCCCAGGGCCTATACCAGCTATCCTAGCCCTGATTGCCCATACAGGCACGCTGGTTGGACTCTTGCCGCTTGGCAGTTCACCAGCTCGCTTGCCATGGGTGGAATGTCAGTTGATGGTGACTTCTTCTATGGTGACAGGACGGCATGGGATAGGTACGTTGGATCTGGCCAGGACAACGCCTCTGTGCTGGATCTTGCCTCTGCCACAATCAAGGGAGAGTACGGCATTGGTGCCGCACGCAGGGCCGCGCTTGGCTCGCGCTATGACGAGGTACAAGCCAAGGTAAACGACCTGTACGCTAAGGCCAACAAGGTAATCAAGGGCTCCTATGGCAACGGAGTGGATCGTAGGAACGCGCTTGGAGACGAGTACGACATCGTTCAGTACATCGTCGACAATATGCTAAAGTAGCAATGGCCCATACAGGGCTGTTTCCCTGGTTCCCCGTACCTGCCATGCCCCAGCAGGTACGGGGATAACTTTACTTCTCATGAAACAGTGTTAACACTAATGGTATAATGGGCCCATAGCCAATAGGGGCTATCTGTTGAAGGAGGCTAGCAATGTGCATCAAATTACAGGCTCAGCATATTCACGCAGCGGGGGTATTCGTCAGCAAGAACGACACACGGCCCACTCTTGAGGCTGTCTGCATCAGGCGCGAGGGGGACGCTATCAAAATCCAGGCCTTCGACACCTTCAGGCTCGTCTCCATCGAGTCCAAGGCAGAAGAGGACGGGCCGGACGAGACCATTCTTCTCCCCTACAAGGTGGTAAAGTCTGTCATCCCGAAGAAGGGTCCTGTGACCTTGTGTCTCAACCATCAGACCATGATGCTCTCCATCACATCATGTGATGGGTCAAACACCACCATCAAGGCTATCGAGGGGCGCTACCCCGACGTTGAGAAGTTCTTCAAGCTGCCGGGGAAAGGCACGATAGACGGGACGGCACAGTTCGGGCTCAATGCCCGGTACGTAGCAGATGCCGGCAAGGCTTGCGCCCTGGCATTGGGGAGCAAGGGCCGAGATCTCAAGTTCACCTGCACGGGAGAGCTGAAGCCCATCCTGTTCACCAACCTTCAGGCCGACGACACGGCACGTGTCCGTGGACTCATTATGCCAGTCAGGATCTAGGAACATACAGGGCTGTTTCCCTGGTTCCCCGTGCCTGCCATGCCCCAGCAGGTACGGGGATAACTTTAATTCTCGTGAAACAGTGTTAACACTAATGGTATAATGGGCCCATAGCCAATAGGGGCTATCTGTTGAAGGGGGCTAGCAATGAAGCATGTAAAGTTCCTCGTAAGTGGCTGGAACGTCCTACCAGATGGTAGCTACCATAGATTCAAGGCACTCTGTGTCTTCGAGCAAGCAGAGATCTTCCTGCGTCTTGCGACCATGCACGACGATGACACGATTGTTGTCAAGGTAAACAACATAGAGGTCGTTTGGAACTAAGACTAGGACGTGATCTCAAGGCACCGAATGTGAGTGAGCTTGCAGCAGT
>Ga0326511_10002227_pt1 | contig 15858 bp, 5 predicted proteins | sample 0_2496_0518_D_FD_203701 | JGI IMG/M metagenome (GOLD analysis project Ga0326511, IMG submission 203701) | Bovine rumen microbial communities from UC Davis, California, United States - 0_2496_0518 | ecosystem: Host-associated > Mammals > Digestive system > Stomach > Rumen | place: USA: California...
GCCAAATACTTTTTCTAGCGTAATATTGTTTAGGCGATAGACAGTCCCCAAGGTCATGGATGTCTGCCCGTTCAGGTCATAAATATCCTCGTTAATACCTTTCAAAAGCCACTCCACCTTCCTCAGACGTTTGTAATCCTTATACTCGTCATGCCATTCAGCTTCACCCGTAATCACGCCAATGGCATCAATCGACCTTGCTGAATAACAAGAGAAAACGATGTCGCCGATATTCATTTTGTCATAGAATGCATCAAGGATAACCTTCCCTTCATACCGTGGTTCCTGAACTTGTGAAAGGTCTTCTCCCAAGTAGTCCCATCCGATCCTGATGTGACCATTCTTCATACAATCTGAACGGACGGGATTATCACCGGTTCCTGCAAGCGAGACTTTCCAAACGGTGGCATCTCCTCTTATTTTCAGTTTGTTTTCTTCGACGATTGGTTTCATGGCTTCTTCGCACATCTGCTTGAAGATTCCGTCTTCGGTCTTGTATATTACATTTCCGTCATCATTTGTCTGTGGACGTATGCCCTCAACGAACTCCTCATAGTCCATAGACTGATGAAAAGTAACATATTCCACCTGATGATTATCCTTCAGCTGCTGGAACTTACTTGATAGAACAGCCTTTGGGATGCTACCCAACTCAGGGTAGCAAAGCCTCGTAATAATACGTGGCAACTCATAGGTTTTACCAACACCAGGTGCACCTTCAATAATAATGTTTTTCTTGAAACGGAGCAGTTCTGCTATTTCTTGATAATAGCTTTCGTCGGTACCATCGTCATCACTCATCCCATCCCCACTATACGCATTAGCAGAAAATTCAGGGAAAGTTTGCTCTGCAATTTCCTTTTTCTCCATCTTATCTTTCACTTGTTCCAATAATTCAATATAATCAGCGTATTTCATTTTCTGGTAGTTTTTGGTACTAACACCATATTCCTCCAGATACCTGCGGTTGTTGCCGTCCAAAGAGAGGTAATTATAAGGATTAACATAGAAGAGTCCCATTGTCAACTTGGGAACAGCGATACTCATTTGTTTTAGCACATCATTGAAATCTTGTTCCATGTTTTCCTCACCTTGCAACGCTTTCTCAAAGAGATTCCAGAGACGTTCAATATCCTTTCCATCTTCACTTCTGTTTTCACTGAAGCAACAGAAGGAAGCGTTCATCGGGTTTTGAGTGGGAATGCCGTCAAATGAATCTGGTGCCTTTGCACTAATATCAAACAGCTCCTTTATCTTTTTTGTCATATCCACTCGATTATTCATTACTCGATTGATGATACTGAATACGGTAAACGGATCAATCTCATTAAAATTTGAGCCATCTCCATCGTGTAGAAACTTTATTTCCTTGTCTCGATCGAAATTCTCATAAATAACCGAGGCCAATTTGCTTGGATTATCTTTGTATTCCAAAAGCTTCTGTGCTAATTCCTTATAGAAAGGAATCCATTCAAATATATCTTTCATCTTCTTGGGGTTGATAAGGTGACGTTCAAAAATGGTATATACTATATCCTGTGCTATGAGCAGGTCGTTTGAGGAGTATTCTCCAATATCTTTGGAAAGCAGTTTATGCAATGCTTCATCTTCTTTGACGACGGCTACCAAAGGAGCCATAATTTCCATGTAGTGCAAATATTTCTCCCCAACCTTTGTACATTTCTTTATGCCAAGGTATTCACATAGAGCAACATAATATGACTCCTTGTATGGCATATAGGTGTTGGGGTACTGACAACAGAGGAACACAGAAAGACTTCGTTCGCTGTAATCGTGACTAAGGAACGACTGTACTCTTTCTTTCAGTTCTTTCGTCTCATCAAACAGGTGTTCCATCAGACTACTTATTTCTTGTGGCTTTTGGGAGGCCATCTTCCTGAAATCATCTTTCTGTCGCCAATCCATCAGGTTGTTATGCGGATGATCAACTATGGCTCTGATTAAATCCACACCGCTTTTTCCGGCGCAGCTATCCATCATCTGCCATTTATATAGCTCATCATCCTCAATCAAATCGACGGTTTTTCTCCTATTTTTATAGCAATCCAGAAGTCTTTGATAGAGATATGACTCCAATGCCTTGCACAATTCCGGCTTAACAGTCCATACAAAACCTTGTTTGGAGTTTTTTCCGTTCATAGGAATGACCCAATAAACATTTTCTTCTGTGCTTTCTCCCTTATCCGTCAAGCCTTTGACTTCAAAGCGGTTCAAGTACTGTTGTACAGCCTGTCCCATTCTCCAAATAGGATTACTGAAGTTATTCATGCTGCCACCATATTTCTTGGCTAACACCTTACAGATGCCTTGATGCTCAGGTTCGCGATAGAAGCACAACAATACTTCTATCTGTCTTTGGCCGATGATTCCATCAGTCAGCATCTGAAGCCATTCCTCAGTCTGAATATTGGTTTCAGCATATCTTACTCCATCTGCACTTATTTGCTCTTGTATTATAACCATTTTATAATAATCTTTATTGGTTCTGTCTAATCACTCAATTAAAATCTAATTCCAAATAATCCATTCCCATATCCTCTGAAGAAAAGGAAGAGTCTTTTTTATAAAATACAATATGATTTCTATTCGATGAGTCCAAGACATATCCACAGGAACATACAATGTAGGATAAAGTATCACATTGCCAATTGTTTATTTGTAGAGAACAATCTGGATCAAAACATCTTAGATTATCACATAATCTCATCGCATACAATTCATAATTGCTTATAAAGGTATCGAGAGCATCATTTATTTTTTTCTGTTCCATCCTCCCTTTCTCTTTAAATTCTTCACTATTAAGTACAACTTCACGCCATTTGTTCTTATTGAAGTCAACGACTGGATAGTTTATGAATATAAAGCCAGACTCTTTTATCTCAATCTTGATGCACTTAATGAAATTAGCAAGGCCCTCATAATATGGTAGAAGTATGCGCGGAATAGAATAAGACTTGAATAGCGTATTATTTACATATTGTTTCAGCATTTCTTTCCTAAAAATAATCGCAATACGTTCTACACACGTAATGTCTCTAAGTGAAACTGGTATAATATAATTAGAATTCACAGGAGTACTTATATAATCGTCATCAGCATCGTTATTGTCATATGCTATTATATATGTATTCTCAGGCAAGTGTTGGCTTTCTGATAAATAGGGGAGATCACATGTCACAATGAATCTAAATTCAACATAGCCAACCGTAACTTTAATAATCCCAGTCGCATCAAGAGAAAGACTCATGTCTGGACAGTTTTTTCGTTGAGCTTGCCATTGTTTGTCTGTTCCATATACATCATAGCCAAGGTATTCTTTATCTTTAACTGCGTAGTTTATCAAAGAAACACCGTAGTTGCGGACATTGTTGATGACAAACTCATCTGAATCTGCCTTATTATCTTCAGTATTCGTATTCTCCTCTTTGAGCAATAAAAACCATAGTTTTTTTAAATACCTATAGTGTTTGTCATTTATCAAAACGTTCGTGTCATGATATTGAACAGACTTGACAAGTCTTTGATCAACATTGTAGAATAAATCATACTGACGTAATTTAAGCAAAGAGTCTCGAAGTTTCTTTAGATCTTTCATGGTCGATGTAACAATCTGGATGTCATCATTTGTAGACTTATAATTACCTGATTGTTCGTCATAGACCTTTCCGGCAAGACTGAGTTCTCGTCTTACGCGTTTGTACCAACAATCAGTTGAATTATTATATTTATCTATCAACTCTTTGTATTTATTCAGAAAATCAGAAATGTCACGCGTATATCGCAATTTTCTTTCAAGGTATCGAGAAGCTTTTGTAACTAAAGCAATAAGCAACTGGTTTTCAAAAACATTCTCGTCTGATACAATTTCTTCGGTTAAAATACGGCTTGGCCTAAAACTAACTAACCCCTTATGGAGCCAGTCTTCTGTATGTGCTGCCAAGTATTGATTACTTTTGTTTGATATTCTCTTAGCCCTTGCTACAGGTACTTTCTCTATAGTACGATTGAGTTTGGAGTATGGCGCATGGAAAATGGCTTCAATATGCTTAAAGTCCTGATCTAATTGTGTCGCAAAATCTCCAAATGTCAATCCATTCTTAATTCCTTGTAGCAAAGGAATTGACTTGAAATCGCCGTTCTCTACTGATTCAGAAATGATTTCAAATATATTATGCTTATCCTTGTTAACATCATCTAAAAGCTCCTGATGGATGCGCTGACCCTCTTGAACTTTATAGGTGTTTGATGTTAATTCTTTATAAGTAGAACCAACAGAAATAGTGTATCTTCCTAACTCAATGTCGTTAGGAAGATTGTTTTCATTGAGGTATTTTCCAGTATATCTGTCAATTATCTGCATTATTTCTTTCGGATTTCTGCATCTAACAGTTTGTTTCCTTCTACAGGCTCTTGATTTTTGAATGTGTCAGAGAATAGTTTACTGTATTTCTTCTTGAATTCTTCAAGATTGTCTAATGTCAGGTCATATCTGTTTCTCAATGACCTGAACAAACGACTCGTTATCAAGTGGTCTGTTGCTTCAGCAAGACATTCGGTTGTGTCTGATCCTAGTGCCATATATGCACAAATGAATTTTCGGGCCTGTTCTTCAAATCGGTTGCCAATGCCAATACCCCGGCTTTTAAGCCAATCACAAAGGGCAGGAGTCTTGATGAACTTATCAAATTCTTCATATCTTCCATAGAATTGGTCTTCTGCTTCTGTGAATTGTTCTTGGAGCCAATGATAATCTATTGAAAGCCGATCTCTGCCTGTTGGATTTCCTGCCTTGGCTGCTTGGATCTCGTTCTTAATCTTGATTTTGTCATTGGTTTCCATAACCATGACATTTGAGCGGTCATATGTTTTGGGAGCAAAGTCCAAAGTTGTTTCATCATGGTTGGCCGTTCCAATAAATCTTACATTAGGGGGCAACGGCATCTGACGATCTTTGAACAATTTTGGTAACAGTTCCTCATCCGCATTGATTTTAACATAACGGTCCCCAATGCTTTGTTCCATCAATGATAGAAAATCAGCAAAGTAATGTTCTGGATGTGAGAGGTTCATTTCATCGAGAATAATGAGGAATAGGGTGTTCTTATATTTAGGTTGGGCAGCCAGGTATAAAGCCTTGAAGAAATCTGTTTCTTTGTATTTCTTCTCAAAATTATTATAGAAGCCCATCAAGTCCATATTATCACGCCATCCAGATTGAATAGCACAGATACGATATGGTTCATTTCTGTTTCCGTTATCATCTTTACCTGTATAACCTTCTGCACCAGCGACAAGTGCCTTTGCTATTTCACGAGGCAAACTTGTCTTACCAGTACCACTAATTCCTTGCAAAATACTCAGAAGAGACATGTTTAATCCGGCCATGAAGGTGCGAATTGTCTTCTGGTCATAATAAAATGGCTTAGGATCTTTGGCATTGGCCATGTACTTCTGTAGATACTCAACCATTTCTTTCAATGAGTTGGGACGAGAGTATCTTAACTTGCGATTTGCAAGCTCTATATCATCATCCATGTGCTTGGTTTGCTCAAAGGCACTTTGCTTTGCCTTTTCTTCATCTTTGAGCTGGTTGATTGTCTCATGCAAATCTGCAACAGTTCTAAGCAAACTCTTTTCTCGTGCTTTTGAACTATCAATCTGAGCCTTATATGTGTTGATTTCAAGTATATATGCATCAGCGTTATGTAAAGACAGTCTTAGTTCACTAAGTCTTTCTTCACTGACTTTACTTTCCATCTCGCGTATCTTGGCCTTTAGTTCTGTTACAGCATTTGCCTTCTCTTCATATTCGGCCTCGGAATGACGTGAATCCAATTCGGCCTCCAGAGTTTTACATTTCTCTTTGAGGATATTTTGTTCTTTTATCATCTTCTCTGCATCAGATGATTCAAATGCAGACATGAGTTCACGTTTGAAGTCGGATAGTGATTTATTCTCTTTTTCCAACTTCACGTTCTTGCTCTTTAACGAGAACTTTTCATCTTCCAAGTCATTAATCTTGTCATCATACTCGTCTTCAATTTCCTGTCTGATGCGTTTCTCTGCAGATTTCTTTGAAGATTCAAAGAGTTTACGCTTTCTTTCAAGTTCAGCTTTATCAGCCTCTAACTGAAGATTCTGCTCATCTAATTCTTCTTTCTTCTTGTTGAGTTCAGCCAGTGAGTTGATATAAGATTCATGCTTCTTACCCATATCTTCAACCAGTGTTTTGGTTGAATTGGTAATTTCTTCTTCGGTAGAGCGCATCGAATCCAATAGGCTCTTTATGACAGTGGAATATTCTCCATTGTCTATCGCCATTTTTTCTTCATCAAGTTTCTTTTGTCTCTCGTTATTCTTCTTACGCTCACTTTCTATCTCCTTTTCTGCTTCCTTCTTGGTCGCTTCAAAGTCTTTCCTGTCAGCGGCTAACGCTTCTTGCTCCTTTAGATTCTTTTCTTTAATATCTTCGGCTTTCTTCTCGATAGCATTGATTTTGACAAGTTTACTATGAAGCATAGTAATGTAGCCATCAACGTTGCCAGTCCTTTTTATTTCATCAATCCTCTGGTCATCTTCCTTGGTGTCAACAAGTTCTTCAGCAGGGATTTCCTCTGCTTCAGCTGGCATTTCTTCAACCGAGAATTTCTCTATCTTATCCACTTGCTCTTGGGTAAGATCAGTTACAACTTTTGGTCGGGAATTTGAATTGTCATTGCCCCGATTGTTGTTCTTCTTCTTGTTCTTATTCTTTGCCATTATTCCAGTGTATTAATGTAATCGTTAATTAAATCTGTCATAAAATTGAAATACTCAACAGCATCAGCACCAGTAAATTCAGAGCTGCGTTCTTGCGATTCTGTGGTACCATGGCCAACATGGTTTCGCATTTCTGTTATACCGACGATAGTATCAATTCGGTTTCGGAATACTTTGATAATATCGCAGTTTTCGAGATCTGGTTCACATGAGAGTGACATGATAAACTTCATTAGATAATCAAGGAGGGAACGACCTTTCCAATTTTTTGTCTTCTTGGTTAATAAAACTTTCGGAACAAATGTTGTATCAGAAAGAATCTTTTTCCTATATACAGCACGTAAACACTGTTGTCTGTCTTCTTGTGCCGCATATTCTCCATAGTTATTGTCCAAATCAGTGTATATATCCTCTCTGTCTGTTTGGTCTTGTATCAATATGCTCTCAATAGCAGCCTGCATATTCATAAAAAACATCTGTTTCTCTGCATGACGGATAAACTTGAAGTCATTACGTTCCATACGCATATAATAATCAATGACCTCATGTATAGACTGCTGAATATTAGCATCCATCTTCTGAAACTTGTCAATGTCAAAAGTGATAGCGATTCTCTCTTGAACCTGTTCCTCAAACCATTTTACGCTTTCGTCGAACTTGCGATTATTCTCCGTAACTACATCCTTGAAGGTGTTGAATAGCACGGAGGCAAACTGCCTGTTCATCCTCTTTTCCTTTTCAAGATAGAGCTTCAGTTCATAATTGTCACCATTACCAAAAGGATCGAGTACCAACCAGTCATCATCATACCCATTATCTCCTTGTGGAAGATAGATATATGTGCAAGCCATCACTGACTCAGGTTTGTTATCGGGAATGAATTTAATCTGGAACATCTGCTGAGTAATGTCTTCGACATCTCCATCCCCCTCCATATCTCGATATGACGAGTTTTTTATGACCTGAAGGATTTCTTCCTCTTTTGGGGGTAATCCCAGCAAATTATCACTCTCAATTATATTCAATGGAGCTTCCACAGACTTTGTTCCTCTTTCTGTGTTATATACAAGTTCGCCATTTGACACTTCGGCAAAGTTCACTTCTCTTTGATAATATGGGAACAGCTCGTTTCCATCATCGTAAGAAAAGATATAACCAATTTGCCTTTGAGATTCATCCACGATGAAACCATCAGCATTATTCCTCAACTCTTCTCCTTCAGGAGTTAAAAATCCTGTGCTGAGCAACAGTCCTTTGCTTTCAAGTTGGTCAACAATGAGATTGATTAAGTGTTCGTCAAGATGCAACAACTCTGCAATCTTGGAATTACTTATCTGAGGCATATACTTTAATTTGAGTACAGCCTTCTGAAAGAAGTTCAAACCTGACGTAAACCTATTGGTTTGAATTCTATACATGCTCATAGGAATAGACACCAAAAGACATTTGTCACTTGGTTTAGCCATTCCCATGAAAATTGTCTTGTTAGATTCTATTGCCATATGGTTTATTCTTTGTTATGTTTGTACAAAATTCGTAAATACCAGGAACATATTTCTGGGCATAGTTGTCTTCAAACATGCTTGCATCACCAACAACTATGACTAATTTCTGCGCACGAGAGAAAGCAACATTCAAACGATTCTTTAATGTCAAGAAGCCAAATACCTTTTTCTCATTTCCGTCTTCTCGACTTTGACTATTTGAACGTACAGTACTAAGAATCACTATATCAAACTCTTTTCCTTGGAAGGAATCCACAGAGCCAATACGGAATTTCTCCTTGTCACCATCTAATGTCCTATATTTAGGAGCAATGTTATAACCGTCCTTATCTTTAATGACATATCCATGTTCCGGTTTCGCAGCTTCCTCAAACAGGGTTGTTACCTGCTTTGAATAGAATGTGATTACACCGATAGACAGGTTCTTGAATTCTGGATCGTCCCTAAGTTCGTCTATGATTGACATAACTTTGGCAGCCTCTGCTTGACGGCATTTACTTTGTCCTTTGCTCTCTGGCTTGTCATTCGAAACATTACAGAAAATCATAGTCTTATCTTTCGCCCAAGGAATCGACAAATGGTGTTGCTTTGTTTCAAATAGGCTTTCACTGCCAGACTTTAACATACCTTCGCCTGTATTAGGATCCTTATAGTAAGTATTACTTATAAAGTCACCAATAGTTGGATGCATACGGAATTGTTCATTCAGCGTAATGCATCTTTGACGTTTCGCTTTTTGAACATTCTCAAAGATAATGCCGAATAGGGACTGCTCATAAAGCCTGCGCTTTTCCTTCTTTTCGTCAATATTCTCAATCATAGCAAGGCTACGTTCTGCAACTTCAGATTCCAGAAGGTGGGGGAGCTGATTCTGGTCACCAACCATAATAATACGGTCTTCTGCTTTAACCATAGGTATAAGCAGGTCAAGAGGGTTGGAGCGAGCTGCTTCTTCCAGGATTACATTCTTGATATGAGAAAAATCTTTCATTTCTTTGCTGCCAGCTAACTGGTTGGTGGCAGCTACTGTATCTCCGTATTCTTGTAATGAATGACGAATATATGAACTATTACCTTGAAGATCATCTTTGAGGTCTGACAGAACAGAACGTATAAAATCATCTTCATTTTCATAGTTGGTCTCTTCATATTTGCGAGCGCAAGAAGCGGCATCTTCCAGCCAGAGCAATATTTCATCATTAGAATCTTTCTCAACTTGAACTCTTTGTTCCGACAATTTTTCGAGAAGAGAAGATTTGATAGCAGACAATTTCTTCAGACATTCTGCATCTGGATTCATCTCTGGAATATCTTCGAGGAACTGAATATCCTTTTCGTCCAATTCGAAATTTGCCTGGAGTATTTCAGCAATTATATCCAACGTGTTACCGAAATTGTATTCATCTTCAGTCGTTGGAATGCTTTCAACTAATTTCTGGTCACGTTCATTCTTTCTAAAGAAAGTACGTGAACCATTTCTTATTTCACGTAATCTACCAAAAGAAATGTCCGTAATAGGTGTGTTTTCAGGAACGATTTCTGCAACAGACGCTAAGATCTCATCAACATTCTTTTCTTTAGAAAACAAGGCTGCAAGAGAACTGAGTTGAGCCGAAACTCGCTTTTCGGAATCTCCACCACGCTTATCGATTTCTTTTTGCAGTTCCTTGCCAAAGTCTGCGATAAAACGTTCTTCTGCTCTAACACCAAGACTCTTCTTTCCAACTTTAACTGTTGGAAGTCCATGTGTGTACACCTTTGATGCAAGATGTTCTATAGTATCATTCTGGAATGCAGATGCTAAAATGGTCTTGACAGCTCCATCTTTCTCTTTGTTGTCGGCAAGTTCTAATAACCTGTGACAGATAGCTGCAACAACAGTTGTTTTACCTGTTCCTGGAGGTCCTTGAATAATCGTAATGTCATTCCTGTTGTTGAGAGCAATTTCAACAGCTTCTTCCTGATTCTTTGTAAGATGTTCAATACCAAATTTCTCACGAAGGAATTTTTCAGTCTTTTTACTCCATGCAGAAATATGTTTATGAGTGTCTTCAAACATCTTGTCCGCTTCATCTTCGATTGCAAACAGCAAGTTTTGCAAGACAATTGTACGCCCCTTAAACAGTTGCTTTACTGCCTGAGAACGACGTTTGTCAACAATCTCATTGCCTAACAAAGATAGTTCTAACACTCCAGATGATGGAAGAAGATAGAGTTCATCCTCAAAGTCTGCTTCGTGGCTATGTGGATTAAACTTCAGCATTGTAACGATAGGCGGATTAAGCTTATCACACACTAATCTAAATTGTGGCTCAGAAGATGTAAGACGATATAGCAAGGAAGTCTGATCAGGACTTATCTCTAATACAAGATGGGCGATACCATTCTTTGGCTTATTGCCAAAATGGTAAGCAACTTTACCTAAATCGTCTCTCTGTTCTTCTGCAATCTTTAACTCAATTTTGGAATACTCAGTCCATAAGCCCATTAAGGCTTCTCCGTTATGAGCTTTGTTTACAAGCGTATCATGAGCCTCTTTAGCTTGGCCGATGTCAACAAAGTTGATATTCTCGTATGCAAGAATATCTATTTCGTCAAATCTGGTAGGAAAACAGACTTTTGAATAAATTTCTTTCTTGACGACTCGAACTTTTTCTTTGTTCTCATTTTCGACCAAAGATACATCGATAAAACGAGGAGTGTCTTTCTCTTTGTCGGAACGAATGCCATAAATGTTCCAATTTTGCCCTCCATTCTGCCATGCTTTGACAAATAATAGTTTGTATTTGCCAGCATCAAAGACATAGTTATTTGACAGATTCTTCTTTAGCTGTTCTGAATCTGCTGTTCTAAAGGCAATCTTTGTGCTATCATCGTAAGCAATGTCCAGTTGGGGGAGTGGGGTCACAGTGCCACACTCAATATATTTGAATGTGAATTGTCCCTTTTCCTCTAATGCTTCTATCCAAAAGAGATAATTGAATGATGGCGGCTCTGAAGGAACAATATTTGGACTTTCCTTGAATCGTATGGTGAATAGCTTGTCTTCAACACTTTTGTCTTTCCTCTTCTGTTGAATCGAGAAAAGAGGACATAATTCGTCCCATTTCTGAAGATATATAGGGGTACGACCATCTATATGAATATCTTCATCTATACGACATTCAAGAGAATTGCCATAAGCTTCTTCAGCAAATAAATCGTATATCTTTTCAATCTTCTGCATATATCATGTCGTTATTTAGTTGAACATTTAATACTCGTTGTGACTCATCTATTTGTTTCAAGGATAGTATCAACTTCCTTGGATTATTTGTCGGAAACACAATTTTTGTAGGCTTGTTGATTGGGCGAGCATACTTTTCTCCGTTGACAGTTGAAGCATAGAAAGATAATCCATTTAATGGTTCCAATACAACAGCGATGTTTGGATCCCCTTCAGGTGAAACCACGTCTATCGACAGGACATCCTTAACATTAAAAGTATCTGTCATAAGGTGCCTTGTATTAACATACAGCTTATTCGACTTGTTAACGAGGAAAACGCCTATTGGTTCTGGATATAATTCCATTTCCGTGTCAGAGAAAGTATATGTCTCGAAATCGAATTTCTTATCAATATGCTGTATGGCTACTGCTATGGGGAAAACAGGTTCATCCTCACAGAACGGACAGTAATCATCTTCTTCGGAATAGATGAAGTCTGTTTTACAGTGAGGACAACGTTTTAAATGAGAATAGGCATCATATAGGGCATCAATCCACTGATGCATAGATGGTCTTTTCATTGGATCTTCTTTGCCCATTTCAAAAGTTTGTTTGAACAATTCTCGAATTTCTGGAGTTGTGAAGAAACAATCATAATAACGTCTGGTTAGTCTATTAAGAGAATCTTCGCTATCATCAATCCAAGGAAGGTTTCCTCTCATGGCTTCATCCATAGAAAATTTACCTTCAATTACTGCATCGCCAACAAATGGATGACAGAATGCCAATAACTCATGTGCTATTTCTGCAAAGGAATAGCAATCGCTCATCGGAGTATTAGGCATGCGCCTGTTTACAACTTCTGGAGCTGCATGGCTAGCATAAATAAATACATTCCCTAATCCAGAATAGGTATAATTGGTCTCTGGAATTACTGCTTTGACATTCCATTTCGTGGTCTCTATGTTTATATACTCAGGAACTAAGTCTTTATATACCTTATTATTCCTATGGTAATCAGCTAACTTCTCTGCTAAAGATATTAAGATCTCAATTCTTTTCTTTACACCTCCAGTAGAAATAAACCACTTCACAAAATCCTCTTCCTGTGATACCCAACGGTAGTTGGTTATATTAACTATTTCTTTTTTTTGAGGATTTGTGTTTTCAGAAGCTTTCTTTTTTAAGAAACTGCCATATCTCTCGTTAAAAGATTGAACCTGATTTTTCCGAGAGTCTTTTTCTTCCTTTTCCTCTTTAGACTTTACAGGTTCAATTAATGATACTTCTTCCTGTTGGGCAACCTGTTCAAAAGAGGGGAATCCAAACTCATTAATGGAAACGAGTCTGCAACGTATTTGTTTGGGAATCGATTCATCTTCTTGCCAGTCAAACATCTGAACACGGCAAAGTGCGTCCTCATATCTTACGATATAGGTTTTTCTGCCTTTAATTGTAACAACCCTCTCTACGGGTAGTTTCAATTGTGCTCCTATGTTATGCTTGATTGCTTTCATATTATATTTAGAACATTGACTATTTATGCCGAAATAGATATAACCTGATGTATCTGATTGACAAAATCTTTGAGTTTGACAAAGTTATTGCCGAAAGTGGGACGCCAGTTGAGAGCTTTTAATGGGTACTCCATGAAGTTCCTGGTCTCAATGTCGCCATTCACACTTACGTAATCGAGGATATTCTTCAGATAGAGTTCCTGTTCAGAAGTGAGATTGTTGCCCTCAATGAAATTCTGGTAAATCTGGAGTGCTTTCTTGCGATCGATGCCGTTAATGACTCTAATAAAGGCAGCAACATTATTCTTATATGGATGTCCCTCTGCCAGTTCTTCATACTCCTCCTTGGTACCAAGTTCCTCAAAGAAAATACGCTCCAGTTCCGCGAAATCAGTAGAGGTGAGTTGTTCGAAGCCCTGAATTTTGCGTAGGGTAGGATTATCAGTGTTTTTGGCTAAATAGTCAATAACACGCTGCTTGTAAGTGGTTTGGATTATAACATCTTCACCACCTTCCACGGTTTCGTATGGATCTTCTATGTCAATAACAAACTTCTTTGTTTTTCGAGTCTCTTCAAGAAGTTTAATGAGGTCACGTAGCTCTGTCCTGACAAGTTCGAGACTATCAAGTGACTCATTTTCCCAGAATTGTGGCTTTTGAACGTTGCGGATGGTATCGATACGTGCCATAACTGCAGGAACGGTTCCCTTCTTTTCCAAATGAGCAGCAATATTGACTACCACTTGTCTAAACTGACCAACACGAACTTTCGAATCTATATGAGCCAATTGTAGATGAAGTAAGATAACATCAAACTTCTTGGCAGATTCATCATCGTCGTCCTCTGGTATGAGTTTACCGATTTCTTTTAGACGTAAAACATCTACATCGGAAAGATAAGTCCATTTATCTTTATCACGGAATGGCTCAATAATATTCCAGTATGGACGTGCATCCTTACGATCTTTTACAATTCCATTGACCTGTTGATGCAACAATATCTTCAGGTCATCATGCAACTTCTTGTCGAATTCTTTCTCCTGATGGTCTGCACTCTGCAATTCCTTGGCAATATCAAGTCTCAGAGAGAACAGCCTTTCTGTGAGGGATTTGCTATTGGAAGGATCAATACCATCTGGATTCTTTGAGAAGTAATCAAAGTTACCACACCAGTCAAAGATATAGAATAATTCCTTATTTTTTTCTTCTCCGAATATATTTGGACACAGACGGGTTCCACGTCCTATCATTTGTTCAAACTTAATCTTAGACTTCACAATCTTGAAGAATACAAGGTTCAATACCTCTGGTACATCAATACCAGTGTCGAGCATATCAACACTGACTGCAACCTGTGGTAATTTCTCAGGTGTCTTGAACTCGCGGATAATCTTATCATGGTGCTTCACTTGATTATCAATCAGTTGACAGTAGTCTTCACCACGATTCGGATAGAGTATGCGGAAACGCTCAACAATTCTCTCTGCATGTTTGTGGTTATAGGCAAAAATGATGGTCTTTCCAATATCTTCACCACTTTTTATCTTCAAACCGCTTTCCATCAACTCCGACAAAACATTGTCAATGGTGTCATCATTAATAAGGTATCGGAAGATTTCATTACCCTCAATATCACGATGGTATTCTTTGTTTGGATCGATGCCTTTCAGCATCTTCTCATAATCCCATACTTTTTCAAGCTCCTCACGTTGCTCTGGAGTTAATTCGTCATACTTGATGCCGTTGTTGATCATCTTCGAATTATGACGTTTGGCCTTATAGGGAACGAGATAACCGTCTTTGACGGCTTCATCAAAGGTATATTCAAAATTCGGCTCATCCTCTAATTCAAGAAGTTTGAAAGTGTTCTTGTCGATCTCATCGCGCGGTGTGGCGGTTAAGCCTATCAGCAGAGAATCGAAATATTGGAAGATCGCTCCATATTTACCGAATACGGAGCGGTGGGCTTCATCTATGATGATTAAATCAAAGTGACCGACACTGAATTTAGCATCGATATCATTGATATAGTTTATCATCGTCTGGTAGGTTGAGAATACGAAACGAGCTTCCAAATCTGGTTCATCGTCATCCGATAGTGAAGTCATTGACTCGCTGGGCAACAAATTCTCATAATTACTTCGAGCTTGACCCACCAATTCTGTACGGTCTGCCAGGAATAGCACATTCTTTATCCAGTTGTTGTTGGATAACAACTTACAAAGGGAAATGCTGACACGGGTTTTACCTGTACCAGTGGCTAGTACAAGCAGTCCACGTCGATGCTTAAGGTTGAGCCATTCTACCAAGCACTTGATGGCAGTTTTCTGATAAGGGCGATTGGTGATGGCTTCATCAATGGTTAAGTCAGTGATGTTAGCCCGCCCACGCTTCTGAATCAAATATTCAAGGTCATCATGACTATGGAATGAGATTACGTCACGATCAGGATAGCCCATGCCATCAATGACCTTAGTTACATAGCCATTTGTGTAATAGATAACAGGTCTAACTCCATACTTGACTTCCAGACAATCCGCATACATGATTGCCTGTTTGCGACCTTTACCGGCATTCTGAATGGTGCTCTTTGCTTCAATTACGGCTAATGGTTTACCTCCTTTGCTAAATAGCACATAGTCGCAATAGCCAATTCCGCTTGGTGTTGGCATTCCATCCACTTTTACTTCGATACAAGCCTTTCCGCCTTGTATATCACCCTTTATGGTGAGGATGTCCCATTTAGCCTCATTAAGCATATAGTCAATGAGACATTTCCTTGTGATAGCTTCACTCGCAAGGGACTCCTTGGGTTTCGCACCTGGTTTAACAGGATTTTCGATGGCTGT
>Ga0326511_10002228_pt1 | contig 15845 bp, 14 predicted proteins | sample 0_2496_0518_D_FD_203701 | JGI IMG/M metagenome (GOLD analysis project Ga0326511, IMG submission 203701) | Bovine rumen microbial communities from UC Davis, California, United States - 0_2496_0518 | ecosystem: Host-associated > Mammals > Digestive system > Stomach > Rumen | place: USA...
GGATTCATCCCACGCCTTGAACAGCGAGCACACCGACACCGGAATGGTCATCCCGTCATTCAGCAACGACCAGTCCACCGTCTTCTGCAATATGAATCCATTGTCGTAATCCATCAGAGTTATATTTCATTTTTTTTATTCTTGCTTACTTCTATTAGTATTCTTGGGTATCTTCCTTCAAAGACTATGGTGCTATTATTTCCCAGCGTCCACCTTTATCTGGCCCAATGCGACGGATAACACCTTGTTCTTTCAATTTGGTCATGATACGCTGTACCTGTCTTTCAGAAAGAGAACACATCGCTGCCAGTTTTTTTGTGGATATGGTTGAATTCTTAGATATGCTTGCAAGAATGTTTTCTACGACATTTTCTTTGTTTTCTACGACATTTTCTACGACATCTGAGTTTTTTTCTACGTCATTAAGATCTTTTCCTACGACATTTTCTACGATATCACCGCCATCTTTACCGCCATTGTTATTGGTATAACTCTGTGAGACTTTCACATTAACCTTGAATGCCGTGATAAGATTAACGTTGAACTCTGCGGGTTGGTTGCCATTCTCCTTCAAGTCAGTCTGGACTTGTCCTACACCTCGATTGAACATGTTGACATAGCCCAACGTCTTCATGGCACTGGCTACAAGAGGATTGCGGTAGTCGTTCACACTGGGGAAATTCTCTGGACGTGCGTTTCCATAAAGTCCACCCGCATTCAGGATCTCCAGATGGCTGGCAAACTCATAGAATCGTAGTGGCGTATTACTCTGCATATCGCGGTGCATGCAAGCATTAAGTAACAGCTCTCGGATAGCCTGATAGGGGTAGTTGCTGACCATTTCCTCGCGTAGGATAGAAACGAAAACAGGTTTCTTCTTGATGACAGACAATTCCAAAAGTGATTCCAGACGTGGTAGCAGTTCGCAATAGTTGCCTTCCAACTGCATTTCGTTCTCCACCTCACTGGTCACGTCCTCACCCTTGAAGCATACATACTGCACATAAAGACCTGGCATAAAACGGCGCGGCTTGTAGCCAAACAATACGACTGCTGCGTATGTGGGGCATTGATGTTCCGTGTCATACATACCAACAGCAGCCATCTGTTCCTCGATGGGACGGGCATCTGACTCCACTAATTCATTACCTAATAGTGGTATCAGATACTTTGTGCGCAGCAATTCAGTGTTCACGTCAGAGAGTTTTGCTGCCAAACAAGGCATTGTGTCGAAGGTGGCCATGAATGACATCCTTCGTTCTGCAAGGATGCGCTCTTCTGCCTCCGTAGCTATGTCGCGACGTGGCCCGATACGTATAAAGGTACGTCCGCGATAGCGCACAGGAGGCAGGTCAGACGGACTGACCTCAGCAACCAACAAGTCACCTTTCGAGAACTGGAAACGGTCAACGCTCATAACAGGTATAGGCAGGATGTTTCCGTTGCTGCGTATGGCTGCAATCTTCTTCAGCAAGTCATCGGTGACCTTCACCCCCGACAACTTACCGTTGTCGTAAGCACCCAGTATCAGATAGCCATTCTTGCGTGAATTTGGCAAGTCGTTGGCAAAGGCACAGATGGCTTCCTGGAACTTATCCATGTCACCTGTTGACGTGGTTCGCTCCACACGATAAGTTTCCGTGCTATGCAGCAGTTCTTGTATTTCGTCTTTTGTTATCATTTGACTTCGTCTTCTTCCTTCTTGCAAGGCATAGCCAAAACAAGTTTTAGCTCTGCTCTTGCTTCGTGCGTCATTTCGACTTATTTCTCTTGTTTGAATTCTTCTTGTCTTACCAACTCCTGCACAGGCACCTCAAGCGCATTGGCTATTGCAATGAGGGCTTCAAGGCTGGGTTGGGTGGTATTGGTGACCCACTTAGACACTGTAGCAGGATCCTTACCGAGTTTGTCGGATAGCCACTTATTGTTCAGGTCGCGTTCTGCGAGAACGACTCTTATACGATTTAACTTTGCCATGATAGATTATCAATTGTTTGATGGCAAAGATACAAAAATTAATCGAAACAAATGCTGATATGCTCAAAAAACTCCATAAATGAGCCAGATTTTGATTAAAAGACCAATCTTTTGATGCTAACATGCAAAATTATATATCTGCAAACCTATTCAACCGTCGGATAATTTGTGAGACGTGTCACACATTTTTCGTTTGTGTCCATGACCTGACGAGTTTTTGCGACATGTGTGCAACATCCGGTGCTAACGCATTGATAGTCAGTTAGAGTCGTTTTCGAGGAGGTGAAGTAAAGTGCAAAACGTAAAATAAAGAAAGGACACCCGAACGGTGTCCTTTCTAGTTTCTTAGTGTTCTTGGTCGTTACCTTTCTGCTCCTTCCGTGAAGGTGTTGTTTTTCCATTTCAGGACGACGCGGTCGAAACGGAAGTCTTCGGTGTCGCTGCCAATCCATTCTACGCACAACGCCTCGATGTTCTTACCCTCATTGGGCAACTTCAGGTTGGGAGTACCGCTATGGAAGGCAATGGTTTGCTCAATATCTTCGACGATATCGGGATCTGGTGTCATCACGCGGGTCTTGGGGTTATAGTCGTAGAACAGCAAGGCATGATGGGTTTGTACGCCTTCGCCTTCGGAGCCAATTTGCATCAGCACGCCTACAAGCAGGTGCTTGTTGGGACGTCGCCAGTAGCATACCTCGGTGTTATAGTCGCACTGCCAGGCCATATCGCACTTGATGAAGCCGTTAGCGGGAGCATCGTCGATGAGGAATCCGTCCTTGTTATAGTTGTAGCCTGCAGGATTGTCCAGATATGCTATCATCTTCTTGTTGGGCGGATAGTCGATAAACTGACTGCAAACAGCTCTGGCGAAGTCTCTGACGATGGCTTTCGGGTCGGTGACAGTAACTTGCAGGGGTGTTTTGGTCCAGTTTGTTACGAATGTTTCTGGATTTCTAACCGTTTCGGCTTCGCTTTCTTCTTGTGCCCATGCAGCTGTGGTAAGCATACAGATAAGGGCGATTAGTTTAATTCTTGTTTTCATGATATTGATCGTTTTTATTTTCCTAAGAATTTGCGGTCGATGTATTGTGTGAAGGCATCGCGATAGAGGTCGCCGATGGGAAGGTAGGTGTCGGCATCCATGATGACGCGGTTTTTGTTGACTTCCTGTATCATCTTCAGGTTGATGATGTAGGAGCGGTGAATGCGCATGAAAGTATGGTTGGGCAGGCGCTCTTCCATTTTCTTCATCGATAGCAGCACGATGAGGGGTTTCTGTCCGTTGGCAAAATGAATCTTCAGATATTCGCTCATGCCTTCGATATATTGGATGTCGGCGACATTGACGCGTACCACTCGGTGTTCAGTCTTGAGAAACAGGGCATCGTCGTTGTCGATGTCGGAGACGAGGGTAGGGGGCTGTGCTGTTATGGAAGCCTGTTGCAGGTCGTACTGTTTTTTGATCTTGTTGGCCGCCCGCTGCATGTCTTCGAGTCCGAAGGGCTTGAGCAGGTAGTCAACGGCATCGACCTTATAGCCGTCGATGGCGTATTCACTGTAGGCGGTGGTGAAGACGACGATGGGTGGTGCGATGAGCGACCGCACAAAGTCGAGTCCGCTGAGGTCGGGCATGTTGATATCGATGAAGATGGCATCGATGATATCTTGTTCCATGAACTTTTTGGCTTCGGCGGCACTCTGGCATTCACCGATGAGTTCGAGGAACGGTATTTTCTTGATGTATGCGGCAAGCTGCTGCAGTGCCAATGGTTCATCGTCGATTGCAAGGACTTTAATCATAATTGGTCGTTTGGGTAATTGGTCGTTTGGTGGTTTGGGTAATTATGAAGTAATGGGTATTGTGAGTATGGATTCGTAGGTTTCATCGCTGTCGTTGATGTTCAACGTGTAGTTGTCCTGATAGATGAGGGCAAGTCGTTTTTGTACGTTGACAAGGCCCACACCACCTTCGGAAGCCCCCTCCTTCCTCACACTTGAGGGGGAGGCTATTTTTTCCACAGGTTCCTCTTTCTTCGAGTTTTTGCAACGGAAGGTGATATGGCTGTCGTCGGTGCTGACGGCAATGTGGATGAATGACGGCTTGTTGTAGGTGACACCGTGCTTGAAGGCATTTTCCACGAAGGAGATGAAAAGCAGCGGCGGCACCGTTCCTTCGCTGAGGTTCTTCGGCAGGTCGGTTTCGATGGTGACATTGTCGGTATAGCGCATACGCATCAGTTGCAGGTAGTTTTCGATGAAGTCCACTTCTTGCTGCAAGGGGATGGTAGTGTTGTTGCCTTCGTAGAGGATATAGCGCATCATCTTCGACAGCACGATGATGGATTTCTTCGCCTTTTCCGGATCAATATCGACGAGCGCGTGGATATTATTCAACGTGTTCATGAAGAAATGTGGATTGATTTGGTATTTCAGATATGCCAGCTGCTGTTCCAAATTCTCGGTTTTCAGCTGTGTCAGCTGTTTCTTGTCGCGCTCGTTCTTGAAGTAGAGTTTCACGCCGAGGTTCATGCCTAACAGCAGGAACATGATGGTGACGTTGATGATGTCGCGTTCGCCAAACATCAGCGGCGGCATGTGACGCTCAGGTCTGTTGGCTTCGGAAGTCGGTTGTTCCATTGGTGGATGTTGTCGGCGACCTGGGTGACGGGGAGGTTTTGTCGTGCACTCATAGGTGATGAATAGAGCCATCATGCAAGCTAAGGCCGTAAAGTACAACTTTTTCTTTCCTTTATAGATCAGTAGCGGTGCAATCAGGAAGTTATGAATGAGGAAAATGAGCAGGAACGCCAGATAGATTTGCCACACGTGCAGAATCTCCGTCCAGCTGAAATCAATCTTGCTATGATGAGTGCTCCGGATATACATGCTCACCACTGGTGCTGTAAACAGTAGTAGCCAGATGATGAGATACACGATGTTTTCCTTAGCGTTTTTAATGCGTAATGCTTTATGCATAATGCGTCATATTATTTTTGTCATTAATTTTTGGCAAAGATAAGGAAAAGATGGTAAAAAGCAAAAATACATTCAACGAATATGCTTTTTTTTTCAGTAAATTTGGGTTTTCGGGAAATGATGTGTACCTTCGCAGACATGTTTGCAACCACATTATTGGAATGGTTCAGGAAGAACGCACGCGACTTGCCTTGGCGCCACACCACCGATCCGTACGCAATCTGGCTGAGTGAGATTATCTTGCAGCAGACTCGCATCCAACAGGGCTTGGCTTATTGGGAGCGGTTTATGAAACGGTGGCCTTCGGTGGAAGCGCTGGCGGCTGCCACAGAAGACGAGGTGCTTCGTGAGTGGCAGGGACTGGGCTATTACAGTAGAGCACGAAACTTGCACCACGCAGCCAAACAGATTGTTGCGCTGGGCAGTTTCCCAACAACGTTGGAGGATATCAAAAAGCTGAAGGGTGTCGGCGACTATACGGCGGCAGCTATCGCCAGTTTTGCTTTCGGTCTTCCTGCCGCTGTGGTCGATGGGAATGTGTATCGCGTGCTGAGCCGCTATTTTGGTATCGATACACCGATCAATACGACCGAAGGGAAAAAGGTGTTTGCTGTGCTCGCCCAAGACCTATTACCCATCACCCAACACCAGTCTCTATCCCTCAAGGGAGAATTGGAGGGGGCTTCTGCCTACAACCAGGCGATTATGGATTTCGGTGCGCTACAGTGTACGCCACAATCGCCCTACTGTATGGGTTGTCCGCTGATGGAGTCGTGCGAAGCTTTCCGTTCGGGTAGGGTGGGCGAGTTGCCTGTAAAATTGAAAACACTCAAAGTGAAGGAGCGCCATCTTATTTATATTTATATCCGTTGCAATGGTGAAACGGCGATTCGTCGCAGGGGACCAGGCGATATCTGGCAAGGGTTGTGGGAGCCGGTAGCCCCCTCCGACCTCCCTACAGATGTGGAGGCCATGCAGCATGCTCGATGCCTGAAGAAAAATGTGAAGCATGTGTTGACGCACCAGGTTTTGTATGCAGACTTTTATCTGTTGGAAACAGAAAACCGACCAGTACTCCCTGATGATTACATTTGGATTAAAGAATCGGAGCTTGACGATTATGCCAAACCCCGATTGATTGAAATCCTCTTACAGAAATTATAATTCTTTTCTAACGATCTCGTGACGATTACAATTTTACGAGGTCTTTCTCTTCGATGACTTTCAGGTTGTTCAGAATAATGGTTTCCTTTGCCTTCTCGAAATCATCGGTGCGGAAAATCAGGATACCTTTGCCGTCGAGCATAAACGAGTAGAGATATACAATACCGATGCCGGCATCGCTGAAAGTCTGGATGGCGTCGGCACCGCGACCCGGTTCGTTGTCGAGTTCGATAGCGAACACATCAGAGAGGGCAACGGCAACGCCTCCTGCTTTCAGTTCCTCATAGGCGCGTCTTGGCTCGGCGCAGATGAGACGCAGGATTCCGTACTCTGCAGTATCGGCAATGGTACATGCAATAATCTGAATGTTTGAATGCTTCAGCAGTTCCAGAACCTTGACCAGCGTTCCTGATCGGTTCTCAATAAAAATAGATAGTTGGTTGATAGTCATGATATTTACACGTTTACAAGTTTACGGGTTTACAAGTTAAAACAGTTTTCTTAAATCTTTTACGCGTACAGCCTTCTTCTCGTCGGAAACGGTGAGGGTGCCTTTCGACACAAGGCGTACCTTCGGCGTGATGAGAATCTCGTCTTTCAGCAGACGGGTGATATTCTTCTCCAGAGCCTGCAGACGCTTGTAGTCATCGGTGAACAGCTGACTCAGCTCTACGTCGATGGTCATCGTGTCACCGCTCTCCTTTGTCTCCAGCGTGATGAGGTAGTCGGTGCTGAGTTCCTTGAACTTCAACAGAATCTTCTCAATCTGTATCGGGAAGATGTTGACACCCTTCAGGATAATCATATCATCGCTGCGTCCCTGCAGACGAGCCAGACGCTTGTGGTGACGACCGCAAGGACAGTCACCTGGGAGAATGCGGGTGAGGTCGCGAGTGCGGTAGCGTAACAGCGGCATAGCCTCGCGGTTGATGGTGGTGAGCACCAGCTCGCCCAGTTCTCCTTCGGGAACCGGCTCCAGTGTGACGGGATCGATGATTTCCACGATGAAATAGTCTTCCCAGATATGCAGACCGTTCTGCTCCTGACATTCAAAGGCTACACCTGGTCCCATCATTTCGGAGATACCGTATGAGTTATAGGCTTTCACACCGAGGTTTTCCTCGATGCGCTTACGCTGTTCCTCGCTATGTGGCTCAGCACCGATGCAGAGCACACGCAGCTTGGTGTCTTTGCGAGGGTCCACACCCTCGTCCTTCATAACCTCATAGATGCGTGAGGCATAGCTGGGAATGGCATGAAGGACGGTTGTTCCGAAGTCCTTGATGAACTTGATCTGACGGGTGGTGTTACCTGCTGCAGCAGGAACAGTGAGCATACCCACCTTCTCTGCTCCATACTGGAAGCCCAATCCGGCAGTAAACATACCATATCCGGCAGAGTTTTGGAAAACATCCTCAGGACGGCTACCCACCATCCACAGACAGCGGGCAACGGCATTAGCCCATTCCTCCAGGTCTTTCTGCGAATGGAGGACGACAGTAGGGTTGCCAGTGGTACCGCTGGACGAGTGCAGGCGCACGCAGTCCTTCATGGGCACACAGCAGATGCCGAACGGATAGTTGTCGCGCAGGTCTTCCTTTGTGGTAAACGGCAACTTGCGCACATCATCCAAGGTTTTGATGTCGGCAGGGGTGATGCCTAATTCCTGAAATTTTTTCTGGTAGAACGGAGCGTTCATACAGTGGTTTACGGTCTTTTTCAGACGTTCCAGCTGAAGTTGTTCCAGTTGCTCACGAGACATCGTCTCCACCTCAGGGTTAAAATAGGGAGAATAAGATGGAGTTGTTACTTTTTCCATATCTTTATATATTCATTATTATAGTTATAGTTTTCTCTTGTCTATCACGTGTGAACTCTTGCCCTGACTGCGCTCAATGGTGTTAGGTGCTTTGAGCTGTACTTTTGCAGAGATGCTGAGCACACTCTTCAGTTTGCTGGAGAGTTTTTTCTCCAGTTCAGCAATAGCAGCCGGCGTATCGAACGTGCTGGTGAAGTATTCCTGTCGGATTTCCACCTGAACCTGCAGGGTGTCGAGGTTGTTGACACGATCGACGATGAGCATGTAGCGTGGTGCAAACTCCTGCATGCTGAGGACGACGCTCTCCACCTGTGAGGGGAACACGTTGATGCCTCGGATGATGAGCATGTCATCGCTGCGTCCCTGGATGCGACTCATACGAACGTTGGTTCTGCCACAGCCACACTCTCCTTTCATCAGAGAACAGAGGTCACGGGTGCGGTAGCGCAGTAGGGGCATTCCTTCTTTGGTCAGCGTGGTAAATACCAATTCACCGATCTGACCGTTTGGCAGTTTCTCCAAGGTTGTGGGATTGATGATTTCCGGATAGAAATGGTCTTCATTGATATGACTGCCGTTCTGCTCCTGACACTCGTAGCTAACGCTCGGTCCCATCACTTCCGACAGACCATAGATATTGTAACCTTTCAGTCCCAGCCGTTCTTCTATCTCCTTGCGCATATCTTCTGTCCAAGGTTCTGCTCCGAACGCGCCGACGCGCAGTTTGATCTGGTCTTTTGTGATACCCATCTTATCCATTGTCTCTGCCAGATAGAGGGCATACGACGGTGTGCAGGCGATGCCGGTGATTCCTAAGTCGCGAATCAGCTTCAAATGTTTCTCGGTATTTCCCGTTGAGGCTGGCACCACTGATGCACCGATATGTTCTACACCATAATGGGCACCCAGTCCACCCGTAAACAATCCATAGCCATAGGCCACTGAGAAGATGTCGTCGCGGGTGACACCAAAGGCGGTCAGACAGCGAGCCATACATTCGCTCCATACACCGATATCCTTGCGGGTGTAGCCAACAATCGTCGGGTTGCCGGTTGTTCCTGATGAGGCGTGAATACGGATGATTTCGCTCTGCGGAGCAGCTTGCAGACCAAACGGATAGTTGTCGCGCAGATCTTTCTTCGTGGTAAACGGCAGTTTTGTGATATCCTCAATCGTCTGAATGTCATCTGGGCGTACGTCCAATTCTTGCATCTTATGTCGATAGAATGGTACGTGGTGATAAACATACTCTACAATCTTGTGCAGACGTTTTCCTTGCAATGCGCTTCTCTCGTCGCGGCTCATGCACTCTTTGTTCGGGTTCCAAATCATATTTTTGATGTTATTTGCTTCAATGTGTCAGCAAAGGTATTGATTTTCTGTCAAAACGCAAAGAAAAGACAACGATTTTTTAGATTATTGTATATATTTGAGGCAAAACACTGGTGTAAGCAGAAAGATTCTCTATTGCTTAAAGTTTGTTAATGAACAAGGTTTCTCATACAATTGTTGTACTTTTGTATCATCATCTAATCAACTATATCTATGATTAATAAGCAACTTCTACAACCTGAAAGCATAGTCGTTATCGGTGGTTCAAACAATGTTCATAAGCCCGGTGGCGCAGTTATCCGTAATATTCTGAATGGCGGTTATCAGGGCATTCTGCGGGTTGTGAATCCGAAGGAAGATGAGATACAAGGACTGAAAGTCTTTCACGATGTCAAGCAGTTACCGACTACCGACCTTGCCATTCTTGTCGTAGCCGCTAAATTCTGTCCTGACTATGTAGATTATCTGGCAAAGGAAAAGCAAGTACGCGCGTTCATTATTATATCTGCTGGTTTCAGCGAGGAAACCCACGATGGTGCTGCGTTGGAGCAACGCATCATTGATACCTGTAACCAGTACGGGTGTGCGCTGATAGGTCCGAACTGTATCGGACTGTTGACACGCTGGCACCACTCTGTGTTTACCCAACCGATTCCGAATCTGAATCCGAAAGGAGTCGATTTTATCTCCGGTTCCGGAGCGACAGCCGTGTTCATTCTGGAGAGTGCGGTGTCGAAAGGATTGACGTTTAATTCGGTCTGGTCTATTGGCAATGGTAAACAGATTGGTATTGAAACGGTACTGGAATACATGGATGAACATTTCGATATAGAACGTGATTCGATCAATAAATTGCTGTATATCGAAAATATCTCCGATCCCGACAAGTTGTTGTATCATGCCACATCCCTTATCCGCAAGGGTTGTCGTATTGCGGCGATCAAGGCAGGTTCGTCGGAGAGTGGCAGCCGTGCGGCATCGAGTCATACGGGTGCGTTGGCCTCCAGCGATTCCGCAGTGGAAGCGTTGTTCCGCAAGGCAGGTATTGTGCGCTGTTTCTCGCGTGAGGAACTGACAACGGTGGGATGTATCTTTAGTTTGAAACCCACGAATCCTTGGGCTGATGGTAGAATCCCGTCATTTGCTATCGTTACGCATGCCGGTGGTCCTGGTGTGATGCTCACCGATGCCTTGTCGAAAGGAGGTATGAATGTTCCGTTGCTGAGCGGTGAGGTTGCTGAGGAACTGAAGTCGAAGTTGCTGCCTGGTTCTGCCGTATCTAATCCGATTGACGTATTGGCGACAGGTACGCCCGAACACTTGGGAATAGCCATTGACTATTGTGAGAACCGTTTCGACAATGTTGATGCCATCATGGTCATCTTCGGTTCACCTGGGTTGGTGCGTCTCTATGATGCCTATGAGGTCTTGCACAAAAAGATTCTGGAGTGCAAGAAACCGATATTCCCCATCTTGCCGAGTGTGAATACAGCAGGACCGGAGGTGCAGGAGTTCCTGAACAAAGGTCATGTGAACTTCGCCGATGAGGTGACGTTAGCGACGGCTTTGACGCAGGTGATGAAGACGCCAGATCCTGCCGACCAACAAATAGAGATTCATGGTGTGGATGTTCCGAGGATTAGGAAGATTATCGATCATCTTCCTGCTGATGGCTATCTCCCTCCGCATCTTGTTCACGAATTATTGTCTGCTGCCGGCATTCCGACGGTGCCAGAGTTTGTCAGCGCCGATAAGGGAGCGGTGTTGGCATTTGCCGACCAGTGCGGCTATCCTGTGGTAGCAAAGGTTGTCGGTCCTGTCCACAAGAGTGATGTAGGTGGTGTGGCTTTGAATATCAGAAGTCGCGAGGTGCTCTCTGCCGAATACGACCGTTTGATGAAGATTCCTGATGCCACATCGGTGATGGTGCAGAAGATGATCAAGGGTACGGAACTGTTCATCGGTGCGAAATACGAGGATCGTTTCGGACACGTGGTGCTCTGCGGGCTGGGTGGTATCTTTGTCGAAGTGCTCAAGGATGTGTCAAGTGGATTGGCACCGTTGAGCTACGAAGAGACGTATAGTATGATTCACTCTTTGCGTGGCTATAAGATTATCAAAGGTACACGTGGTATGAAGGGCGTCAACGAACGGAAGTTTGCCGACATCATCGTCCGGCTGTCCACGCTGCTTCGGTTTGCTACAGAAATCAAAGAAATGGACATCAACCCGCTGCTCGCTGATGAAAACGATGTCATTGCGGTTGATGCCCGTATCAGAGTGGAGAAGTAAAGCCCCTTTGGGGCTTATGTACGATTTGACAATTATCAATTTACTATTGATTTAATGATTTCAATAATTTACGATTTTCCTTTGCCGTAAGCGGTAATTGAAATTGACAAATAATAAAAATTTATCAATAAATTGTAAATAGTAAATAGTCAAATTGTAAATTAATTATTTTGCTCAAAGATAGCCATACGCTCATCAAGTTGGGCGTATTGGTGGTCTTCGATAAACGATGTACACACTCGCAGACCCTCCTGGTGGCTTCCGGTCGTGATGAGACAGATAGCGGAAACACCATAATACATCAGTTCGCGAGCCAGTTCACCGCTGGTCATATTCTTGTAACCGATGGTGAAATAGAAACCATCGGCTATCGGACGATCTTTGTCTTTGTCATAGACAATATGGAACCCGTGACGCAGGAAGATTTCCTTCAGTTTGTGGGCGCGGTCACCATACACCTTGATCTCGTTGCGGAAATTGTATTCACCGTCACAGGCTGCGCGCAGCATCCCCGCCATCGCATACTGTGCACTGTGGCTCGTACCCGACGAGAGGGCATAGAGCATTCGCGTAGAGAATACCAATCCGAAGGGCAGACCCTCGTAGCGAGCCGCCAAATCGTCGTAGTGGCGGCGGAAGAGTTTGTCGCTGATACAGGTTACACCGATGCGCTCTCCAGCATAGCTGAAAGCTTTCGAACCGCTAATCAGCAGGATGTAGTTGTCGGTATAGTGGGCAACGGAAGGCTGATAGGGTGCTTCGAATGGTTTCGACAGATCCTGTCGGAAGTCCATTGCGAAGTAGGCGAGGTCCTCCATGATGATGGTGTCATACTGATTGGCCAGTTCACCGATGATGCGCAGTTCCTCGTCCGTCATACAAATCCAAGCAGGATTATTCGGATTCGAATAGACGATGGCGCAGATATTTCCCTTTTTGAGGTAGCTCTCCAGTTTCGGACGCAACTTGTCGCCGCGGAAATCATATACGTCGAAAGTCTCGTATTTCACACCTTGAACTTGTAACTGCATCTTCTGTACAGGGAATCCCGGATCGATGAACAATACGGTATCTTTCCGTTTGTCAGCTTGTGAACAGGTGAGGAACGAAGCAAATGTTCCCTGCATACTTCCGCAGACAGGCACACAGCCTTCTGGCGCAATATCAACATTGATGAAGGCTTTCACAAATCGTGATGCCTGTTTCTTCAGTTCGGGATACCCTTGAATATCGGGATACAGGTTGGCGATACCTTCCTGTAGAGCTTTCACCTGTGCCTCTACGCCCACTTGTGCAGCAGGCAGGCCGGGAATGCCCATCTCCATCTTAATGAACTCTACGCCCGATTCTTTTTCTGCTGTGGCAGCCACCTGTTTCACCTCACGGATGGTTGCTTTGGCAAAATCCTGGATGCCGAATTTCGCAATGAGGCCGTCGATCAATTCTTTGTTGATGGGAGTATTCATCGGGCATTCTCCTTTCCGATAGCCAGCGCTTTGATGTTTGCATCCACAATGGCTTCGCCCTTACGTGCGAAAACACGACGGATGGCATCTTCCAGCTTGGTGTATTCAATACCCAATGCCTTCTGTGCGGCACCTAACAGGATGACGTTGGCCGAGCGGGGAACATCATTGTCCTTTGCCATCGTTTCAATGTCGATGACGATCGCGTTCTTCACTTGCTGCAGGTCGGCCATAATCACTTCTATGTCGGGATAGTTGGGAATGTTAACAAACGGGGTGCTGGAAGTGATAATCCAACCTTCTTTCTTCAGATAGGGCAGATAACGGAGCGCTTCCATCGGTTCCATCGAAATGATGACATCAGCACTTCCCAGCGCGATGAGGTCGCTGTTGATGGGTTCTGAGGAGATGCGCAGGTTCGACTGTACATCGCCGCCACGCTGTGACATTCCGTGAACTTCAGCTTGTTTGATATACAGGTTTTCATTCATGGCTGCTTCGCCAATGATGGTCGCGATGGAGAGGATGCCTTGTCCTCCTACACCGCAAAGGATGATATCTGTTTTCATACTTCTTACTCCTTACTTCTTACTCCTTCTCTCCTTTTTTGTTTCAAATGTCTCTGCAGCGTCTGCATACACTCACGGCGCGGAATGATGACCGACGTACCTTTATAGTTGATTTCCTCGCGGATGATGCGGGTAATCTCTTCCATATTCTTCGGAAGGGGAACCACTACGTGCAGGTGTTCTTCTGCAACACCCAGACCGCGGCAGATGGCTTCAAACTTATTGGTTCCGGCTGAATCCTGTCCGCCCGTCATACCTGTTGTCAGGTTGTCGCTGATGATGACGGTGATATTTGCATTCTCGTTGACGGCATCCAACAATCCCGTCATACCGCTGTGGGTAAACGTTGAGTCGCCGATGACAGCTACAGCAGGCCATTGTCCGGCATCTGCAGCACCCTTTGCCATCGTGATACTCGCACCCATATCCACACAAGAGTGGATGGCGCGGAATGGTGGCAGGAAGCCCAGTGTATAACAGCCGATGTCGCCGAAGACACGGGGATTGTCGTATTCCTTCAACACCTCGTTCAAAGCGGTATATACATCGCGGTGACCGCAACCCTTGCAGAGGGCAGGTGGACGGGGAGCCACATCTTCACACGATGCATAGCCCTCGCAAACCTCGATGCCCAATGCCTTCTTCACGATATCGGGGGTCAGTTCACCTGTTCGCGGCAACTCGCCCGTCAGCTTACCGAGAATCTGCGAAGAGTCTGAAACACCGCGTACGATGTCCTCGATAAACGGCTGACCTTCTTCGATAATCAGTACCTTCTCGCAAGCCTCCATCATCTGGCGCACCAGTTTCTTCGGCAGCGGATACTGCGAAATCTTCAGGATGGGGTAGGGAGCGCCAGTTGGAAAACACTCATTGACATAGTTGTAAGCAATACCGCTGGCAATGATACCTAACGGCGACTTGCTCCCTTCTCCCTTTGCAGAGGGGCTGGGGATGAGGCAGTTGTAGGTGGAATTGGCTGCATCGGCTTCGAGCGTCGCCTGTTGAGCCGTTACGATGTCGTTGCGCTTACGGGCATTGGCGGGCAGCAGCACCCAGTTGGCAGCTACAGCGTTGTAGTTCATCTCGTTCTCCTGGCGCGGCTCATCGGCACACTCTACAACGGCGCGTGAGTGAGCCATACGGGTGGTGACACGCATCAGCACGGGCAGTTTCTGCTGCTCGGAGTAGTCGAAGGCCGCAGCCATCATGTCGTAGGCTTCCTGCTGCGAACTGGGTTCGAAGGTTGGAATCATCGCGAACTTACCGTAGAAACGGCTGTCCTGTTCGTCCTGTGAAGAGTGCATCGACGGGTCGTCGGCAGCCAGCACGACTACACCACCATTGACACCTGTCATTCCAGAATTGACAAACGGGTCGGCACAGACATTCATACCCACATGCTTCATACATACCAACGCACGCTTACCCATAAACGACATACCCAATGCTGCTTCCATCGCTGTCTTCTCGTTGGTGGACCAACGGCTGTGGATGCCCCGTTCGCGGGCAATAGCGTTGTTCTGAATGAACTCCGTAATCTCTGTTGACGGTGTTCCCGGATAGGCATATACGCCAGACAGACCGGCGTGAATAGCACCTAATGCTATAGCTTCGTCACCTAATAGTAATTTTTTTCCCATCTTTTATGATAAATTGTTGTTTTATTCGATTATTTGCCTGCAAAGTTAGTGAAAGTCGAAGACAATGCAAAATAAAAGCTATTTTATTTTCATTGTTGAGACGCATCCTAACTTCGCGACGAAGTCGCAAAGTAGTGCAAGCTGAGCGAAAAACCAAAAAATTTTTTATTATATCACCATTTTGCATAATAAAGCCCCTTGCCCCTCGCCCCTTTCCTTCCTCCCCCCTCTAAGGGGGGATTAGAGGGGGGCTGTAGGGGGGGTAGGCTTTTACGCCATACAGCTGGTAACACCCAGCGTGGTTCCTATTGCCGTCAAAATGGCAATCACAGTCTGAATGATAAACTTCCAAACGTCTTTCTTGCTATTCATAGTAATTGTTTAATAGTTAAAAGTTAATAGATAATAGATAATAGTTAATTTTTTAATGGCTCCTTGCTCCTTCCTGTGAGGAAGCTTTTTGACTGCTCTCGGTTTTCACTGTTTTTCTTTCTGTGGGATTGTTACCACGTAGTGGTTGTGGAAAGTGGTGTGGCTGTGGCTAAAGCTTGCTTTAAGACAAAGCCATAACGCTTAACACAAGAAGCCTTGAGCTTCAATCCCG
>Ga0326511_10002229_pt1 | contig 15838 bp, 15 predicted proteins | sample 0_2496_0518_D_FD_203701 | JGI IMG/M metagenome (GOLD analysis project Ga0326511, IMG submission 203701) | Bovine rumen microbial communities from UC Davis, California, United States - 0_2496_0518 | ecosystem: Host-associated > Mammals > Digestive system > Stomach > Rumen | place: USA...
TCTGCATGTCCCAACCGGATCCGTCCACATATCCCTTTGCTTTCTTTTCAAAAAAGTGGACATTCCTTTCGTTTATAACGAGGCGCCAGGGCTGTTTGTTGACCGCGGACGGTGCCCATCGGACCAGCTCAAATGCGTTTGCCAAGTCTCCGTAACGTTCGGAAGACAGCGGTGTGTCGAAGCCTTTATCGAAGACCAGTTCGGACAGGGGAAGACGGGTATCTGCCTTCACGGCTTTTCGCATCAGCGTTTCCTTTACCGCCATCTTATCTGCGGGAACGCCCAGCGGACTAATGCAGGGCATGATTTCGTCGGAACCGAGATGGATGGCTTTTTCAAATGCTTTCCGATCCATGGTCCCGCCGATCCAGGTGGTGCCAAGGCCTTTGGACTCCGCAAAAAGAACGACCTTTTCAAATGCGTACCCAAACGCTTCCTCCCCGTGGGGGGCTTTTTTCATTTTCCCGGCAATATAAATGTCGGTCCCGGTGATCACGGGACATTTGAGGTTCTCCTTGCCCGCATCCAGCAGAAACCACTGAATAGACAGACCGTAGGGGTTTACTACCGAATTGGCATAGTCGAGGATCTCCTGTGCGGTTTCCGGCTTTAAAGGAATACCGTCAAAAGTCCGGACGCTTCTCCGGTTTCGGATAATATTTTTCATGAAAGCAGCTCCTTGTTTCATTTTATAAAATTATATTTTGCGCAATAAACTATGGCAACCTCATTTGTGGTAACAGCTCAGTTTCCGCCGGAAATGGAGCCGGACTCCATGGAAATAGCACATTTCGTTCTCTCGAGCCGGAGCAAGGCCTGTTTTCTATCCGTTCCAGCAGCATAACCCGTAAGAGACCCGCCCGCTCCTATGACACGGTGGCAGGGGATTAGTATGGATACAGGATTCCTTCCCACTGCATTTCCAGCTGCCCGCGCACTGGTGCGTCTCCCGGAAGTGATTTCCAGAGATTTGGCCAGTTCTCCGTAGGTAACAGTACTGCCATACGGAATTTCGAGAAGTGCTCTCCATACGGATTTCTGATAATCAGTACCGATCATTCGGATCGGTACCGATTCCGGAGGACATTCCCCTTGAAAGTATTTTTCCAGCCAGAGGATTGTGGTATGAAATATGTTGAGAACAGTTTCTGAGGAATCCGGGGACAGAGTGGAGCCGAAATGCTTTTGCCCGTCAAACCAGAGACCGGTAAGATAAGTGCCGTCAGAAGCCATGGTGATTCCTCCCAATGGGCTGTTCCAATGGCAGAAATAGCTGGTTTTTGTATCTTCCATATCAGACCTCCAATTAAGTGTTTATGAAAAATTATAAAATAAGCGGAAGAACACCCGTTGCTTCAGCTGTGGGATGAATTCCGCCTGGGTTGCAATAACTATATCATAATAGCATGCTATGCGGTCTTTTCCAGTTTTCGCCTAGAAAATGCTTATCGCACGCAGCGTCGTATCCTCAACCCCACCGTAACCCAACCGTAACCCAATCTAATATGTGCACAAAATATGCCATGTTCCAACTTGTCGGTACTTTTGCACAGGCTATTTGGTAGAATAGTCTTAGCAGATCGGTTCAGAAGGTTTTTAAGCTGTTTTTGAGGATTCTACTATGCATACGATCAAGTTTCCAATTGTCACCGGTAAAGAAAAAGAGAAGATCCTGGCAAAAGGGTTTCGAGCCATGGCCCAGTTCCATAATATCATGCTCCGGGAGGCGAAACGCCGCCTGTGGCATCTTCAGCATGATCCGGAGTATCAACGATTAAAAACAGAATACGGCCAGGCAGCAGAACAGAAAGATACCAAACGAAAAGAAGAGATCGGAAAAGAACTGAATCAATTAACAAAACACTATGGACTGATCGAAAAAGACCTCTGGAAATACGCATCCGTCCATCAGAAGAAGTATCCCCATCTGATCTCCTCCCATCAGGCACAGGAAGAAGCATCCCGTGTTTATCAAGGTGTCTGTGATGTTCTGTATGGAGATGGAGAAGAACTCCATTTCAAAAAATGGAAAGATATCCACACTATCGCATCGAAGAGCTGGAATGGTTTGCGGTATTATGATCCATATCATACGGAATACTATAAAAAGAACACCATTCCCAGATATCAAAGTGAAATCGAATACCATGGATGCCAGTTCAAGGTGAAGATCAACTGGAATGATCCCTATGTGAAAGAGAGCATGCAGCATGAGATCAGCTATGTTCAGATCGCCCGGGAGATGTTTCCCTCGGGATGGCGGTACTATGTCATTCTCTATCTGGAAGGAGATGCCCCTGTAAAACATCGATCCAAAGAAGGTGTCGCGGGACTGGATCCCGGAGTATCCACAGAGGCGGTGGTTTATGACGATCACTGTGAACTGATCGAACTGGCTCCGCAATGCAAATCATACAATCGGAAGATCCGGATCCTGCAGAATAAGATCGATCGGACAAAGAAGATGCATAATCCGCAGAACTATAACGAAGACGGAACCATCAAAAAAGGAAAACTGCAGTGGAAAATCTCCAAGATCTGCTGGAGAGATAAACGTAAGCTGACCACTCTGTATCGCAAGAAAGCGGCTTATACAAAACAGAGTCACGAACGACAGATCAACGAACTGATGAGGGACGCCAATACCTTCATCCTGGAAGAGATGAACTTCAAGGCGCTGCAGAAGCGATCCAAACAGAAAACAGAGAAGACCGATAAGACCGTTGAGATAAAAAAGAAAGACGGTACGAAAAAGAAGGTCCGCAAGAATAAACGAAAGCGGCGATTCGGGTCATCGATGCAGGACCGGGCACCATCCGGTTTTGTGGCCATACTCAAACGAAAATGCAGTCAGGCCGGAGGTGCGGTCATCGAAGTTTCTACCAAAGAGTTTAAGGCCAGTCAGTATGATCACAGCAAGGACCTGTATATTAAGGTACCGCTCAGCCAGAGGTGGAAGACCATCGAAAACGAACAAGGAGAAGAATGCAGAGTACAGAGAGATCTCTACAGTGCATTCCTGTTAAAGAACAGCAATAATCAGAGAAACAGTCCGGACAGGGAAAGATGTATCAAAGAATTTGACGGATTTGTGGAACACATGAATGTATGTGTTGAAGAGATAAAACAAACCAACACGAGCTATCCAGCTTGCTTCGGATTCTGAACCATCAGAATGAAAAGGGTGCAGACATCCACCCTTCAGGATAAAGTGAAAGGACCCGGCACTGCTTGCAGCACCGGACACCCAATCACCTTCTGTAAACAGAAAGAGGCTATAACCAAAGGGAAGAGTTTCTTCCACTGAGGTGATGCCCCTCGTGATGCAATGCATCACTAATAATGGAATCCCGTGTCTTCAGACGTGGGAGGATGTCAAATCATCTCTGAAGATGATTGGGTAATTGATTGCGAATGTCGCCTTTGATATAATTACCACGTTGTATTTTTGCGGAATCCGTCCGGTATGAGGAGACACCCCATGAGCGCAGTCAAGCAGTCAAAACACGAATTACTGACGGAGACGCCGATTCCGAAACTGGTTTGGAAACTGGCAGTCCCCACCATCATCAGCATGCTGGTCACGGGAATCTACAATACGGCAGACACCTATTTTGTCGGGCAGATCTCCACGGAAGCCACTGCGGCTGTGGGACTGGTCTTCACGGTGATGGCGATCATTCAGTCTCTCGGTTTTTTCTGCGGTCATGGTTCCGGCAACTGCCTGTCCCGGCTGCTGGGAGCGGGAAAGAAAGAGGAAGCGAATGAGATCGCCGTGACCGGTTTTACGCTGGCGCTGATCATCGGAACGGGGCTGGCGATTCTCGGAATCCTGTTTTCCGATACTCTGGCGGATTTTATCGGAGCGACAGAGAATTCCCGACAGCATACGGTGGAATACATGCAGGTCATCCTTCTGGGTGCTCCGTTCATGGTTGGGCAGTTCGTTATCAACAATCAGCTTCGGTTTCAGGGCTCGGCCATGATCGCTATGGCAGGTCTGATGGTGGGCGCAGTCATTAATGTAGGACTGGATCCTCTCCTGATCTTTGTGTTTCACATGGGAGTCCGCGGTGCGGCGGTTGCCACCGTATGCGGACAGATCACCAGTTTCATTACGCTTCTTATCGGTTTTTCACGGGGCGGAGAGATCCGTTACCATATGAAGAATATCCATCTGAATCTCCATAATCTGCTGGAGATCGCAAACGGCGGGATGCCCTCGCTGTTCCGGCAGGGGCTGGCCGCTCTTTCCGCACTGCTGTTAAACCGTTTCGCCAATCTGTACGGCGGAGATCCGGCCATTGCCGGCATGTCCATCGTGACACGGATCCTGATGCTGAACGTATCGGTCCTCATCGGATTCGGACAGGGATATCAGCCCATCTGTTCGTATAACTATGGCGGAGGCCGGTATCAGCGCGTCCGGGAGGGCTTTTTCTACTGCCTGCGGTGGGGAACAGTGATGATGACAGTTGCAGGGGCTCTGTGTTTCTTAGGCGCGCCTGAGATCGTGAGTTGGTTCCGGGACGATCCGAAAGTCATCACCATCGGTATTCAGGCACTCCGCTGGCAGTCTGCGGTGCTGCCTCTGATGGCCACGGGCGTTCTTACCAACATGATGCTGCAGTCCTGCGGCAAGGGTGTGATCGCTTCCATTACTTCGTCCGCACGCAACGGGATCTTCTTTATCCCGCTGATCCTGATCCTCCCGAGACTGTTCGGGCTGACCGGCGTGGAGATGACACAGGCATGGGCGGATGTATTTACTTTTCTTCTTTGCGTACCCGTCGCATGGAGGGAACTGCAGAAAATGAATCAACATAGTTTGGATAGAGATTGTGAGAGGTACAGCAAATGAAGATCGAACAGAAATACTTTGTCGGGGTACAGGATCTCGGTCCGGATAATCAGATCACCAACCGTGCTCTGCTGGACGCGTTAAGCAATACGGCAACAATGCATGCCACCAGTGTAGGGCAGGGGATCGATGACATGTACACCAAACACATTACGTGGATGGCCATGAACTGGAAAGTCCAGGTGCTGCGCCGCTGTGGAGCCTGCCAGTGGATCACGGTTCGGACCTGGGCGCAGGACTATAATCGTCTCAAGGCGGTCCGGAACTATGAGGTGCTGGACGAAAACGGGGAGATAATGGCTTATGCGTCTTCGGTATGGACCGCGATCGACCCCGTGGACGGCACGATTCTGCGACTGACACCGGAACTGATGGACGGATATCAGGGAGAACCGGATCAAGTGCTGTTTCCGGATGTGAAATACGCCAAGAACATGCCGGCGGATCTGGAGATTCTCCGCAGCGTGAAACGTCAGGTGTTTCGATCCATGATCGACTGCAATCATCATGTCCATAACACTGCTTATCTGGATCTTGCCCGGGAGGCACTTCCGGAAGAGGAAGATCGTGTGTCTTTTGATAATCTGGAAATCACCTATCGCCGGGAAATCAAGCCGGAAGAGGAACTGGATATCCGGTGCGGAACGGCTGACGGCGTCTGGTATGTGGGGATCTATTCCGCCGACGATCAGCTCCACGCAGTTCTGAAAATGTATCGAAAGTGAATTTTTCGTTTTTGAAAATTGCGTAAGTGTTGCGAATTGATTCAAAAATTAGTATAATGAAAAAGATTTTTGCAAGTGAATGCTAAATTATTTTTATCTGGAGGAAAGAAAAAGTATGATTAACGCCATTGATAATGTTGTCAATGCGATCAGCGGAGTTCTGTACCAGCCGTACATTGTCCCCCTGATTCTTGTACTGGCGGGTCTGTACTTCACCATTCGTCTCGGCCTGATCCAGGTCAGTCTGTTCGGTGAGTCTATCCGCGTTGTATCGGAGAAGCCGGTTAATTTGGGAGCGACTTCTTCCTTTGGTGCTCTGATGGTTTCTACCGCGTCCCGTGTCGGTACCGGTAATATCATGGGTGTTTCCACGGCACTTTGCCTTGGCGGCCCCGGAGCTCTGTTCTGGATGTGGATCACGGCGATCCTTGGCGGCGCTTCCGCATTTGTGGAATCCACTCTGGCTCAGATCTATAAGAAAAAAGATTCTGATGGAAGCTATTACGGCGGCCCGTCCTACTATATGCAGAGTGCATTGGGTCAGCGCTGGCTGGGTGTCATCTTCGCCATTGTCCTGATTCTGACTTATATGGTCGGCTACAACATGCTGGCAGCCTATAACACACAGGATACCTTCTCTGCGTTCTCCTTCTATGGAAAGGAAACTTCTTTCGTAGTCGGTGCTGTTCTTGCTGTTCTGTTCGCCATCTGCGTTCTGGGCGGCGGCAAGCGTCTTACCAAAGTCACGGAAGTTCTTGTTCCGGTGATGGGTGTTCTGTTTACTCTGGTATCTCTGGTAGTTGTGATTATGCACATCACTTCTCTGCCCAAGGTCTTTTCCATGATCTTCAGCAGTGCATTTGACTTCCAGTCTATCTTCGGCGGTTTTGCCGGTTCCTGCATCATGTGGGGTATTAAACGTGGACTTTACTCCAACGAAGCCGGTATGGGTTCTGCTCCCAATGCCGCTGCAGCTGCCGATGTTTCCCACCCGGCAAAGCAGGGCCTCGTACAGATGCTCTCCGTATTTATTGATACGCTGCTGATCTGCTCTGCCACTGCTTTCATGTGCCTGTTCTCCGGCGTGGAGCCCAACGCAGATCTGGCCGGTGCAGCTTATGTACAGGCCTGCGTGAAATCCTCTCTCGGCGGATTCGGCCCCGTGTTCATGGCAACCGCTGTCTGCCTGTTTGCGTTCACCACGCTTCTGGGTAACTACTATTACACGGAAGGCTGCCTGCGCTTCATCCTGAAACGCAACCCCAGCAAGGGCTTTATGACCATCTGGCGTCTGTGTGCTACCGCTCTGATTTTCATCGGCGCTATCATCTCTGCCGGACTGGCCTGGGATACTGCAGACCTTCTGCAGGCTCTCATGGTCATCATCAACGTTCCGGTCATCGTGATCCTCTTCAAGCCTGCGCTGAATGCTCTGAAGGATTATCAGTCTCAGCGCAAGGCCGGCAAGAATCCGGTGTATGTTGCCGAGAAGAACGGCGTTACCGGCACCGAAGCATGGCAGTAAAACTACATTGATTTTTAAGGAAGGACCCGATGATCCGGGTTCTTCCTTTTTTTATCTGCAGGATGGTGTATAATACAGAAAAAGCAAAAGCAGGAAAGGACTGTTTTTATGGATATCAGCGAGAAGAAACTTACCAGTGAACTGAAGATGAAGGGCATCATTGTCAATGTTTATCATGACAAGGCGGAGCTTTGCGACGGCCGTATCGTTGGACGGGAAGTGGTGGAACATCCTGGCGGAGTCACCATTCTCCCGGTGGATGAGAACGGGATGTGTTATATGGTCCAGCAGTACCGCTATCCGATGCAGAAACTGATGCTGGAAGCGCCCGCCGGAAAGCTGGAACCGGGAGAAGATCCTATGGAATGTGCCGTTCGGGAGCTTTCGGAGGAGACCGGGTTTTCCGCAGATGAGTATCTGTATCTCGGTGCTCACGCAACATCTCCCGGCTACTCCACGGAGATCCTGCACATCTATCTTGCCAGAGGGCTCCATGCCGGACAGGTGCATCCCGACGAGGGAGAATTTCTCAATCTGGAAAAACACAGCATCCGGGAACTGCTGGATATGATCATGGATAACAAGATTGAAGATGCGAAGACAGTGATCGCAGTTCTGAAAGCAGCCCGTATTTTAAACGCATAATGAGTTGTAAACCACAAGTTATAGTTGGTTGTAAAAATTAAACACAAAATATTGAATTTGTTTTCCTGATATGCTAAGATACCCTAGTAAAATGATATCGTGCTGAAATCATGTTCTCATGATGTTGAGAACAGATCCTCAGTTTGGAGAATAGATCCACATTTCTCCGGTGCCTTGTTCGTACCGGAGAACCGGGAAATGTAAAGGGTGTTTGAGAAATTGGAAAAGTATGTAATCAATGGCGGAAATGAACTGCACGGGGAAGTATCCATCAGCGGCGCGAAGAATGCCGCAGTTGCCATCATTCCGGCGGCTCTGATGGTCAACGGCGTATGCCGTCTGGAGAATATTCCTCAGATCAGTGATGCAGATATGCTTCTGACGATCCTGACTCATCTGGGGTGCAAGATCCGTCTGATCAATAAATCCACTATCGAGATCGACAGCCGGGATGTGTCCCTGCAGGACTCTCCCTATGATCTGATGCGTAAGATCCGAGCTTCCTATTACCTGATCGGAGCCATGCTTGCCCGTTTCGGCAAGGCCAAGACCACCATGCCCGGCGGATGCAACTTCGGTGTTCGTCCTATCGATCAGCATGTGAAGGGCATGACCGCCCTGGGTGCAGAGATCGATATCCGCAACGGTTTCGTGTATGCGGATACTCCCGACGGAAAGCTGCACGGCAACCGCATTTATCTGGATAAGGTATCCGTCGGTGCTACCATGAATATCATGCTGGCAGCCACCATGGCGGAAGGGAAGACCGTTATTGAAAACGCGGCCCGAGAGCCGCATATTGTGGATCTTGCCAACTTCCTGAACTCCATGGGCGCCGATGTGCGCGGAGCCGGTACCGATACGATCAAGATCAACGGCGTGGAAGAACTCCACGGCGGCACATACAGCATCATCCCCGATCAGATCGAAGCGGGCACCTATATGGTAGCTGCGGCGGCGACCCACGGCAGAGTGCTGATCAAAAACGTGATCCCCAAACATCTGGAGTGCATCAGCGCAAAGCTTCGCGAGACCGGCACTATCGTTGAGGAGTTTGAGGACAGCGTCCTGGTCACCGGACCGGAAGTTCTGAAAAAAGCCAATGTCAAGACACTTCCGTATCCCGGATTCCCCACAGACATGCAGCCGCAGATGGGTGCACTTCTCTGTATGGCGGAAGGGACCTCCGTCATTACGGAAGGAATCTATGATAACCGTTATAAATATGTGAATGAACTGCGCAAAATGGGCGCGGAAGTACAGGTGGACGGCCGTATCGCCATTTTCGAAGGCGGACAGAAGCTGACCGGAGCGCCGGTCATGGCCTGTGATCTTCGTGCCGGAGCCGCCATGGTCATTGCGGGACTGTGCGCTTATGGAACCACCTATGTGGAAGACATCCATTTCATTGAACGCGGTTACGAGAATTTCATCGGCAAACTCACTGCTCTGGGAGCGGACATCCGCATTGCGGATTTCCCGGAGAATGAGAAGACCAGTGACGGAGCGAAGATCAGCTGATATGCAGATCACGACTCTGGCCAGCGGATCCACCGGCAACTGTGCGCTGATCCGCGATGGAGAGACCCGGATCCTTCTGGATGCCGGGATCTCATGCAAACGAATAAAGGAAGGACTTCGGCAGGAGGGGCTGGAGCCTCAGGATCTGGATGGCGTGCTCATCACGCATGAGCATTCCGACCATATTTCCGGGCTCCGAGTGCTGGAAAAACACTATCAGATCCCTGTGTTCGCAACTCTTCCCGTGATCCATGAGCTGGAAGCCATGGTCACGGACTGTATCATCCCGTTTCATGAAATTGAGACGGGAACAGTTTTCTCTGTGAAGGATGTGCAAATTCGGGCGTTTCCTGTTCCTCATGATGCGGCGGACTGTGTCGGATACCGGTTTTCCGGAGAGAGTATCCTGGGATATGCAACGGATACCGGATGCGTCACGGAGGAGATCATTGCAGGGCTGTCCGGAGCGGACATTGCTCTCATTGAGGCAAACCATGATCTTCAGATGCTTCGCACGGGACCTTACCCGTACTATCTCAAGAGGAGGATCCTGTCTGATCACGGACACCTGTCCAACGAGTCCAGTGCCAAACTGGCGGGGATCCTGCATGAGCAGGGGACCTGTCATTTTATTTTAGGGCATCTGAGCAGAAACAATAATACGGTTCAGCTGGCATACGACACCGTCCGACAGACACTGGACGGAACAGGAGCAACACTGCATACGGCTCCGATGCTGGGTAATTTGACGGTCTCAACGGAAGTGATATAATGCAGACAGTAACACTAATATGTACCGGTAAGATGCGTGAAAAGTTCTACATCTCCGCATTTGAAGAATACCGGAAACGACTGGGAGCATTCTGCCGTTTCCAGTGTGTGGAACTGGCGGAGGAACGCCTTCCCGACGATCCGTCAGAGGGCGAGATCCGGCGCGCACTGGAAAAGGAAGCGGATGCCGTGGAGAAGGCGATCCCCAAAAATGCCTTCGTTGTGGCATTGTGCGTGGAGGGGAAACCCATGTCCAGCCCTCAATTCGCCCAGCTGTTTCGGGATCGTGAACAGTCCGGAAAACCGGATCTGTGTTTTCTCATCGGGTCTTCCTTCGGGATGGATGAACGCCTGAAAAAGCAGGCGGATGTGCGGATGAGCATGTCTCCCATGACGTTTCCGCACCATCTGGCAAGAGTCCTGCTGGCTGAGCAGATCTACCGTGCATATCAGATCAACCGGGGTTCCCGGTATCATAAATAAGAGGATTAAATCATGGAATCGAATGTCAAAGAGGAATGGGGCAGATCCCCCTATGGAAAGCTGCAGGATGACTGGCCGAAAGACGAAAACGGCGACTTTGAGGAGCCGGTATTCCTGAAGCACTGTGCTTCCACGGATATGGAAGACGACCTTCTCGTCAATATGCTTGCCGCATACGGCATTCCATGTATCCGTCAGTATCCCAATAACGGTCAGCTTGGCCGCGTAATCATGGGGATCAGTGGCAACGGCGCAGATCTGTATGTGCCTGTGTCCAAAGCGGAGGAAGCAAGAACTCTTTGCGAAGGAGAAGTTCGAGATGAGGAGAACGTATAAGGAAGAGTACCAGTACTGGCTGGACAGTCCGGCACTGAATGAGTCGGAGTGGGAAGAACTCAATTCCATTGCCGATGATGAAAAAGAGATTGAGAGCCGCTTCTTTGAACCGCTTTCTTTCGGGACTGCCGGGCTTCGGGGAACCATGAAGCTTGGACTTCATCACATGAACATCCACGTGATCCGTCATGTGACACAGTCCTTTGCCAATGTGATCAATGACGAAGGTGTAGAAACAGCACTCAAAGGCATTGTGATCTGCTACGACTGCCGGCAGAACAGCCGGGAGTTTGCACAGGAAGCGGCCTGTGTTATGGCAGCAAACGGGATTAAAGTCCGTCTGTTTCCGTCTCTGCACCCCACTCCGGAACTGTCATTTGCCATCCGTTACTACGGTGCTGCTGCCGGCATCAACGTGACAGCAAGCCACAATCCGAAAGAGTATAACGGTTACAAGGTTTACTGGTCCGACGGTGCCCAGCTTCCTCCGCAGAAAGCGGAACAGATCGCGGCTCAGATGGAAGAGCTCGATCTGTTCAATGACTTTTCAACCTGTGATTATGACGAGGCGGTGGAGAAGGGACAGATCATCCTTCTGGATGAGGAAACGGACGAAGCCTACCTCAAACGTGTCCTCGGACAGGCGATCGACCGCGAAGCCGTTGCGGCGGTGGCGGATCGCTTCAAAGTTGTGTATACTCCCTTCCATGGATGCGGCTATCAGCTTATTCCGGAAGCGCTCCGTCGCCTCGGGATCCGCCATCTCTATCCTGTTGAGGAGCAGATGGTGATCGACGGTACATTCCCCACCGTGGCGAGCCCTAACCCGGAAAACCCGGAAGGTTTTGCTCTGGCGGTGGAACTTGCCAGAAAAGTAGGCAGCGACATCATTATCGGTTCCGATCCGGATGCTGACCGCGTCGGTGTTCTGGTACGGAAGGGGGAGGAGTATATCCCCATTACCGGAAACCAGATGGGTGTGCTGCTGCTGGACTATATCATCAAAGCCCGTTGCCGCACGGATACTATGCCGGACAATCCCGGCGCGGTAAAGAGTATCGTCACTACGGAGATGGCAAAGGAAGTCTGCCGGAGAAACAAAGTCCACATGGAAGATACCTTCACTGGTTTCAAATTCATGGCGGAACGGATCGCACAGTGGGAACGGGAAGGTTCCTATCAGTATATTTTCGCTTATGAGGAAAGCTACGGCTATATGATGGGCGATTATGTGCGGGACAAGGATGCGGTCACGGCCTCTGTGCTGATCGCAGAGATGGCAGCTTATTATTTCGGCAGAGGAATGACCCTGGCGGATGCTATGCAGGAAAAGTACGAAGAGTACGGTTATTTCGAAGAAAAAACTCTGAATCTCGTCATGCCCGGACTGGATGGACTGGAACGTATGGCTAAACTGATGGAGGATCTTCGGGAAGAGCCGTTCACCGAGATCGCCGGGATCGGTGTGGAACAGCTCCGGGATTATCAGGACGGCAGTGTCACGGTGGCACATCTCGGGAAGGTAGGAACTACTTCCATTAAGGGTTCCAACGTCCTTTATTATGACCTGGCGGATAATACGAGCTTCATCGTACGTCCTTCCGGAACGGAACCTAAGATCAAGATCTATATCCTGGCGAACGGCTCCAGCCGTGAAGAGGTCCAGGAAAAGATCGCCAAGTATCAGGAATTTGCGGAGAAACTTGCACAATGAATGAAGAGCGGACAAGCTTGAGATTCCTTTGCCGGCTGTTCGGCGCGTTTGCAAAAGTCGGTGCCATGACGTTCGGCGGCGGATATGCGATGCTTCCTATCCTTCAGCGGGAGATCGTTGAGGACCGCCACTGGGCAACGGACGAAGAGCTTATGGACTATTATGCAGTCGGTCAGTGTACACCGGGGATCATCGCGGTGAATACTGCGACCTTCATCGGACAGAAAAAAGCCGGAATCGCCGGCGGGATCACAGCTACACTGGGAGTTGTGTTTCCCAGTATCGTGATCATACTCCTCATTGCTTCCGTGCTTACTCGTTTTGCGGATGCACCGGTAGTGCAGCATGCATTCGCCGGGATCCGGGTCTGCGTCTGTGTGCTGGTATTCAATGCCGTAGTAAAACTCTGGAAAGGTGCGATAAAGGACAAGGCGGGTCTCTGTATCTTTGCCATCGTGTTTGTTCTTTCTGTTTTTCTGGATGTTTCTCCCATAGTATATGTGGTCGTCACTGCGGCTGCAGGCATACTTCTGACTCAGATGGGGGTGCGGGGAAAATGATCTACCTTCGTCTGTTTTTTGAGTTTTTCAAGACCGGTCTGTTTGCCGTGGGCGGCGGACTGGCAACGGTTCCGTTCCTGTATGATATGGCGGACAGGACCGGTTGGTTTACCCACAGCGCCCTCGCGGATATGATCGCCGTAAGCGAATCTACTCCCGGAGCCATGGGAGCGAACATGGCAACTTATGTGGGATACACCACGGCAGGCCTTTTGGGAGGCGTTGTTGCGACTCTCGGTCTGATCATGCCATCTCTGATCGTTATTATGATCATTGCCAAAGTACTGGAAAAGTTCCGCAGAAATAAATACGTGGATGCCGGTTTTTACGGCCTGCGTCCCTGCTCTCTGGGACTGATCGCGGCGGCAGGTTTTCTGATCTTCCGCCTGGCACTGCTGGATCTGGATGCGTATTACGCTTCCGGTGCGGTGGGAGATCTCTTCCACTGGAAGGCATGGCTTCTGGCTGCGGTCCTTATGATCCTGACGAATCTGGTGCCGAAGATCAAGAAGATCCATCCGGTTTTCTTTATTCTGGCATCGGCGGCAGTGGGTATTGTATTTGCTTTCTAATGAAAAACGTCCTTCGGGACGTTTTTTTCTTTCCGTCAGTGCCGGATAGAGGGATAACGCAGTGGAATTTGTTGCTTAGTCTGTGATAGAATAGCTACGGCTTTATGCCGATATCAGATCTTTAAGAGGTTTATAAATGATCGAGAAAGTAATTGAAGTGGAACGGATGGAACATGTGATCAGCGTGTTCGGTTCCTTTGACCAGAACCTTCGTCTTATTGAGGAAGAACTGGAAGTGAAAGTCATCGACCGGGACAACCGTATTCATATCTGCGGCGAACCGGAAGCTGTGATGCACGCGGAGAAGGCGATCAACGGCCTGCTCACGCTGGCAGCAAAAGGGGAGAATATCGACGCTCAAAATGTTCGGTATATCCTGAAACTGGTACGGGAAGGCCGGGAGACAAAAATCAGCGATCTGGCCGGAGACGTGATCTGTATTACAGCAAAAGGAAAGCCCATCAAAGCCAAGACTCTGGGACAGAAGAACTACTGCGATTCGATTCGACACAATACCATCACACTGGGCATCGGACCGGCAGGAACCGGCAAGACCTATCTGGCAGTGGCGGCTGCGGTGGCAGCCTTCCGTGCCGAGGAGGTCAACCGTATCATTCTCACTCGGCCTGCAGTGGAGGCCGGGGAACGTCTTGGATTTCTTCCCGGGGATCTTCAGAGCAAGGTGGACCCGTATCTTAGACCTCTTTATGATGCCCTGTTTGATATGCTGGGCGTAGATACCTATCAGAAATACATGGAGAGAGGGAATATCGAGGTGGCGCCTCTTGCGTATATGCGAGGACGTACCCTGGACGACAGCTTCATCATTCTGGATGAGGCGCAGAACACCTCGCGGGAACAAATGAAGATGTTTCTGACCCGTCTGGGTTTCGGTTCCAAAGTGGTCATCACCGGGGATGTTACCCAGATCGATCTTCCTGCAGACAAACAGTCCGGACTCAAGACGGCCATGAAGGTGCTGCGGGATATCGATGATATTGGGATCTGTGAGCTCACCGGCGCGGATGTCGTGCGGCATCAGCTGGTACAGAAGATCATAGAAGCCTACGAAAAATATGAAGGTCCTGTTTCAGGCACCGGGAAGAAACCCTCTGGAGGAAAGAAAAAGACATGACACTGAATCTGATCCTTACAAGGGAAGTATCCGGGCTGGGACATCTCAATACCATCTCTTTGGTACGCAAGGCCGCCGAATCGGCACTGAAGGCTGAGGGAGTGGCGGAAGACTGCATCCTGTCTGTGCTCCTCACGGATGATGAAGGGATCCGAAGGATCAACCGGGAATTCCGGGAACTGGACCGGCCGACCGATGTGCTGTCGTTTCCCATGAACGATCTCATTGCCGGGCAGTTTGATCCCGCAGAATGTGAACGGGACCCGGAGACCGGAGAGATCCTGCTGGGAGACATGGTGCTCTCCATACCCCGCTGTGAGGAACAGGGGGAGGAGTTCGGCCACGGTTATAACCGGGAAGTTCAGTATTTGACGGTCCATTCCGTCCTGCATCTTCTTGGATATGATCATGTGGATGAAGGCCCGATGAAAAAGCAGATGCGGGCAAGAGAAAAACTGATTATGGGAGATTGATATATGACGACGAAAACCATTATGGTCACTATCTGCGGAAGACCCAACGTTGGAAAATCCACCATTACCAATGCACTGGTGGGTGAGAAAATCGCGATTGTTTCCGATAAACCGCAGACCACCCGCAACCGGATCACTGCCATCGTTAACCGTGGAGATACTCAGTTTATTCTGATGGATACACCGGGGTTCCACAAACCCCGGACCCGACTGGGTGATTATATGGTCAATGTAGTGCGGGAGAGCGTTGCCGATGTAGACGCCATCGTCATGATGGTGGAGCCGACGGAACAGATCGGCCGGCAGGAAGAGGAACTCATCAAACGGTTGAAAGGAAGCCGCGTGCCGGTGATCCTTGCCATCAATAAGATCGACACTATCGATAAAACAAAGCTGCTGCCGGTGATCCTCAACTACTCCAACGTCTATCCATTTGAAGCCGTGGTCCCGGTATCCGCTTTGACCGGAGAAGGACTGGACGAACTGATGGATGAGCTGGAAAAACACGCTGAGGAGG
>Ga0326511_10002231_pt1 | contig 15831 bp, 25 predicted proteins | sample 0_2496_0518_D_FD_203701 | JGI IMG/M metagenome (GOLD analysis project Ga0326511, IMG submission 203701) | Bovine rumen microbial communities from UC Davis, California, United States - 0_2496_0518 | ecosystem: Host-associated > Mammals > Digestive system > Stomach > Rumen | place: USA...
AATTATTCTTATCAATATGTTTCTGATGCTGATAAAACTCTTTAGGCTCAATAGAAATTAAATGAAGCACAGAATGATTTATATAATTTTGATAAATAGGCTTATAAAGCTAATTTAGATGAAATGCTTGCTATGTGGCAAGAATTTCAAGAAAAATATAGATAGATCGTATTAGATACTTCTTTAACAGAAGAGTAGAGAGTTAAAGATTTAGCTTTATTAAGAGAAGAATATGGAGAACATATTAATGCTCTTGCAGAAAAAAATTTAACTATAAGACAAAATCTTTTAAATTCTGCTTTTGGTAGTCTTAATAGTTTATATCAATGGGATATAACTAATTATCAACAAATGTCTGATGAAAAGAAAGCTATTTTAATGGAAGAAGTAGCTAATTATCAGAAAATGTCTGATGAAGAGAAAAAGATTTTTATGGAAGAATTGGTTCCTATGTGGACTAGCGGTATACAAAAAATGACTGATAAAGTTGCCGCTTAGGGTGGTTTTATTCCAATGTGCAAATAGGCTTTTGAAGACATTCATAAAGCTACATAGGACTATAAAAAATAGTTAGATGATATGGCTCATACTGCAGGGATTGATTTAACAGATGTTAGATCTGGAGTCGATGAATTATCCATGTCTTTTTAGAATCTTATTATGGATAATGATGAATTAATAAATCATATGTTCCAAGAAATTAGCGCGATTCAAGAATTAAGAATGGAAGCTTAGATGCTAGTAGCACAATATCAAAATGTTTATTAGTCTGCATTGCAAGCGGCGTCTGCAATTCATGAGTTTATTCAGGCTCAACGGGCGCAAGCTGCTGCACAAGCCGAAATGATGGAAGCAATGCAACAACAAGCGGCCGCTGCGGCTGCACCGGCTCCAGCATCATCTTCTTCTGGCGGAGGCGGGAAAAATAAGAATAAAGGCGATCTTTGGGTTAAAAATGCTGATTCTATAACTCTTGAAGATGGAACTTAGGTTATAACAGAACCTAATAAATGGTATAATTTAAGCACTGGTTAGCAAGAAAAACCTCCAAAAAATAAAAAGAAAAATAAGAAAAATAAGAGTTCTAAATTCGATACTGGTGGATATACTGGAGATTGGCATTCTTCTGAAGGCAAATTCGCTGTGCTTCATGAAAAAGAATTAGTATTAAATCAATCAGATACTAAAAATCTTTTAAATTCTGTTTCAATTTTAAGAGATCTTACTAATAATGCTCAAATTAATATAGCTTCTAAGTTAGGAGATTTAGGATCATTTGGTAATTCTATTTTTGAAAATAAAGATACAATAGAACAAAATGTACAAATTTCTGCAACATTCCCAAATGTTAATAGTAAACAATAGATTGAGGATGCATTTAATGATTTAATTAATCTCGCCGCACAGCGCGCAATGAGAAATAGATAAATATAAATAAAAAGAGAGAAGTATTGATTTACTTCTCTCTTTTGTTAAGGAGAAAAAATGGATAGGAATGAAAAAAAGATGATTGAATATAAATGGAAAACTGGAACATATGGATTAAATGATATGATTAAATTAGTAAAAAAAGGAATTTTAAATTAGGCAGAATTTTTTTATATTACAAGATATAATTTTCAGGGAGTAAATAATAAGCAAGGTTAAATTAGATTTGAAAATTTAAAAATTTTATGTTATTATATAATAAGGAAATACAAGGAGGATTCATTGATGAGCGTAAGTGAAAAAGTCCTTGATGCTATTGAATTATTAGCTGCAAATTCAGTTGAAAAAGCTGGATATGATAGAACAATTCAAGCTCAGATTTTATCATGTTAGGATGCTACTATTGGAAAATATAGATGTCGATATCAAGATGCTATATTTTATGCGTATTCTAATTCAACGGATATTAGTTATTCTGCTCGTTCTTATGTTTATATATTAATTCCAGGAAATGATATGAGTAGATAGAAAACCATTCTTGGTACTACTAAAAAATTAGGAATTAATTATATATCTGCTGCATAGGGGAAATAGGCTTATAATATTATAGGTTCTAATGGGATTATATCTAGTGATATTTATTATTTAAATACAAATTTAAATAGTTATTCATATATTATATATGATAGTGATAGAGATCAAAATACAGTTAATATAGATGTAGATTCATTAGAAAGATATATAAAATAGTCTTCATCTTTAATTGCGGGAGCCACGTTTAAAACAAATATTCCATCAAATCATCAATCAAATGGTCATTATGGAATTACTTTTTATTTAGAGTTTATAGATAACACTTCCTCAAATAAAAATGTTATTCGATCATATACTATTGATTAGGATAATATGGTAGATAATCCTTATAGATTGATTTATCCAACAGAGCAATACCAAATATTTGATATTGATGGAGCGAATTTTGTTAAATTAAAATCAATTTAGATTTTTTGTGAATAGTTTCCAGAATCCGAAGGAACAAGTGAATAGTTATTAACTCTTGGAGATATTTAGATTTCTGAATTAGAAATTTTTGGAGCAAATAGATTAACTGAAGAATAGTTGAATGGTGTTGCTATAACATTTTTTACTCCACAGGGAAATTTTTTCCCGCAAGGAAGCCTGTCAAATGCTTATAGGGATATAATTGCTCAAGTTAGAGTTAAGGGTAAATTAGTATCAAATGATCAAAATCTTTCATTTTATTGGGGAAGTGAAAATGTTGGTATTTTATCTAGTAGTGAAAATTATAATAAATATTTAGGACGTGGTTGGAAATGTTTAAATGATAAAAATATTGTAGCACCAGCAACTATAACAACAGACCCTGTAATTGAATGGACACCTGGTACTGATACATATAGATTAAAAATTAATGAAGCAACCGCAAAAAATAATAGGTTTAAAGTTGCAGTTGTTTATGATGAAAACATTATTACTAGAGAGATAAATATTCAAAATTTAGCAAAAAATATTACTTCTTTATCTATCGTTTCTAATAGTGGAGTTAAATTTTATCATGATATTGGACATCCTATTTTAACTTGTTTAGTAAATGGACAAGAAAAATTAAATTATACCTATGCATGGGCAAAAGAAGATAATACAGGCAATTTTATTCAATTACAAACAACAACAACAGAAAATGATGCATATAATCAAGCTATCGCGGATTTCTCTGAATTACAATAGGCTATTGAAAATGGGACGAAATTTCAAAATGAAGAAAGTGAAGAACTAGCAAGATTAACTTCTTTAATTAATAGTTTTAATTTTATTACTAGAGTAGAAAAAAATAAACTTTATGATGTACAAATTAGAGATATTACGAAATTTGCTAATTTTAAATGTTCTGTATATAATGAAAGAAATGTTTATTTAGGAACCGCTTCTATTACTTTAATCAATTCTTTACAAACTGAAGATTTATATTCATTAGTAATTAATAATGGGACTGTTGGCTTTAAATATAATGAAAATGGTGTTGCCCCAAATAATAAAAGTTTAGATATGCCACAAATTATTGAAAGTTTATCTTTTACTATTTATGATAATTTAGGTAATGCTATAGATAATGATATAATAACAAGATCAACAGATTGTAAAATTCGATGGACTTTTCCATTAAAAAATACTTTATTAGTAGATAGCGAAAATAATGGGGATCCAGGAGTAGGATCAACAGAAGAATATTCATATTTTGACAATATACCTACATTAATGTATAATATTGCTACTAGATATGATGTGAAAAAACAAAACAATGAAATAAAATTAAATGTCAAATTTAAAGGATATAATTTAACTGCGGTTACTAATTTTACTTTTACTAAGGATGGAGACCCCGGAACAAATGGTACAGAGTTTATTTTAAAAATTGTTCCTAGAACAAAAATGTCAGATCCGCCTTTATACCCCATGATTACAAAAGTTAATGATGGCGGATATTATTTAAATTATGGATTAGATTCAACTGCATCTGAAACAGAGATTAGTGCAGACAGTGAATATAGATTATTTAATGTTGAACTATATCAAAATGGAGATTTAGTTTGGAATAATACTGGAATAAATATTTAGAACGCTCAAGTAACAGTCTCATGGAGTATTTTAGCAAATAAATATAATCAAGATTATTCTGATAGCTCTGCTTTTGTAATTTCTAATGCTACAAATGGTGGAATAAAATATATAGAGGATCATTTAGAAACTGATTTTTCAACACCATTAGCTAATATTATAAAATGTAGTGTAGTATATAATGGGAAAACTTATTATGCAACAATGCCTATTATTACTGCATGGGTATATAATAATGATTATAGAGTATATTTAAAAGAATATACTGGTTTTAGATATGTTGTTTATACTTCAGATGGGGTTTTACCTTCATATGATAATACTCATCCTTTTGAATTTATTTGTAAAGAAAAAATTAATGATTTTGAAGAAAATATTTCTTTGCTTGATAAAGGGACACATCGAATTCGTTATAATGCTTCGGTAATTGGAACTGTTAAATCAACATTTAATGGTGCTACTAGTAATAGTAATAATTTAACAATATTAACCGGCGCAAGTGCTAGAAAAGGATTAACTAAAAATCAATTTCCTGTAAGACCTTCTGTTAGATATAATGGTGAATGTGTAAATAATGCTTTACTTTGTGAATTCAAAAGAGAACAAGATAATATTGTCATAGGGAAAATTAATGTTCCTATTCATCTTTTATTAAATAAATTTGGATTAGACAATATTAATATTTGGGATGGCAATAGTATTCAAATTAATGCTGATGGCGGATATATATTATCTCCTCAAATGGGCGCAGGTACTAAAGATAATAATAATAGATTTACTGGTGTCTTAATGGGATAGGTTAAAATACCAGGGAAACAAGACTCTGATAAAGGATTACTAGGCTATCATCAGGGTGAAAGATCTTTCTTTTTAAGTAGTACAAATGGTTCTGGAATTTTTGGTAAGGCGGGTAAAGGACAAATTATTGTAGATCCAACTCAAAACCAAGCATTGTTATATAGTGGAAATTTTTGGACAACTTATGATACTTCAACTGGATTACCAGCTTCATATAATGCTTCCAATTATAAAGGGGAAGGATTATTAATTGATCTAACAACTCCACAAATTATTTTTGGTAATGGAAATTTTAAAGTTGATTCAAATGGGCATTTAACCGCAAAGGGCGGTGGCACAATAGCTAAATGGAAAATTTCGGATGATCATTTAACTAGTGATACTAATAGTATTACTTTACATTCAAATGGAACATTATATTCTGGAACTCATTCTACTTTAGCAAGTACTGATAATGGTTTTTATATAGGTTCAGATGGACTATCAATTGGAAGCAAATTTAAAATAACAGCAGATGGAAGTGGAACTTTATATTCTGAAAGCCATTCTAGCTTAACAAGTACTAATAGAGGTTTCTATATAAGTTCAGATGGGTTATCAATTGGTAGTAAATTTAAAGTAACTTCAGAAGGAATATTAGAACTTGGAAATGGAGCAACGGCTAGTAATTCAAAACACTGGGTCATCAATGGAGATGCATCAAGATCTTATATTTCTTATGGGGATAGTTCGTATGATAAATATTTTATTGCTGCGAACGCTAGTACAACTAATAAAAATCAAGTTTATATAGGTACTGATGGAATTTCATTAGGAAGAAGATTTTCGGTCAATGCCGCAGGAGAATTAATTTGTTCTGGTGCAACCGTTTCAGGAACCATATCTTCTACTGGGGGTACTTTTACAAATATTACCGCTTCTGGTGGTACTTTTAGTAATATTACTGCATCTGGTGGAACATTTAAAAATATTACTGCTTCTGGAGGCAGCTTTAGTGGAATTACTGCATCTGGTGGAACATTTAGTGGAATTACTGCATCTGGTGGAACATTTAATAATATTACTGCTTCTGGGAACATATCTTCTACTGGTGGTACTTTTACAAATATTAGCGCATCTGGTGGTACTTTTACAAACATTAGTGCATCTGGAGGAACATTTAGTAATATTAGCGCATCTGGCGGGACATTTAGTAATATAGATGCTTCTGGAGCTACTATTAATTATTTATATTATGGAGGCAGCTATGTTTCTTGGCAAACTGTTAATGTTTTAACTGGAATTACAACAGAAAAAGTTTCAATTAATAATACTAATGTAGTACAAAAGTTACATCGGACTTATAGTTCAATAACTTTTCTATGCCCTTCTTATAGCTCTTGGGGAGAAGACGATTATTCTTAATATATAGGAGAAAAATATATGGATAAAGATTTCAATTTAATGTGCGATGATTTAAAAATAAAATTGACAAATCTTATAAATGAAAGTGAATTGCCTATAGCAGCTACTTATTATATTTTAAAAGATCTTTTTCATAATGTAGAAAATTTTTACATTGGATATCTTAACGAAAAAAGAATAAAATAGACAGTTGAACAACAAAAAAAAGATGAAGAAGATGATGATGAAAATTAAAAATATTTTTTAAAAAATAAAGGCTAATTATAATATTTATAATTAGCCTTTATTTTTATTTTAAAGTCCAGAATCTTTTAGCAATCCAGCCTTTTTCATTTTTATATTCCTTTAAAGAATGTTTATATTTTCCACTTTTAATAAATTTACTGCCTGCATCATATACAATAATATCATCAACAGTGATCTATCCAACAATCACAACATGATGCCATCCTTTCCAGGTTGCGGGATTATTTTTATCAATCTAATTAGTAAAGAAATGAATAATATCTCCAACTTGTAAGTCTTTTTTACGTTTAATTGTTTCACCGCCAATTTTAACATATGTTAAACAACTTTTAATTTTCCCTTTAGGTAACAATCCTGCTTTATATAAGAAACTATTTATACCAAAGTTGCAACATGTTGTTTTATCTTTTTCTTTACATAATTTATCAATGCGGCCAGAGTTACATTTTCCCCTAGCCCCATTTATGTAGAATGGATTGCCGCCGCCCCATCTGTAATATGAAATTCCATTATTATAATCAAATCCATAAATTGACATTAGCCCCCAGACATATTCACTTACCTATTGAAATTCTTCAATAGTAGTAACATGAGCATTTCCATCTGCATATTTTTTAAAAACGCCACCAAGCGACTTGATATATTTTTTATATCCACCAAACTATTTTAATTTTTTTTCATAATTACGATTATTAAAATCATTTTTATGAGTTTCAATAATTTCTTTGGTTTCTTTAGAAAATTGTTTCATCTTTTTTATCACTCCCAATTAATCTAATTGTCAAATTTTTCCCAATAGGCATCAAATATACAAATAGCATCTGCCTAATCATCATTTACTTTTATATTATATTTATCCTATACATATTTAATGTCTTGCATTTTAAGCGGGTCTCTTTTTATACCTGGTCCTTGTTTTATTTTAAGTGCCGCCCGCCACGTTACAGTATTTATATATTCCTACTCAATAGAAGGATTAGCTTCATGCGCAGCGATGATGATTGCACCTTGTAACCACATTAATATTTTATTAGTATGTGAATTATATTCTGGTCTAACCTACTATATAATAATTTTATCTATTTTATTTTCTTTAATTAGTTTAGATATCTATTCCCGCATTTTTATTATTCTTTTAACTGTATCTTTTGATACGGCAGTTATGCAACCATGTTTTTTAAGTTTACCATTCTATCCTATTGCATATCCAGTTGAATGAGTTGAAGCATCTATTGATAATATTTTCATAATTTTCATCTCCTTTTCGAGGCCATTATAACAAAAATTTTTAAAAATATCAAGTCAAATTATTGGTCAAGGATTTATAATTTATTACAATAAATTTTGAAATATAGAGTAAGGATAATTTAATATTATTCTCATATACGCGTATAAGTTAGTTATTAAAGACGTCTCTCGGAGGTAGTAATTTTATGGCAAATTACAATAATCCAAATATTGGTACATTGCAACAGCCTAATATAATGGGCCAACAGTCGCAAATGCCAATACAATTCCCATATGGGAACAATAACATGTTATTGAGTAACACGAATCCATATAATGCTTATATGGGTAGACCAATTGATTCTCAAAATTTGTTATCTAATAATCAATTTTTAAAATGCAGACCAGTTTCTTCAAAAGAAGAAGCTAGAGCTTTTCAAATTGATTTAGATGGTTCCCTTTGGGTGTTTACTGATTTAGGGAATGGGAAAATTTATACCAAACAAGTAAATAATGATGGAACAGCAACATTTAGAACTTATGCTTTTGTTGAAGATGAAAATCCCTATGGCTCTAATTAGTATGTGACTAAAGAAGAGTTTAATAAGGTGATTCAAGCGTTAATGGCGGCGATGCCGAATAATAACACGCAGGGATCAACTCCCGCGTCCGCATAGTCTGCTAATACCGCATCAACAGAAAAAGCTGCAATGATGAAATTCTAAGGAGTCTAATATAATGAATGTTAATCTAATGCAATTAATTCAATTAATTAAAAGTGGAAAAAATCCTCAACAACTTGTTATGGGAATTTTACAACAGCAAAGTCAAAATAATCCCATCCTTAATAATGCGATGAATTTAGCAAATAATGGCAACGTTTCGGGGCTTGAAATGTTAGCTCGTAACCTCGCCGCGCAAAGAGGAATTGATTTTGATAAAGAAATAGCAAATTTGAAAAATCAATTAATGTAATTATGTAACTTTATATCTTCAATTAACTTTGGAAAGTAAGAGAGGTAAATATAATGTTCAATAATAATAATGGATACACTTTATCAGACATCGCTGCAGCAACTGGGAATGGCAATAATAACAATGGTGGATTTGGTTTTAATGGTGAAGGCGGTTGGCTTTTCATCTTATTCATTTTACTTCTGGCCGGTGGTTGGAATAATAATGGATGGGGCGGTAATGGCAATGGCGGAGGCGGAACAACATTTATTGCGAATGATGTTCAGAGAGGCTTCGATCAGGCGACATTAACAACAGGTATTAATAGTATTTCCGCTAATTTATGTAATGGCTTTTCCAATGTTCAGCAGTCTCTTTGCAATGGTTTTGCAGGAGTAAACGGAACTGTTACTAATGGATTCGCTCAGGCCGAGATTGCAAATAACGCTAGACAGATGGCGGATATGCAACAGAACTTTAATATTCAGTCTGCTCTTCAGCAATGCTGCTGTGATAATAGGGCGGCAACTGCTGATTTAAAATATACGGTAGCTACTGAGGCTTGCGCTGATAGATCCGCAATTTCGGATGCTCTGAAAGATGTTATTGCTTCTAATACAGCTAATACACAAGCTATTCTTGATAAGTTATGTCAGCAAGAAATTGATGCGCTTAAAGCTCAGAATCAACAGCTTCAGATGCAGAGTTATCTTTCTAGCCTTGCGGCTTCTCAGAATGCTCAGACTGGTCAGATCTTAAATGATAATGCTGCTCAAACGACTGCATTACTTAGAGTATTAAATCCTGCACCAGTTCCGGCATATGTTGTTCCTAATCCTGTTGGATGCAACTGTGGATGGAATAATGGTTGCGGCAATGGATGCAATGGAAACGGATTCTATAACTAATAGGGAGGTTGCGTATGGCTAGTTATGTAACAACTACTGATAATTTAGTAGCTTTAAATGGTACAATTCCTTTTAATAGTGTTTCTATTTCATGCAACAAGGGGAACGTAGTTCCTCTTGTTCCTGGAATTCTTAACTTAAATGGCAATACCTCTAATCGTTTTGCAAGATATGAAGTCATTCTTCAAGGAAATATTCAAATTCCTACAAGAGGCGAGGTTACTCCAATTGCATTAGGTATTACGCTTAATGGTGTAGTCATACCTTAGAGTGTTGCAATCGTGACACCGGCCGCCGCAGAAGAATATTGGCATGTGTATACTTCAGCTGTTGTAACGGTTCCTTGCGGATGCTGCTTAACTGTATCTGGTGCGTATGTAGATGGAACAGAAGATGATCCTGCTACAACGCCGACTCCGTCTATTCAAGTAAGACGTGAAGCTTCATTAACAGTAAAAAGAATTGCATAAGGAGGATAAGTTATGGCAACAGAAGCATTAAAAGCAATGAAAGAACAACTGATGAGTTGCGTTCAGGGGCAGCTTGGAGATATTTCAAAAGTAGATGCTCATGAATTAGGCGAAGCGGTTGATATGATTAAAGATTTAGCGGAAGCTATTTATTATTGTACAATCACTGATTCGATGTAGAAGAGTGAAGAAACTAAGCATCAAGGCGAGACAAATATTAATTATTACACAACTCCTTACTATAATAAGATGGCTTACCCTGATTGGACGAGGGATGCTGAAAGAACTGGCGGCTATATGTATTACCCTGGTGGGGGCGGAAATGGCACTGGAGGTAATATGGGCGGCAATACTGGCGGAAATGGGGGCATTAATTATTATACAGAAATACCGAGAGATATGATGCGTGATCCGCGGTAGGGTAGAAGCCCAATGCGCCGCCGCATGTATATGGAAGGTAAGGAAATGCATAAAGATACTAATTCTCAATTAAAAGAATTAGAGGCTTACTTACAAGAATTATCTAGTGATATTACTGAAATGATTAAAGATGCGTCTCCAGAAGAAAGGGCAACGTTACATCAGAAGATGACAACGTTGGCTAATAAGATTGTTTAAAACTGAATAATATTATGTTTCTAATCAACAACGTTTATTGGAAACTGGCTTTTGTCTCTCCAGATTTTCCTCTCTTGCGGAGGATGTCTGGAGAGTACTCCATAGGTGCTTGTGATAATTTGACTAGAACTATTTATATAAATGAGACGCTATATGGTAGTTTATTAAAGAAGGTGCTTTGTCACGAAATCACCCACGCCGCAATGTTTTCTTATAATGTTGATCTTTCTATTGAACAAGAAGAATTAGTTGCGGATTTGATTTCTACCTATGGAGATTAGATTATTTATATTACAAATAAAATTTTTACTAAATTAGGTAATATATAATTAAATATGAAAAATTTAGAGAAGAATTTTATCTCTTTTTATAAAATAAATTTTATGATAAATAAAATTAAAATGGTGAGAAAAGGAGTGTTTAATGAGCATATATGAATTATATAAAAGCATAATTTTTAATGGAAATTATGTTGTTTCAGATATGGAATAGAGGATTGAAACTGTTTATGCATCAGGAAAAATTACTGCGGAAGAAAGAGCTGAGCTTTTAAATTTAACTGGTGAAAATGCAAAAGAAAGTGTTCAAATTGATGTAATGGCCAAACTTGCAGAATTTGAAGCTCGAATTACAAAACTTGAAGCAAAAGGAATTGTAATTTGGACTTCTGGACATATTACTGCAAAAGGAGAAACTGTTCTTTATGATGCTGATAAGGATGGAAAACTTGAATATTGTAGATATGATGGCGGAAGGTCTTCTACTACACTTAGTCCCGGAAAAATTGATGGATGGGTTGTACTTAATGCAGAGGGCGGCCAGGTAATTGGAACACTTTAGAGAAATGAAGAAGGAAAAATTATTATTGTTCTTATTAATGCTCCTGAAGGAGAAGAAGAATGATAATATTTAACAATGTAATAAAAATGCGGTTAATTAAATAAATATTCAAAAATAGTATAGTAAATTTTATAAAAGAGATATATTAATTAATTACCACATTTTTTTTAATAATTTTGAGAGGACAGACAAATATTTATGGATAAATTAACTTCTATAAGAATTAAACGTGATGATGGAACGTATTCTGATAAAATATTTATTAGTGCTCTTTCAGAAAATATTATATGGGATAATAGTCATACCTTAGTAGACGTTCTTGGTAACATTGATATATAGACTGGTACTGTTCAAGAACAGATTGATAAACTTTTCCAAGAGAAAATTAATTATAAACAATTAGTTGATTATGTTCACAAAAAAATTGGAGATGATATAAGTACTTGGTTAGAAAATAATCTCCATGCTATATAGGGATCTGTATTAATTGATGGCACATTAACTCAATCTCAACAAGCTGCTGACGCAGCTGCTACTGGTAATCAACTTCGTACATTAGATTCTCAAGTTCAAACTCTTGCTGGAGATATGTAGAGTGCTAAAGATCAATTAAAAACTGTTTCTTTTTCTCTTGATAATTATGTAGATGATGGATATGTTGAAAATGGAGTCGCATATTTTGTTCATAATGGAGAAGTTTTATTTGAAATTACTGGTATTGGCGGCGGTGGAGGTGGCGGAGGCGGAAGCTCCGTTAACAATGCTACTATAACTGTTACTAATAACACAGGATGGCTATCTACAACAATATCGTCTGGAAATACTTGCCCAATATCTTTAAATTGGACTTCTATTGAAGATAATTTGCCTACAGGAGATGGAACCCTTCAAATTTCAGTAAATGGGGCGATTAAATCTACTCAGGGCATACAACAAGGTAATGTAAATATAGATTTAGGTAATTATGTATCTGCTGGATCTAATATCGTAAAAGTTAAAATTTCAGATATATATGGTAACGCTAGAACTATTAATTTTAATATTACAGTTGTAGCCTTATCTATTAGTTCTACTTTTGATACAACAACTGCTTATGATAGTGCTATTTCATTCCCATATACTCCTGTTGGCGGTAATAACCTTTCAAAAACAGTCTATTTTATTTTAGATGATCATCAAATAGGAACTCAATAGACTACTTTGTCTGGGAGACAACTTACTTATATTATTCCAAAACAGTCTCATGGGAGTCATTCATTAAGGGTGTATTTTGAATCAGAAATTAATGGTGAGATAGTTACATCTAATGAATTGTATTATGAATTTATTTTTATTGATGAGAGTAGCCAAAATACAATTATTGCAAGTTCGTTTAATAAAACAACTGCAAATCAATATGATGCAATAGCGATTCCTTTTAGAGTGTATACTCCACAATCTAGCACAACAGCAATTGCAATTTATTTAAATGGAAATATTGTTTCTCAACAAACGGTGGATAGAACATAGCATAGTTACACTTTCCGCGCTAGCGATGCAGGAACCAATGTTATTAGAATTGTGGCAGCAAACACTTATAAAGAATTTACTATTGAAGTAGAAGAAACAGATGTTTAGATTTAGGCTGTAACAGATGATCTTGTATTATATTTAAATCCAGGCAACAAAACTAATAATGACAATGATAGAAATGTTTGGTCATATAACGATATTATTACGCAATTTAATAATTTTAATTGGCGTATTGATGGGTGGCAAACAGATGATGATAATATTAATGTACTTAGATTGCTTGGTGACTCTCGTGCAATAATTCCTTATCAACCTTTTGCAAAAGATTTTAAAGGCACTGGTAAAACAATCGAAATTGAATTTTCTACACATGATGTTGCAGATTATACTACTACTCTTATTTCGTGTTTTGTAGACAATATTGGTTTAAATATCACTCCTCAAACGGTTACAGTTAGAGGCGCTCAAACAGAACTGAGTACTTTATATAAAGAAAATGAGCATATACGTTTGAGTATTGTTATTGAAAAACAGACTTTAGAAACTAGGTTAATTTTAATTTATATTAACGGTATTATGTCAAGAGCTGTTCAATATGCGGCAGGTGAAAGATTTTCACAATCTAATCCAGTAAATATTACGATTGGCTCCAACGATTGTGGTATTGATATTTATAATATCCGCATTTATGATAATGATTTAAGTCGTGAACAGGTATTAAATAACTGGATTGCGGATACACAAGTTGGTGCAGATATGATTGATCGTTATACACATAATAATGTATATGACCAGTCCTTAAATATAACCGCCGCAAATCTTCCTAGTGATTTACCATATATGGTTATTGAGGCAGAGGAACTACCGCAGTATAAAGGGCACAAAAAGACTGTTTCTGGATCATATACAGATCCTGTTTATCCTGCAAAATCCTTTACTTTTGAAGGTTGTGAAATTGATGTGCAAGGTACTTCTTCATCGGTATATTTTAGAAAAAATTATGATATGAAGTACAAACAAGGTTTTAAAATTGGAAATACAACTGCATCTGAATACGCTTTACGAGATGGATCAATCCCCTTTAATCGTTTTGTTTTGAAAGCTGATGTAGCTTCTTCAGAGTCTACTAATAACACTGGTTTAACAATGTTTTATAACGATACTTGTCCTTATAAAACGCCAGAAATGAAAGAAAATCCAAAAGTACGTTGGGGTATTGAAGGTGTACCAATCGTTTTATTTTGGTATAATCCTACAACAAATGAAACACAATTTATGGGTAAGTATAATTTTAACTTACCTAAGCGGGCACGTGCCCCTTATGGCTATGGAAACGATGATACTCTTGAATCATGGGAATTTGAACGGAACAATTCAGCAAACGTTAAATTCCAAGATAATGATTTTACAACAATGGCTTGGGATGAAGTGTCTGGTGAATCTTATCCTGAATGGTATAATGATTTTGAAGCTAGATTTCCATCAGATGAATGGCGTGATTATTCTAAATTAAATGAATTCTTATCATGGGTTAAATCAACTTATAGACAAGAAGCTACTAATGAAACTTTTACTGAGCCTATTACATTTAGGTTAAATAGTACGACAACACTTACTAATTATAGTGATGATAATAGTTATACGGTAGTTGATGAAACCTCGGGCGGCCAGCTTACTGGATATAAATTAATTACATTTACTAAAGATACGCCTGCTTATCGTTTAACAAAATTCCGTGCAGAATTAGGAGATTATGTAGAAATTGAATCTGCAACATATTATTATTTATTTACAGAGTTTTTCTTAATGATTGACTCTCGTGCTAAAAATATGTTTATTGGTTTTAATGGCGGTCCGGTTGAACAAGAAAATCGTGCAATGGATAGAAAAGTAACTTTCCAGCCATATGATATGGATACTGCCATTGGCACCAATAACTCTGGTATCTTAATGTTCGGTTATTTTTATGAAGATGGAGATACAGTTTCAAGTATTATTAGTGGCGATGATAGCAGTGGATCTGAAGCACTAGTATTTAACGCTCAAGATTCAGTTCTTTGGTCTAATTTTAGAGATGGATTTAGACCTGAATTAGTTACTATGTATCGATCATTAAGAACAAAAGGTTCATGGTCTTATGATGTGGTAAAAACAATGTATGAAGACCATCAATCCAAATGGCCTGAAGCTATTTTTAATGAAGATGCTTATGTTAAATATATTTATCCTGTAGATCATGCCGTTACTGAAGATGAATCAACCCATCAATTAATTAAAACTACTAGATATTTAACAATGCTTCAAGGTTCTAAATCTGAGCAGAGAAAATGGTGGTTATATAATCGTTTTAGATATATGGATAGTAAATATAATACAGGTAGTGCCGCAAATAACACACTTGATGTTCGACTTTTTAATAGTGGAAAATTAACCATTACACCTGCCATTGATATGTATGTAGCTTGTGTTTTTGGATTAGGGTCTACACCCGTTATGGCTCGAACAACAACCAATACTCCTGTTGATTTTAATTATGTTGTTAAATCTGGTGCAACAGTTCAGGAAATGGAAACTTCAATTTATTCTGGAGATTTGATTACTGACCTTGGAGATCTATCTATTTTCTATCCAAATGAAATTAACTTTGCTAAAGGTGTTCGATTAAAGAGACTTAAAATTGGTGATGCGGCTTCCACTTATTCTAATGCAAACCTTACTACATTAGATGTTAGTAACTCTCCTTTATTAGAGAGTATTGATTGCCGTAATTGTCCAAACCTAGCTAGTAC
>Ga0326511_10002232_pt1 | contig 15830 bp, 17 predicted proteins | sample 0_2496_0518_D_FD_203701 | JGI IMG/M metagenome (GOLD analysis project Ga0326511, IMG submission 203701) | Bovine rumen microbial communities from UC Davis, California, United States - 0_2496_0518 | ecosystem: Host-associated > Mammals > Digestive system > Stomach > Rumen | place: USA...
AATATGGACTGAAATCAGAAAAATGGGTTTTAAAAATCATTTCTTTCCCACTCTTGATGCTGTGATTCAAAAAATTTGTGAAGTTGTTCAATCACTTTCATCAGACACAATTTCACATATTACTCTTTGAGATTGGATTTTGTCTGCTAATCAATAGAGGCACAGCTTTGATTTCATTTGATTTTTCATTCACAGTAATTTCACCAAGGGTAATCTGACTTTCTGTCACAAATGCACTCACAACATGATATTGCTTTATGTTCGCTGCTTTTACTGCCTCTGATTGTTTTTCCATCTACTGCAATCACGCAGCGTTCCGGAAATTCCGCTGCCAGCTAATTGTACAGACATTCTGAAAGTTCTTTGGGATTCAGCCTTTCAAACAGTCTGCGGAATGTATCACTGTCCGGTATTCCATCAGAGCCACAGCATTTACTAACTAAAAAATGGAAATTAAATTCAATTTCTCCAAATTGGACTTTTATGAATTTTTCTCGAAAAATCAATCAATAAAACACATTTCAATTTTATATTGAAGCAGATATTTGCTTCATAAAAACGATTTTTCATATTATTTGTTGAAATTGAACAAATTTTAATGGCTATATATAGCCAAAAAGTAAACACTGTAGCTTTGGGGAAGGAATGCATAAACGCCTTTATATGGGTTGAAATCAGGATGTGATTTTGCAAACCTCTTTGCCTGAGTCAGTTTGGTATTCAAAAATTTTGGATTGTTTTCTTTTACCTGCGGTTCGATTCCGGTGGTGTCAAAAATCAGATAATCCGATTTTTTAGAATCCATCTCCCGACAGATGGGTTCTGTGAATTCCACAAGCCCGTAAAACAACTGCTCTATATACGGACAGAAATCCTGCCGGAAGCGGGAAAGCTGAGAAGCATCCGGAAGTTTTTCAAATGCACAATAGGCTCTGAGTTCTTCTGAAAAATGCAGAAGTGTGAGAAGCTGCGTATCTTCTTTCATCTCCAGAATCTGTTTCAGCAGCATTGCCTTCACAAAACTGGTCAGAGCATTGATTCGCTTACGTCCTTTGTGCAGATAGTATACACAATGAAAAGGTACTGGAATGAGTGCATCAAAATCAAGATATTTTTTAAGAAGAGCTATCAGTCTGAAGTCATTCTCTTCCATAGCACTCATGACATCTTCACAGCTGAGTTCCAGCTGTACACATTTATTTTGCATGATTTTTTCTCCTGTTTTTGCTGGTATGGTTTTCTTTTACACTTTTCATTATACCACAAAAACGGAGAAAAGTCAGTAGTTTTTTAACTTTATTTGCATTGTAAAATAACCATTTTCTTTATTTTACAATCGCCTAATATGAGATCAAAAAGGAGGTTTTACAATGGCATTTGAAATACCAGGTCTGCCTGTGGGATATGCGGACAAGATTTACGGAGCAGTGCTTGGAAAAGTCATCGGTGTTAGACTAGGAAATCCAACGGAGTTTCATGGAACTTCCCAAGAGCTACAGGCAAAATACCCCTATGTCAACACCTATGTGGAGAACGATCGGAACATCTATGCAGATGACGATACAAACGGCTTCGTATTTTTCGGCAAAATGTTTGAGCGGATCAGCTACGATCTGTCTGCTCTAACACCAGAGCTTGTGGCACAGACAATCATGAACTATGCGGCAGAAAGCCGGGGGTTCTTCTGGTGGGAAGATAGTACGGAGTCAGGGGTGTTTCATCATCTCCAGCAAGGCGTTTCCCCGACAGTCTGCGGAGACTATAAATATATTGGCAAGAGTGTAAACAATGTGGGCGGTCAGATATTTTATGATGCAATCGGGATCATATTCGCCGGAAATCCGGAAAAAGCTGCCGAATGTGCCGGTATCTGCGCACGGGTAATGCACAATGGAGAGGGAGCGATCGGTGGGCAGTTTATTTCTGCTTGCATCAGTGCTGCTTTTGTGGAAAATGATATGCACTGCATCCTGAAACGGGCACTGAAAACCATAAAGCCTGATTCCAGATATGCTTTTATGGTGAGGGACATCATGGATTTTTATGACAAAAATCCCTATGACTGGCGGATGTGTCAGCATCAGCTCGATAATCATTACCCCTATCACAGAGCATGGGACTATGGCTCACATATCATTATGGCACTGCTGTACGGACGAGGTGATTTTTCCTATTCGGTGGAGATATGCCTGTTGTCTGCTGGGGATACCGACTGCAACTGTGGCAATGTTGGTGCTATTGTCGGGGCTTTGGTCGGTGCCAAGGCGATCTCCTATCACAACTGGATCGAACCGCTGCATGACACACTGTACTGTTCTGGTACAGTACCCTACGAGAACGAGGTTTCGATCACACAGTTCACAGCACTGCTCATGAAGCTCTATGCAAAGTTCTCTGCTCATGAGTTCCCTAACTATCTGGAGACTGCATCGAAGCTGGGGGTCTATTCGTTCATTTTCCCCTATTCCTACCAGAAGATGGATGCAAGGCTGTGGAGAGACGGCAAGGAGCGGACTGACATCGTAAACCGGCACAATCTCTGTGTCAACGATGAGGTAGATACACCAAGCGGCTCTCCCTTCAGCATCAAGGTATGGGCAGACTGTGTGAAGGCAGGAGACTGCATCCGTGTGTTCCGCTGGTTCAATACAGGTACAGGGTTCCTTGCTAAAAAATCAGAAGGCATTGACTGCACAAAGTATGAACCAACCTCTGCCACCAGACTCTATCCCGGTCAAACGGTTCGTGTCAGGGTCATGTCACGCTATAACACGGCGGAAATGAACGTGTGTCTGCTTGCTTATTCGTCCCGGACCGGCGAGGAGGTATTTTCGGAGCAGGTGAAGCTCGAAGCACGGAGATGGACAGAGTTGGAACTGCATCTGCCCGATCTTCAGACATATTATGACTGCATCAATGTCCAGATGACCCCAACACAGGATTCTTATTATGCCAACGGCTATGATGGCATTGATCTGTATCTGGACGAGCTTCGTATAGAAGGGAAGCCGGAGTACAGATTCGATCATGCTGGGCTTTCAGCGGATATTGAGAATCGTTATTGGTATACTCTCCTGCAAAATTTCAATGTCTGCTACGGCGATGTCGAGGCGAATACTTCTGCGGGTCAGGATCACCTGTGGTTCTATCCCGCTGTTCCGAGGGTCAAGGACGAGGACAAGGATAAACGAGAATTCTGGATCACTCGGAACGGGAAATATACACTGGCACTGACCGGTCCTTATGTGCAGGACTGCAGGGTATTCTGTGATGTTTCCCTGATGCCGGTCGGTGAAAAGCCAGATGCAGGTGTACCGGATGCAGATCACAGTGCCGCTCTTATGGTATTTGCGGCAAGGGGTGCAGTACAGCACTATGCAGCAGGTTTTTATTTTGGAAAAATCGCCATTCTGAAGGCAGACTCCAAGCACGGCTGCTATCAGGTGCTGTGTTCGGCGGATTTTGATTATGATCTGAGTGTGCGGTATCACTTCAAGATAAGAGTCAGCGAAAACAGGATACGTCTCGAGGTTTCGCAGGCTGGAAACAGCGAAAATAAGACACGCATTGTCTGGCACGGTAATGGAGTTCTGGCAGGCTGCATTGGATTTGCAAGCATCGGAGATTTGGGTGTGAGAGTCTATAGCTACGGAATATCTGGATAAAATATTTTTAGCGGAGTTCCTCATTTGAAAGGCTCCGCTTTTTGTAACTATTCAACGTGAGTTTCATGGAAAATCAGCCAACAAGGCATAAAATGCCATTGAGCATATCAGAAGGGAAACGGATAGAAGGCTTTTCAGATACAAGATTGATGAGAAAATTAGTGATGCTACGGTGTCTGGAATGTTCAATATCACAGACATTTTTCAGGAAATCATTGACTGACTCAATCGCAGTACGCTTGCGGAACATTAATCTGTCGTATCAATCCATCAGTTTATTTTTCATGTTTTTCTTGGCTCTGGTGACAAGTGCAATATCTTTTTTCAGGAGATTTTCAAACAATTTCTGAGAAATATAGCCTCTGTCTGCAAAAAGTTTTCCAAAAATCTCTTTTGTCAGCGAATTCATCACATTTTCATCTCTGTCATCTATATTTCCTAAAGTAAGACAGAAAGACAAAATTTCGCCTTTATCATTGATAATCAGATGTAGTTTGAAACCATAAAACCAACCCATGGAACTTTTTCCTCTTTTTGCATATTCACGGAATACATGATTGGTTTTGATACGATGATTGTCACATACTTTGATAAGGGTAGAATCTACAAAAGGTATCCCAGAACACTTGCCAAAATGCCCTCTGATGGTATACAATAGCAACGGAACAAATGCATATCTCATAATTTCTACAAAGTGATGACAGCTGACCGAAGAAGGGAAATCCTCTCTCTGATGTTTCATCACTTCATGGATATAGTGCCATTTGAATGTACGGTATCCTGATAAATGGTACATGATTATTGATTCGCTAATAAAACCTTGCCAAAATTAAGCAGCATAAGAGGTGAATTTGGCAGAAAAGAAAGCAGAAATTTTGGAAGGGGAAAGCTGTAATTTCTTTAGGTGAGAACGAACAAGATGTTCCAGTTCTTTTTCAGAACGGGGAGAGGCTTTTGAACCCGCTCCCCGTTTCAGGTCACTGTTGATAAATTCATCGGGATTGTACTCAGGAGCATAAGGCGGAAGATAGAAAATTTCAATCTGTTCCTTATGCTTTTCAAGCCATCCTGTTACTTTTTTGGCATGATGTACTTTCAGATTATCCAGAATCAGAAATACTTTCTTTTTGCTTTCTCTGACAAGACGGCGCATAAAATCAATCAGCTTTTCTGCATTCATATTATCCTGATACAGCATAAAGCGCAGTTTCCCCCTTTTTGTCACTGCGGAAAGCATATTGATTTTCAGTTTTCTGGCTTCCTTTCTGACAACAGGTGTTTTCCCTTTCGGTGCGTATCCTCTCATATAATTTGCCGTATTCTGAATATTGGTTTCATCTCCGAAAAATATCTCCGCATTTTCTTTCACCGCACGTTCTGTAATGCCTGGAAATTCTTCATTCAGCCACTTATCAATTTTCTCCTTATCCTGATGATATGCACGCTTTGCAGGTCTCTGACTGGTGAATCCCCATCTTGCCAGATAAACACCAAGCGTGGAGTATTTTATTTTCTTTCTGTATTTTTTCTCAATCAGATTCTGTATCACTTTCCTTGTCCACATACACTCTTCAAATCCCATCTGGTCAGGTGTCGTATCTGTGAGCAGCTTCCGGATTTCTTTCTCCTCTTCTTCTGTCAGAATCACATTCTTTCCTTTTTCCCGTCCTCTTTTACGCGGCTTCAGTCCTTCCAGCCCTTTTTCCGAATACGTCTTTTTGACTGACCTGACATGCCTTTCACTCACATCAAGTATTTCTGCAATCTCACTGTTGGATTTCCCTTTTTTCCACAGACGAACTATATTCTTTCTAATCAGATACTGTTCATTCGGACTTAACTTTACTGCTTCCATTCTTAATTGTTTTTCCATATTCTTATTATAACACATCCTTTCATTTTTGGCAAGCTTTCATTAGCAAATCAATAATATGATCATGATTTCGCTCAACGACATTCTGTTTTTGGGAATTACTTCGTTTTTATCCATCAGCAGAGAATGCATACAATATTCCTCATAATCTTTGCAAAAATCATCTACATCGCAAAAAATTGCTATTTGTTTCTGTTCCATCAAAAAAACCGCCTTTCTGTTTTCTGAGTTTGTGGTTATTCTCATTATAACAGATTTTGGCTTTTTTTCACTATTTTTCATCGAACTCACGTTATTTTATTTTCCACTGCTGTCTTGTGTCTTCTATTTCTTCAAAGTATTTTATCATTCGTTTTTCCGCCTTTACTTTTTTAGTCAATTATAACATATTTTTGTGAATTTTTCATGCGGAAGCCCTGTGAAAACCGTTATTGAAACTTGACAACAGAAAACTTTTATGTTATAATGAAAGAGAAGAGTACAGACAGTGAGATGTCTGGAAACATGCGTAGCCTATGCGAAAACCAAGCGATGGTGGCAGGTGTAAATATGGAGAGAGGAGAACGGATTAGGGGTAATCATTCCGCCTATGATAAGGGCAGAATAGCCCTCTGGGTACAGCGTAGCCATTCGCTGTCTGAGGACGGTGTAAAAATCCGTTGACGGTCAAGCAGAAAAGTCTGTAGTTCAGGAAGTACAGGACGTGAAACAGAAAGACGTAAAATAAAATATACAAATATCAATTTCTCTGATTTGTGTATGTGTACCCGTGCGTTAGCGGGGAATTCACGCCTTCGGAGTGTTATACCAAACATGAGTAGATAATGACTTGTCATATCAAAAATGGACACGTTGAACAAGGAATGAAACATAAAAGTTTATTTTATAGCTTTTTATAAGTTTTCAGTAACAGTGGAATACTTTATTAAATGGAGGAAATTTCTATGAAAACAATCAATATCTTGGACTGCACACAATTGATAAGAGACGGTGGTATTATTCCGATTCTTGCCGAAAAAGAAGAAAACGAAATTTATGTTCCTGTTTCTGTCTTCAAAGAGCTGGATTCTATGCTCAGTCGTAATATTTTAGATGAAATTATCACTAACAAAATTATTCGTGCCAAAAGAATCCTCAAGATTAATGAATCTCGTATTTTCCGCTGGAAAGCGAAAGGAAATGCAGATTCCGCCATTCTTCAGCTGATTGAACAGAAAATTGGAGATCCTTCTGTTGGTGTCATCAATGTTTATACTACTGACGAGGCACTTGCCAAAGAATGCCTTGCATATCAACAGAGAAATTACGATTATCCTAGCATTATTAACATTTTGCAGTATGAAGAAGAAAACGAAAATCTTACCATCGCCAATAACTCACCAACCTATCCCAAACACCTGAACCATCTGGAATGTGCTATGTGGAGAAATAACGTTTATTTGCCAGATTTTAAAGCAAAGGATTCACTTGCACAAGAACCTGCCCCCATTCCTACTTTAAGTGGAAATAAAACAGTAACAAAGTATTGGGCTTGGTATGTGCGTGGTGGTGATGTTTACAGAATTTACAAGCAAATTAAACTCCATCAGGGCGAAACAGTTAGCTTGAATATTGTTTCTTTTGATAATCACTGCGATGTATATGTCCGTTTAATGACCTATTGCGAAGCAGATAAATCAGAACATTTCTCAGAAGTGGTTTCTCTTTCCGAACCAACATGGAAAACTTTATCTTACATTGTTCCGCAGGATTGCGATTATTTCAATTTGGAAATTCTTCCTAAAAGAGATTCTGAATTCAATGGGGAATGGTCTGGTATTGATGGCTTTATTGATGATATTAAAATTACCCGCTGAAACTAAAAAAGAGGCTGATTATGATTACTCAGGAATATATCGAAAAAATTGAAGGTTCTGTTTTAGGAAAAGTAATTGGTGTAAGGCTTGGCGTTCCTTACGAGTTTTCAAAGACTTCTGCTGAAATTCAAGCAGAATTACCTTATGTACAGACCTATTCACAGGAGGGGCATGTTACTTATCCAGATGATGATACTACTGGCTTTGTAATATTTGCAAAATGCTTTGAAAAGATAAACAGTCTTGGAGAACTTACTCCCGAAATCGTAGGAGATATTATTTTAAATTATGCATCTGAAAACAGAGGCTTTTTTTGGTGGGGCGAAAAAGGAACAGAACGAAACGCATATCATCAGCTTTTGCAGGGAGTTTCTCCTCAAGTAAGCGGAGATTATGAGCATGTAGGCGAACTTTGCAACTGTATCGGAGGGCAAATTTTCTATGATGCCATAGGCATTATTTTCGCCGGTCATCCGGAAAAAGCTGTGAAAGCTTCTGGAATTGTTTCCAGAGTTCTTCATAACGGTGAGGGTGCTATCGGCGGACAGTTCATCAGCGGTTGTATCAGTATAGCGTTTCTTGAAGATAATATTGAAAATGTAGTTAAAACTGCTCTTTCACTGATTCCGCCAGAAAGCCGTTACGCTAAAATGGTGAATGATATTATTCAGGTATATTATCAAAATCCTTATGATTGGCATTTCTGTCAGCATTATATTGATACTCACTATAATTGGCATAATGTATGGGATTACGGCGCACATGTCGTAATGTCACTTCTTTACGGAAAAGGCAGTTTCGGAAGTTCTATGCAAATATGTCTGCATTCCGCAGGAGATACCGACTGCAACTGTGCGAATGTCGGTGCAATCCTCGGTGCGTTCTGCGGATATAAGGGGATTTCTTATCAGAATTGGATTGAACCGCTTTATGACAGATTTTATATTTCTAGTGCAGTACCCTATGAAAATGATGTTTCTATTTCCCGATTCACTGCAAAATTGATTGCATTGCACTGTAAATTCTCTGGAAAGGCTGTTCCGGATTACATCCAGCAGGCAAAAAAAGAAAATATAATAGCCTTTCCATTTTCACATTCTACACAGGGCATGGAGGTTATTATGTGGAGAAATGGATATGAACGCTATGACCTTGTTAATACACAAAATTCCCTCCAGCTTTCTCAAGATGTAGTTCCTCCTAGCGGTTCGCCGTATACGCTTAAATTCTGGGCACATTACGTGAAAGCAAATGACTGTATGCGTATTTACCGCTGGTTTGATGGAGAAAAGGATTTCGGAGATTACAGAGTATATGAGCCAACTTCCTGCACTCGTATTTTCGGTGGACAAATTATCCGCACAAAGCTCTACACAAGATACAACAGCTGTAATATACATATTCGTTTCGTGGTTTACTGCTCTATGAATAGAAAAGAATACTATTCCGATGAGATTATGCTCAAGCCTTATGAATGGACAGAACTTTCTTTTACTCTTCCAGATATCGGCACGCATTACGACTGCTTGAATATTCAAATCGTTCCGGAAAATGATTCCTATTTTGAAAACGGCTATGATGGTTTGGATTTGTATGTGGATACAATTGAAATTTTAGGAAAGCCTGATTATAAAATAGATTTCTATTATAATCAATATGCAACAAGTCAGATTTATCATTATCCTGTTATGAAAAATTTTAATATCTGCTATGGAGAAGCTAAATGGCTTCCAGAGGGCTGTGTGCATTTCTATGCCGGATATAAACATTGCTATCAATCCACTACCGAAAAGAATGGCTATGTTATGGCGGTAACAGGTTCATATATGGAGAATTATATTGCTAAATGCAAAATGTCTGTTCTCCCTGAGGGCGATACATCTTATATTGATAAATATCATTCCTCTGCATTCATGCTCGTAGCTGTGAACGGTGTAACCTATCATTATGCAGTAGGTTTCCATAACGGAACAATCGCCATCCTGAAAAGCGGTTCACTGCCGTCAGAATATACCATTTTAGTCTCTTCTGATTATGATTATAACCCTTCTAAAAAATATTATTTCCGTGCAACTGTCGCAGAAAAGGAAATTCTTTTCACTGTCATGGATGAAAATCAAAGCAATCAGAAAACAGTTCAAGTATGGACACAAGAGCCTCTTTCCGGTTGTATTGGCTTCGGCTCGATTGCGAGCGGTATCATGATATATTCTTATCATGTAAAATAATACCCAAATGAATTATGGTATCAGCAGTGCAAGTGTAAAGAGTAAGGGGGTGCATAAACAAACGAAAGCCTTACCTATCGTTTGTGAGTGCGATTTTCATACATTACACTTTTTGACTCTCATTCACGCCTTAACAGCAGAATAGTAACACATCGAAAGGGTAATTTCTCAAAAAGCCTGAAAATAGGGCGATTTCAGAGATTACTCTTTCGTTTGTTTGTATTCAATACGCAGTGAAAATATCAATTTTTCCGGCTCTGCATTCTGCAAGCAGTTTTTGAAAATTTTCTCTGCTGTCCTTTGTGCCTGTGAGGGCTTCATCAGCGAATATGCCGCAAAACAGCCATTCCGGATTGCTTTGAATCAGTTCATTGTAATAGCTGACCTGTGCCGAAAGGGAATGCAGCATGGCATCTTTTCCGCTGGAAACACGGGCATAGGCAGCCGTTCTGAGCAGTCTGATTTTCTTCTTTTCTGGGAACTCTATTTTAGTGACGATTCGTTCCATATCACCGCCTCCTTCAAGTAACATATTCGCTCTGAACTGCCGAAAAGTCAAGCATTTTCAGCGGAATATACTGCACGAAGATATGTTGTATTTTTTGGTCATCATTGTATCAATTTCAGCATATTCGCTCTTTGAAATGATGCCGTTGTCAAGCAGGGAGCGAACCCATGCCATGACAGTTTGATACTGAAAAATATTGCTCATAAAGACGCTCCTTTCGATTTTCCGTAGCAGATTCGGGAACAGTATTTCTGCTTGGAACTGCTGTAGGCTGAAAATTCTTCTCCGCAGACAGGACAGATAAAAATCTGCTGTGATTTTTTGTCGATGATGGCAGAATGTGCTTTCCACCAATTCATGCGACATTTGTCACAGCAGAATTTCTTTGCTTTTCTGTGGGGAGTCTGGAGAACTTCCTGTCCGCATTGCAGACAAAGACGGATGTTTTTCGGCAGTTTTGGACTTTCAACATGATGCCTCTGACAATAGGATTTTACTGTATTCACTGAAAGGCTGAGCCGGTTTGCAATTGCTTTATAGCCTTCTCCAGATTTTCGGAGTGCGTCAACCTGTATTTTTTGTTCTGCTGTCATACAAACCTCCATAAAAAATCTGCGGAGTGAAATGCTCCGCAGGTTGATAGTTCATTATTTTTGTTCATTCCGTTGTAAAAGTCGGCATTGGCGGGGGTGGAAGTGGCGGACGATTCAAGCCGACAGAACGGATTTTTTCGGCATAGTCGACATAGCATTCGTTGATGTCAACAATGCCGTTGATTCCAGAAATTTTGGCTGTGCTGGATTTCTGCCACATTCCAACAGTGCCATCATAATGCAATTTATCGCTATATTCCGCCAACCAGATAGCATATTTTGTTTTGATGTCGTCATCTGTGAAGTCAACAAAATGTGAACGGCTCATATACAAACCTGCACAATATCCAGCTTGTTCCAACTCTCCACAAAACGCACGAATCATATTCGAGCAGTTGGTTTTTCCAGTATTGAGGGCTTTTTTCTCTTCCAAATCAAAATAAATCGGAAAATCCAGTTCTTTGTCTTGAATGACAGAAAGGCAAATTTCGGCTTCTTTTCGGGCATCTTCGGGGGTGATTGCATATGAGTACCAATAGCACCCAATCGGAATGCCGACAGCCTTTGCGCCTTGATAATATTCCTCAAATTTAGAATCTTTCTGTGACAATAAATTCCCATATCCAGCCCGAAGAATCGCAAATTGAACCCCATCCGACTTGACTTGATTCCAATTGATTGAGCCATTGTGGCGACTCACATCAATGCCCTTCATAGCTTTTGGACTGTCTGCCTTTGAGGTGGTATCAGCCTTAGAAATGCCGAAATACTGATAAAAATCGTTTGTGACGGTGTGATAATTGACAACTTCGTCACCATACCAGATGTTACTCGTCCGCACATCAACGTGAGTGTAAATATAAGCCTTTGTAATATTGGCAATTCCGCCAAAGCCCACATCTTGTGCCACACAGCAGACGATTTTACTTGAAATTGGCTGATTATTTTTGTCATAACAACAAATGTCGGCAGCGTTTCCGTTGATGTGCTGACCAACTCCAGAATTTCCAATTGATTTGTCATAATCGGAACATCTGTGTCCGCTAGTGACGATAATTTTCGAACAATCCAACTTTTTGAACAGAATTTCCAGCTTGTTGATGAGGTCATCAGAAATTAAAATATTGTGCTTTTTCCCACATTTACAGCGAAATTCCTGCACATTGAAATGTGCTGAAAGTTGCGTTCTGTCTGAATAAAGATAGCTTTTAAGCATCTTTGTGTTCCTCCTTTTGTTCGAGTTCTTCTAGGTTTTGCTGTGTGGTTTCGTCCGTGCGACCAGCTTTTTTCTGTAATACTTCGATAGCTTTTTTCAATGCATCAGGATAGGGAATGCCCATCAAAGAAGTGTTCTCGATAATCGACAGCAACTCATTCACACAGAAGCCGATACAAGTCGCATCACGAATATAAGTCGTGCCAAGCATAATGTCAATTCGCATGGCAACGACAACCATCAGCAAAATACAGAATTTCTTAGCAAGCCCGACCCATCCAGCCTTGCTGTTGAGTTTTCCAGTCACGCTGTGTTTCGATTTGCCCATTGCCGCCGTGACGAAACCTGTTATAAAATCTACTGACATGAACGTTAGTAGCGTGACAAAAGCGGAGTCCCACCCTCCAATTAAGGCGACAAAAAATCCGCCAATCATGCCCGCAACCGTGCAAATATTTTCTTTCATTTTCATCACTCCAATTTTTTGATGGTGCGAATTATCGGATGCGTGTTGTCAGAGACAGCCTTCCATGCAAGGAAATATTGTCCTTCCGGAACGCCTTCACAAGATTGCAAAACACTGATAAAAGTATCGCATTGAAGCCATTTTATTGGCACAACGACAGCGGTTTTCTTTTCGATTTGTTCATAGATGTAATTCGCCAATGCCGAGCCAGAATAATCATTATTTTTTCTGATAAGATAAATTTCACCATTGTCTGTTGCACCTGATTGATAGGTGAACATAATGTTACTATTTGAATCAATTTTGATTTCGGTCGTACAAATCGTGTAGACAACACCAGCCCAGCCAAAGTCGCTTTGATTATAGGAAAGTGCGTAATTATTGGCAGAATCGCAGAAATTTTGATATACTCTCGCAAAGCCAGACAACGAACGAAAACCATTGTTATAGAATGTATATAAAATTTCTCCATACTTCAATAAACTATCTGCACCCGACTCAAAAAGCGTGACGGCGGAATTTTTACCAATTGCATCCATCTGATTTTGTAATGCTTCCATTGTTTTTAACATCGCCTTGATACTTGATTCATTTGCACCAATTCGGAGTGAATTATTTCCGATTCGTTCACTATAAGTTGTCAGATTGTTTGAAAGCGAATTAACGGTCATTCTCAACGTCGTGACACCATCCCAATCAGCGACTTTTTCAGCCGTGATGCCATTCAAAACAGCAATATTTTCATGCGTGTGAGCCGTGTCATTAAAAGTATTCACCATCTCAAAAAGGGTGTGAATTTGTTCCTTGCTTCTGTCCTGAAACTGCGATAAATTGCCGATTTCTGAAATAACCTCCTCTGTGATTTTATCAAGCGTTCGGATATTTCCGTGAGAATGTGACGCAGTTTTCAGCGTGTCCAAAGCAAGTGCAAGCACATAATTTGCGACTGGATTGGTGCTGGTTTCGTCAAGTTGGCGGTCAATGGCTGTGATAGAATCGAGGACAGATTTGTTTGTGTGGGAATGCTCATCCAGCTTGATTGAGGCTATCTCATCATTTAATTTCTGAATGGTGACATAATCTGAACTGTTTTGATTTGGATTTTCGGAAAGTGCCTTTTTTATGATATTTTCAATTTCTTCTTTCTTCACATATTCTGACATATCCAGAGGAGTACCAAATTTCATTTTTTCAATTTTTTGCAGAATTTGCGTGTATAAATCAGGAGTCGGAGGAACTTCATTTTCCGTATCATCGCCCACAAACCCAGACTGACGAATATTCAGTGTGACAGGTACAGTCGTAGCTCTCAAACCGTCCGTTTTATCCGTATCATAGCCGAAAACTGACATTTTTACTGAACCTGCATGAAGCTCTGACGGCAACAGACACGACAATCCATCCAAGCCCAAAACTCGGTTGAAAGTTTCGTCATTTTGCGTGAACTGCACCACTTTATAAAACTTCTTCCAGTCGCCGTCAAAGGTGAATTTCAGGTTCACAAATGCAATCTGGTCGGAGGCGATGACCTCACGCTCCAAAACTTCAATTTTCTGCTGTTTTACTAGGAATTTCAACATTTTTTCAACCTCCGTTCTTTGCTTGTGGGGTGTAAACTGTGTCTGGAACATTGACCAGCGGTTCAAAAATTCCGGTGTAAAATCCAGTGCTATTTTTCCCCAATTTCATAGAATTTGTGCAGGAATACAGTGCTGGCGGTTTGGCTATGCTTTTGATTCCGTTCAGATAAATTTTTACAGAACTATCGCCGAAAATTCCACATCCGTCAAAATTCTGACCGCTTTTCGTGTAGCCCAAAAATTCGCAATTTGTCGCAAAAAATGAACTTTTTGCATGAATGCCATAGCCGTTTTCCTCCGCCATAGCTGAAATTTGGCATTCCGTCAAAGTACCGTTTCCATAAAAACCTGTCGATTTTTCGCCGAAAACTTGAATTTGGCAACCTCGAAAATAATGCTCATTGGTTGAATGAATCCCATAAATTGATTTTTCAGCGGTCAAATTGATGGAACAATTCACGATTTGAGAATTGCTATTCATATCATCAAAATAAATACCACGATAAGACATAAACACATCACCTGTAATCTTTCCAGAGATGTGGCAGTTCTCAAAATCGCAGTTTTCAGCATGAATACAACTCACATAAAAGTTAGCATCATAGCCAATTTCTGCATCAACGGCAACCCTCAAATTCTTGATAATACAGTTCTGGAAAAAAGCAAATGTGGTGGATTTCGTGTGATGAATGGTGTCACATTCTGCAAAATCCAGAGTGATTTTCTCCTGCTGGCTGTTGTCAATCCAAAGGCTGACATTTGACATATAACTTCCTGTGTCCTGTGCAGAATCATCAATGCCAAAAATGCCGATAATTCGCAGAAAATTTATATTTGGATGTTCATTTCTGAAATTTTCAAGGAACAAAGGCAATTGCACATTGTCGTCAATTCCATTACAAATATATTGGTTATCATAATTTCTTTTGATGTTGCTGAACCAAGTCCAGAAAGCAGCGTCATATTGTGCGAATAAATTTGATGTATCTATTTGTTGAATCAATCCTGTTACCCATCCGCAAACGTCTGAATAAGCTCGTTCATCTGTAATATCCTGCTGTCTGATTTCTGTAAAATCTGGCGAAATATAGACCATTGCCAATGAAAGTTCCCAGATATTTTCATCACGTTGCAGGGGCGGAATGCCCGCCTTGTCAACAAAATGTTCACCGCCTTTATGAATAGTAATATCAATTTTTCTTTCCATTTTGTCAAGGCGGACGACGATTCTGTCGACACGGTCTCGCAAGACATCCGGCTCGTCCAAAGTCAAGTACAAATCCGTATCGTTGTGAACGTAATGCCCTTGAATATATGCCCATCCTGCTGTGATTTTTACCGTTCTGCCCTCATATTTCTGGACTTGCAAACTTGCTGAGGAATTAGCAATCACCCCATCCGACACCAAATTCCCCAGAAAATTCGTGAAATCTTCCGCAGAATACCGTCTGTCGCCGTTCACGCTGTCAAAAAATCCATAGCTAATCATGTGACCACTCTCCAATCTGAAAATGTCGGAATTAGGCGATATCCTGCACTATCTTCGGTTTCGGTGATTTCAGAAACAATCGCTGTTCCCTCGATTCCGTAACCGTTGACAATGCTCACTTTGTCGCCCAAATGATAATCTTGTCCATATTTGTACATTTCGGTGTTGACAATTTCACCTGAAAATTCTTGCTTGATTTTGGCTTGATATAGGTTATTTTTCGCTCTTCTGCTCAATTCCGCCCTCAAATCGTCTGGAGACATTTGACTGGCATCGATATTTTCAGCTTCGATATGATGTTCAATCAAAAGCAACCCTGAATTATTATCTGTTGCGACCGCTTCACAAATCCAGTC
>Ga0326511_10002234_pt1 | contig 15827 bp, 13 predicted proteins | sample 0_2496_0518_D_FD_203701 | JGI IMG/M metagenome (GOLD analysis project Ga0326511, IMG submission 203701) | Bovine rumen microbial communities from UC Davis, California, United States - 0_2496_0518 | ecosystem: Host-associated > Mammals > Digestive system > Stomach > Rumen | place: USA...
CCGCCATGGCGGCCATCATCAGGTAGGTGTGTCGTTTCATAGGTTCTTTTTGTTTAAGGGGAGTTTAGGAATTTCAGTTGTTGCGGATGGCTTCCACCACCTCGTCGAGCACCTCGCTCAGGGCGGCGCAGGCCTCCATGGCTTCGCCGTTGGCCTCGGCACCGATGTTGTTGACGAAGGGGGCGGGCATGGCGTCGATTTTGGCCATGGCGTTGTCGATGGCCTCCATCACCTCGCTGTCGAGGGCGGCGTTGAGGCTGTGCATGTACTGGTGGAGCGATTTGGCCTCGTCGCGCTGGCCGTCGACGCCGCCAAGGTAGGCGTTCTGGATGCTGACGATGTTGTTGTGGAAGTCGATGATGGACTTCTGGCTGTAGGGGCTTTCAATGTAGTTGGGGTCTTCGCCGGTGTGGGCGGCGCCGATCTTGCTGGTGCCCACCTCGTCGGCGATGTCGATGCAGCCCTGCACGATGGCCATGAGGGCGGCCTTGCGGGTGGCGTAGGTGCTGCCGGCTTGGCCGGCGGCCTTCATGTTGTCGCCGTAGCTGTTGTCGCCTCCGGCCACGGTGTAGGCCATTTCGAGGTCGTCGAGCTTGGCGATGTGGCTCTCGGGGGCTTCGTCGCCCACCCAGCCCACCTCGAGCTGGTAGCAGCGGTTGCGCAGGTCGCCGGCCACAGCGGCCACGTAGATCCACTGCTTCTCGCTGATGGCGCCGGCGCTCTTGGGCTGGCCGCCCTCGAAGAGGATGTACTCGATGCCGTGGAAGCCCAGCAGGGCGTTGCCCAGGCGGTCGCCGGCAATGGCATCGCCGTCCTCGCTGTCGAGGGCATCAAGCATGGCGGGGCTGTTCATGAGGGTGTTGAAGGCGTCGATGTCGAGGGGCCAGGAGTCGATGTGGGGGTCCACGCCGAAGTCGCCGGCGGCGCCGAAGAGGAAGGCCTCGCTCTTCTCCCACTCCTCGCGGGCGGCGAGGAAGGTCTCGCAGGCCTGGCGCAGGCCGGCGTCGTTGGGGTTGGCTTTGAGGGCGGCCAGCTCGGCGGCCAGCTGCTCGGTCTTGGAGGCCAAGGCTCCGTAGGTGGGAGCCACGGTGTGGTCCACAAACTGCTCGGCGATGGCGGCGGCCTGGCTGTCGTCGCTGCCGGTGACAGTGTCGTTGTCGTCGCTGCAGGAAACGGCTCCCGCCGTCAGCGCAGCCATTGCCATGAACATGGCGGCATTTCTGAAAAACGATTTCATAGGTTTGTTGGTTTTAGTTATTATTGTTTGTGAATTATCTATCGCACGAAGAACCCCGTCCACGTGATGCCCAGGGCGAAGAAGGGTTCGTTGTTGTACTGCTCGCCGAGCAGGCGCACACCGCCCTCGGCCTTGAGGGCCACCTGGGGCAGGGGACAGTAGTTGACGCCGCCGGAGACCACCTGGCGCGAGCACCAGCCGATGTCGGCCAGGCCCTCGGCGGGCACGTAGCTGTCGTATTGGTCGTAGCGGACAAAGAGGTAGAGCTTGCCGTGGTCGCGTCGCCATTGGGCAAACGACAGCAGATCGACGCCGGCCTCGATGGAGGCGTCCCACGCCGCCTCGCCCACGAAGGTGTGGGGGTAGGGGTTGCCGGTCATGGTGGTCTGGTTCTTGTTGCGGGCCGAGATGGCTGCGGCGTCGGAGAGGTGGCCGTAGTCCACGTTGCCGCGCACGATGACATGGCGGTTGCGGTAGGCGAAGTCGAAGCAGCCTATGGCCACAAGGCCGTCGAGGTCTTTGTAGCGGCTGTTGACGTCGGTGACGATGTCGTTGTTGTTGCTGCCGCCGAGGTAGCCGCTGAGGCTCAGGCGCAGACCGCGGATGCCTGTCCAGTCCACGCGTGCGGCGCAGGCCAGGGCGTTGGCGGGGCGGAACTCGTAGGGCGACGCCGAACCGTTGTGTACCCAGCCTTGGTCGTTGAAGAGGTTGCTGTTGAGGCCGGGCAGCAGCTGTGCCTCGTAGCGCCAGTCGCCGGCCTGACCCCAGAGGCTGAGGCCCGTCTCGTGCCATGTGCAGGGCATGATGGTGTTCTCGCCCTCGGGGCGGTAGACACCGAAGAACATGTTGGGCGTGTGGCCGTTGTTGGTCATGCCCACGGGTACCACTATATGACCCGCGCGCACGTTTAGGTGCCGGTTGAAACTTTTCTGCACCCAGAACTGCTCCAGGGCCACCTCGCCGCCGCGCTCCACCTCCTGCTCGAACTCGCCGGTCTCCTCGGTCTCCTTCTCCACGGCGGCTTCCACGCCACCGTGCTCGAACTCGATCTCCGTGCCCACGCTCCATCCGTGGCCGAAGTCGTAGCCCAGCATGATGACGGCATGCGGAAGATCCACGCGGCCGTAGCCCGGGGCGTCCTTGTAGCGGTCGGCATGCGAATAGCGGAACACGTTGTCGCTGTAGAAATGGTGGCTGTAGACGGCCTCGCCGTATCCGCCCACGGTGAGGCGGCTCTTCGTGGCCGTTGCGGTGTCGGTCTGCGCCGATGCCAGCGGCCCGCAAAGCAGGGCCGCAAGTGTGCAGATGGTTGATATACTTTTTGTTGCGTTCATAATGTATCGATACTTTTTGCCTGCAAAAATACATAATACACTCATAACCAACACTAACCATAATTGGTGATTTTGGTGTGCATGGAAGCAATTTACGGTTGCTTTCATTGGAAAAAAGTTGATTAATTGAAAATAAATTTGTGTAATTCATGAAAATTTTGTTACTTTGTACTTTGCACTTAGTGTGCTGAAACGGAGTATTTAAATGGAAACCAATTCGTTGATATGAGAAAAATAATGAAAAAACTGCTGCCGTTGATGCTTGTGGCCGGGGTATTGGCCATGAGCGGCGTGCAGGTGTCGTGCAAGAGTTCGAGCGAGAACATGTACCAGCGCCAGCAGAGCAACAAGGCCAAAAAGATCAAGTCGAACATCAAGGTGAAAGGTACGAACAAGAGCCACGGCCACACCAACAGAACCTACTAGCAGATGCAGAGCGCACTATATCCACTGAAATTCCTGCCCCTCTACAAGAACGTCATCTGGGGCGGCAACAGACTTAAAGGCTACGGTTTCAACTACGACCCCCTGCCCAACTGCGGCGAGCTGTGGGTCCTCTCGTCGGTGGAGGGGAAGGAGTCGGTCATCGCCAACGGCTTCCTGGCGGAGAACACGCTGAACGAGGCCATCGAGATTTACATGGGCGACCTGGTGGGCGACAAGATATACAACCGTTTCGGCACCCAGTTCCCGCTGCTGCTGAAGGTCATCGACGCCGCCAAGGACCTCTCCATCCAGGTGCACCCCGACGACGCGCTGGCGCAGAAGCGCGGCATGCCCTACGGCAAGACCGAGATGTGGTATGTGATGGACGTGGAGCCGGGGTCGAGGCTCATCAGCGGTTTCCGCCGCGACGTGGAGCCCGGGGAGTACCGTGCCGCCCTGGCGGCAGGCCACCTGGAGGAGCTGCTGCATGCCGAGCAGCCCGCCAAGGGCGATGTCTACTTCATTCCCGCCGGGCGTGTGCACGCCCTGGGCCAGGGCCTGATGGTGGCCGAGATACAGCAGACCTCGGACTGCACCTACCGCATCTACGACTACAACCGCCGCGACGCCGACGGCAACCTGCGCCAGCTGCACACCGAGGAGGCCATGGACGCCATCGACTTCAGCGGCATCGGCGACCATGCCTCCACGCGCTACGAGGCGCGCCCCGACGAGACCACCACCTTGGCGCACTGCCCCTACTTCACCACCAGCCTCATCCCCCTCACCCGCCCGCTGCGGAAGAACCTGGAGGATGTGGACTCGTTCGTCGTCTACTTCTGCGTGGAAGGCCTGGCGGCGGTGAAGAGCATGGAGACCATCGTGCCGGTGCACGCCGGCGAGTGTGTGCTGGTGCCCGCCGTGGCCGAGAGCGTGGAGCTCTTCTGCGAGGGTCCGGCCAAGCTGCTGGAGGTGACCGTCGACACCGCCGGATGGACCGACGCGCCGCGTGCCGACAACGACTGGCTGGCGGAGTTTGTGGGTGGCGGAAAATAAAAAAATTTGCCCGATTAAGAAAAATTTGCTACTTTTGCACCGCTTTTTATAGTATCAAAGGCATTGAAGTATATGTTCGATTTTGAGACATCGGTAACAGGGATTGAGTTCAAAGTGAGACAGTTGGCGGACGAAGTGCAACGTCTGCGCAAGCTGGTGTCGCAGAAGGACAATCGGTGCGATGAGCTTGAAGAAGCATTGAAAAACAGTGAAACAACAATAAACAATTTAAAAGAAGAGAACAAATTATTAAAATTAGGGAACAGGTTGACTGAGAAAGGCGAGAGTGCTGAGATAAAACTTAAAATCAATCAGATGATTCGCGCCATTGACAAGAGTCTGGAGATAGTGAGGAACGAAGAGACGAGGGTGAACAAGGAATAGGTATAGAAACAAATTGCATATACAAACGAAGATGGAAACGGTATCGGCATCGGTGAACATCATGGGCCGCACGTACAAGCTGCGGGTCGCCACGGAAGACGAGGCGGCGCTGCGCAAGGCGGCGGGGCTCATCGACACGCAGGCCAAGGCCTACGGCAAGCAGTATGCCTACAACGACCATCAAGACTTGTTGGCAATGGTGGCATTGACGCAGATCACACAATTGACCAAGATACAAGACTCGCTGCGGTTCAAGGACACGGACCTCGCGCAGAGGCTGCAGTCCATCGACAGCGTGCTGGACCAAATCCTGCATCCGACCCAAAACAGTTTGTAAACTCAACACCATTTACGAACCGAGTCGGCTCAGGGGCGGGTAGGTTGTATGGCTGATACGCCCGGCGCTCAAATCCTACAGTTTCAGAGTTTACCATAACTCTCGGAGGGGATAACCGTGATGCAGGATTTGTTTTTATGAACTGACCTCGAAACCTTTCAGCGTCGGCCGCCGTTCCCACAACAAAAAAACAACAACACATCATGACAGTACTATTTATTATAATCGGCCTTGTGGCCGGAGGCGCCTTGGGAGTGTGGGTCACCACCACGGTGCTGCGCAACAAGCTGCTCGCCAAGAGCCAGCAGGTCCTGAAAGACGCCGAAGAGAAAGGCGAAGTGATCAAAAAGGACAAAATCCTCCAGGCCAAGGAGCAGTATCTGCAGATGAAGGGCGAGCACGACAAGCGCGTCAACGAGCAGAACCAGAAAATCCGCGAGCAGGAGAACAAGCTCAAGCAGCGCGAGCAGAGCCTCAACCAGCAGGTCAGCGAGCTGCAGAAGAAGAGCAACGAGCTCAAAGGCGTCAGCGAGAACCTGAACAACCAGATCGACGCCCTCAAGAAGCGCCAGGCCGAAGTGGAGAAGGTCTACAAGGAGAGCGTCTCCAAGCTGGAGCACATCGCCGGCATGACCGCCGACGAGGCCAAGCAGCAGCTGGTGGACGCCATGACCGAGGAGGCCCGCGCCGAGGCTTCGACCACCATCATGGACATCGTCGAAGAAGCCAAAATCACCGCCGCCGAGCAGGCCAAGAAAATCGTTATCCAGAGCATCCAGCGCACCGCCACGGAGACCGCCGTGGAGAACACCGTCAGCGTCTTCAACCTGGAGAATGAGGAGGTCAAGGGTCGCATCATCGGCCGCGAGGGCCGCAACATCCGCACCCTGGAGAGCCTCACCGGCGTGGAAATCATCATCGACGACAGCCCCGACGCCATCATCATCAGCGGCTTCGACCCCGTGCGCCGCGAGATTGCACGCCTGTCGCTCCACAAGCTGGTCACCGACGGCCGCATCCACCCCGCCCGCATCGAGGAGGTCGTGGCCAAGACCCGTCGCCAGATCGAGCAGGAAATCAACGAGGTGGGCAAGCGCACCTGCATCGACCTCGGCATCCTGAACATGAACCATGAGCTGATGCGCATGGTGGGCCGCATGAAATACCGTTCGAGCTACGGCCAGAACCTGCTGCAGCACAGCCGCGAGGTGGCCAACCTGGCCGCCACCATGGCCTCCGAGCTGGGCCTCAACCCCAAACTGGCCAAGCGTGCCGGCCTGCTGCACGACATCGGCAAGGTGCCCGAGACCGACCCCGAGATCCCGCACGCCATCTTCGGCATGAAACTCGCCGAGAAGTACAAAGAGCACCCCGACGTGTGCAATGCCATCGGCGCCCACCACGACGAAGTGGAGATGACCAACCTCATCAGCCCCATCATCCAGGTGGCCGACGCCATCAGCGGTGCCCGTCCCGGCGCCCGCCGCGAGGTCGTCGAGGCCTACATCAACCGTCTGAAGAAGCTCGAGGACATGGCCATGACCTACCCCGGAGTGGTGAAGACCTACGCCATCCAGGCCGGCCGCGAGCTGCGCGTCATCGTCGGTGCCGAGAAGGTGAGCGACGTCGAGGCCAACAAGCTCAGCTACGACCTCTCGCGCCAGATCCAGAGCGAGATGACCTACCCCGGCCAGATCAAGGTTACCGTCATCCGCGAAACCCGCGCCATCAACTACGCGAAGTAATCCATAGGTCCTTAAAGCCCTATAAGTCCTATGATTCTTTCAGCTATCCATTGGAATGTCGACCCGGTGATGATGCACCTCGGCCCCACCACCTTGCGGGTGGTTGGGGTGTTGTGTGTCGCCGTCCTGCTCTACATCCTTGCTATGCCTCTTTTTTCGAAGGACAAGAAAGACAAGGACGGCAAGGAGAAGAAGGAGAAGCGTGACGTTTGGGACTATCTCCTCATGGCTCTCATCCCCGCGGTGTTGGCATTTATCTGCTTCAAGACCGACAGTTTCAATATGCGCTGGTACTCGATGGGCTTCCTGGTGGCTTTCGTGCTGGGCTATTGGATCATGTCGCGCATGTTCAAGCGCGAGGGCGTCAAGAGCGACTACCTCGAAAGCCTCGTCATCTACATGTTCCTTGCCACCCTCGTTGGTGCCCGCCTGGGCCACTGCCTGTTCTACGAGCCCGGCTATTTCCTCACCTCCGAGCACTGGTTTGAGATCGTATGGCCCTTCCGCAACGGCGAGTTCAAGGGCTTCGAGGGCCTGGCCAGCCACGGCGCGGCCATCGGCATCCTGACGGCCATGTACCTCTACTGGCGCAAATACGGCATGAACATTTGGTGGATACTGGACCGCCTGGTCATCGTCATCGCCCTCGGCGGCGCCTTCATCCGCCTGGGCAACCTCATGAACAGCGAAATCTACGGCCACGCCACCTCGCTGCCCTGGGGTTTCATCTACGAACGCAACGGCGAGATCCTCCCCAAGCACCCCACGCAACTCTACGAGAGCCTCAGCTACTTCCTCATCTTCGCCGTCAGCCTGTGGTACTACCGCCACAAGGGCGGCCGCGTGAAGAGCGGCACCATCTTCGGATGGTGGCTCGTGGCACTGTTCGGCGTGAGGTTCCTCATCGAGTTCGTCAAGAACGACCAGGAGGCCTTCGAGGCCGACATGCTGCTCAACATGGGCCAGCTCCTCAGCCTGCCCTTCATCGTCGGCGGCCTGGTCATCGCCTGGCTCGCCAAACAGGAAAAATTCCCGCAGGGACCCTTCCCCAAGGGAGAAAAAGTAACTTTTAAAGAAAAGGAGAAAAAGAAATGAAAACTCTCATACTTGTACGTCATGGCGAAAGCGCCTGGAACAAACTGAACCTCTTCACCGGTTGGACCGACGTCGATCTCACCGAGAACGGCATCAAGGAAGCCTACGAAGCCGGCAAACTGCTCAAGGCCGAGGGCTACCGCCCCGAGCTCTGCTTCACCTCCTACCTCAAACGCGCGGTGAAAACCCTCAACGAGATTCTCGACGCCATGGACATGGACTGGCTGCCCGTGCAGAAGTCCTGGCGCCTCAACGAGAAGAGCTACGGCGCCATCCAGGGCCTCAACAAGGCCGACACCGCCGCCAAGTACGGCGACGAGCAGGTGCTCCTCTGGCGCCGCGCCTTCGACGTCCAGCCCCCGGCACTCGACCTCCACGACGAGCGCAGCCCCCGCCAGGACCCCCGCTACAACGAGATTCCGGACAACCTCATCCCCCTCACCGAGAGCCTCAAGGACACCATCGAGCGCCTCATGCCCTACTATCGCGGCACCATCATGCCCGCCTTCGACAACCGCAACACCCTCCTCGTCGTCGCCCACGGCAACTCCCTGCGCGGCATCGTCAAGGAGCTGAAAGGCATGTCCAACGATGAAATCATCAAGTTCAACCTCCCCACCGCCGTGCCCTATGTCTTCACCTTCGACGACCGCATGAACCTCGTCGAGGACCGCTTCCTCGGCGACCCCGAAGTCATCGCCGCCAAGATGCAAAGTGTGGCCAACCAGGCCAAGAAAAAGTAAAAAAATGAGAAAGGAGAAATGGAAAATGAAAAAAAAGTTTCATCTGTAAAACGCTGTGATTCAGTTTTTCATTTTTCATTTTTCATTTTTCATTTAATTAAATTTGGCCAGTTTGGAAAATGTTCGTAATTTTGCACCGTTTTTGAGAGATAAAAATTGGTACAATTTGGTCTAACGAAACACACGGAGAGGTGGGTGAGTGGCTGAAACCAACAGTTTGCTAAACTGTCGTACTCGATTAGGGTACCGGGGGTTCGAATCCCCCCTTCTCCGCCAAGAAAAGACGCCTCCGAAAGGCGTCTTTTTTGATAAACGGTCGATACCGGCGGGGCATAGCGAAGCCCGGTTATCGCGCCTGCTTTGGGAGCAGGAGACCCCCAGTTCGAATCTGGGTGCCCCGACAGAACTGAGAGGACAAGAACAACGATGGCCCCGTAGCTCAGCTGGATAGAGCAACTGCCTTCTAAGCAGTAGGTCCTGCGTTCGAATCGCAGCAGGGTCACCAAAAAGAAGAAAAAAAAGTAACTTGCATCGACAGTCCTCCAAGGACCGTCGGTGCTTTTTTTGCATCCGAAACACTATGAAAAGAATTCCGATCCTGACAACACTCCTCTTCGGCCTGCTTGCGCTGGCCGCCTGCCAGAAAACCGACGACGCTGCCCCCGACGGCATGGTGGAAATCTTCGCCGAGAGCATGAACGGCAATGGCAAAGTGGTCCTCGACGGCCTCAGCGCCACCTGGCGCAGCGGCGACGAGATCCGCATCAACGGCACCACCGCCACCGTCAAGCGCCGCGAAGGCCACGCCTACATCAGCAGCGCCACCCTGCAGCCCACCACCAACCGCGCCCTCTATCCCGCCTCACTCGAAGTCGCCAACTGGGGCACCGACAACCCCGTCGTCACCCTCCCCGCCTACTATCACTACCGCACCGACAGCAGCGGCCACCAGGTTCTCGACCTCCCCATGGCCGCCTACTCCAACAGCAGCACCTCGCCCCTCCAGTTCAAGCACCTCACCGGAGCCCTCTACATCACCATCACCAACACCGCCTCCGTCCCCCTCACCCTCCAGTCGGTGACGGTGACAAGCAGTAACTATCAATTGTCTGGAACGCGCAATATCGACATCAGCACGATGTCGGTCGAGGGTGCAACTACAGTCAATGACGCTGACAAATCCGTCTCTTTGGTTTTCGACGAAAATCTCACACTCGGTGCCGGCAGCAATGTCAGGGTGATGGTTCCTGTCTTGCCTGTGGGAAGCAACCAGAATTTCACCATCAAGGTCAGGTCTGTCGGCGAAGACATTGCCAACACTTATTTGTACAGCCGAAGCCAGCCCAATAATGGTGGCGACCACTCCCTGCAGCGCAACCAGTTGGGCTACGTGCCGGTAAGCATCACGGCAGAAGTGAGCTCGAGTCCCCTCGACCAGGTGAATGGTGCCTATGTTGTTCGCACGCCGCTTGAATTTTGTTTGATGGCCCAGGGCATTACCAATTCCTCCATTGCGGACGATGCCACTATTGAAATCATGGAAGATATCGACATGTCGGGCTATACCGTTTCCCCCATCGTTAAATATGATTATGATGGTACAATTCATGGAAACAATAAAACAATCAGCAATCTTACGGTAGGTTGTGTCAGTAGCATCGTCGGCCAATACGTTTGTGCGCTATTTGGATATGTTAGTACTGTAAAAATAAACAATCTAAATTTGGATAGAATTACCCTGGATTACAGTAGTGTTGGACGTGGTGCTCTTTATATAGGTGGTCTGATAGGTACTCAAGATGGTGGGGAAGGAATATCTACTATTGAAAATTGTGGTATTCATATCTCATCGGTGCGTGCAGGTTCGCCATCGGGTGCTGTTTATTTTGGAGGAATAATGGCAGATGCATCGAGGGAAATTTCTATTTCAAATTGTAATGTTTCTTTTACAGGTCTACCGTCAGCACTGACGGGAAGCACTGTTTATTTTGGCGGTTTTATTGGTTCTAGTGGAGCGAATCCAACAAGTATCATGTCCTCGTCATTGGTAGGTTCGTATGTGAGAATAGATCCGTCCACTGGGACAAGGGTTGGCGGATTGATTGGAAATAAAGGTGATGGTCGTGTAAAGGCAACGTCGTGCAGCGTATTGGATAGCGTTTCTGTAATTGGGGGTAGTAATCTTTATTGCGGGACGTTGTTTGGATATTATGCAGGGAGAGATACTAAAATCACAGAAGAAGGCAACAATTTGGACTTCAAGGTTTCTTTCAACGGGAATCCTGTAGCTATTGGACGTTATAACACAAGTTTAACAAATAATTAAACCATGACAACTATGAAAAAAAAGACATATACTGCGCCGGTGTTGACGGTGGTGGAGTTTCGGTGCGAGAAGGGGTATGCGGACAGCGGTGTCATCGGGGTGCCGCAGGAGGGGCTGATAGAGTTGCTCAACTACGAGAGCGGCTCGCAGGAGACAGAGGTGTTTTCCGTGCGCGAGGGCTGGGGCGACGAACCCTCCAACGGCTTCTGGAACTAGCCTCACTCAGCGTTTCAGCACCACCCACAGCAGGTAGCACGCCAGGGCGAAGAGGCCCAGGGGCAGCACAAACGGTATGACGGCGCCCAGCAGCAGCACCGCCCCGAGCATCAGCAGCAGATTCGACGCAAGTTTCTTTTCTTTCGGCATGGCCTGCCGCCCCTGGCGGTAGCGCGTCAGCAGCGACTGCCATTTTGGCATGTTCATCCATCGCTTCAGCCATCCCATCTTTTCTCCCCGCTGGTCGACGGTCTCGGCCTTGGTGACGGGGATTTCCTTCACTTTTATTTTTATGGCTTTCGAGAAGCCTTTGCCGCCCACATGGGCGGTGAGCACCAGCCGTGTGCGCCCTTTCGAGCGGTTGAGGCGGAAACGCTTGCTTCCGCTCGTTTCCAGGGGTATGACGCTGGTTTTGTATCCATTGTCGATGCTGAGGTCGACGCTCTCGGCGCCGGGGCAGTCCCAGCGCACCTCCACTATTTCGCCTTCGGTGACCGTGGTGCGGTCGGTTGTGAATGTCATTTTTTCCATATACCTTCCACCATCAATTTCCATGCCAACGGCTCCCGAACCCCTCTCCGACAGGGGTCCGGGAGGGACATAAGAGCGCCCTTCTCATATACTTCCTATATACTTCTCATATAGTTCTTATATAGTAGATATAAGAAGTATATGAGAAGTATATGAGAACGATATAAGAACGATATAAGAACAATATAAGAAATGACCTCTTTGGTGGGTATTTGGTGGGTCTTTGGAGGGTGGAGGAGGGGAGGTGGAAAAGTCAAAAAAATTTTACAGTTCCAGAAAAAAAGTGTATTTTTGCAGTTCAATATTATAAAAACTACACAATGAAGAAAATCATCGTTTTCCTCGCTATTGCTATGTTTGCGCTCCCTTCACGTGCCGACGAGGGCATGTGGATTCCGATGCTTTTGCAGCGCAACGAGGCTGCCATGCAGCGTGCGGGCATGCGTATCACGGCCCGCGACATCTATGACATCAACAATGCGTCGCTCAAGGATGCCATTCTCCTTTTCGGAGGTGGATGCACGGGCGAATTCGTCAGCGACGAAGGTCTGGTGCTGACCAACCACCACTGCGGCTACAGCTATATTGTGCGCCACAGCTCGGTGGAGCACGACTACCTGACCAACGGTTTCTGGGCCATGACGCGCGACCAGGAGATTCCCTGCCCGGGTCTGAGTGTGACCCGGCTGGTGCGCATGGAGGACGTCACGGCGCAGGTTCTGGCCGGCATAGGCGACGAGACCTCGGAGTCCGACCGCGATAAAATCATCGAGAAGAACATCAAGGAGATCTGTGCCAAAGCCACCGAGGGCACGCACTACAAGGCCGTTATCAAGCCGTTCTACTATGGCAACCAGTACTTTATGTATATCAACGAGGTGTTCACCGACGTGCGTCTGGTGGGTGCTCCGCCGAGCAACATCGGCAAATTCGGCGGCGACACCGACAACTGGATGTGGCCGCGCCATACGGGCGACTTCTCGATGTTCCGCGTCTATGCCAAGGATGGCACGCCGGCCAACTTCAGCGAGGACAACACGCCCTACCGCCCGTTGAAGCACCTCCAGATCAGCCTCAAGGGCGTCGAGGAGGGCGACTTCACCTTTGTCTTCGGCTATCCCGGCACCACGCGCCGCTATGTGACCCACGATGCCGTCGACCTGGCCGCCAACGTGGAGAACCCCGTGCGCATAGCCCTGCGCGACATCCGTCTGGCCCACTACAATGCCGCCATGCAGCAGAGTCCGGCGCAGCGTTTGAAATACGCTTCGCGCGTGGCCAGCATCGCCAACGGCTGGAAGAAGTGGCAGGGCGAGAGCCTCGGCATCGAGCGCCTGCACGGCGTGGAGCAGAAGATGGAGCAGGAGGCCGCGTTCCAGAAATGGGCCGACGGCAAGCCGCAGTACCGCAACGTGCTCAGCCAGCTGGAGGAGAACTACGCCAAGCTGCGCGAGGTGGAGACGGAGTGGACCTACTTCAGCGAGGCCGTGCTGGCCAGCGACTTCATGAGCCGTGCCATGCGTCTGAGTATGGTGGGCAAGGCCGCCGACGGCAAGGCCGCCATGGACCGCGCCAGGAGTTCGCTCGACAGCACCTATTTCGACGATTTCGACGAGCATTCGCCCGTCGACGAGGCCATCTTCCTGGAGTGCTTCAACTACATGTGGGAGCACGGTTTCGCCCCGTTCCTGCATGCCGAGGACGCCAAGACGGCCCACGACATGCTGAAGAAGATCTATGCCAAGTCGGCCCTCAACGATCCCGACAAACTGGAGAAACTGCTGAAGAAAATCGAAAAGAAGAACAAGCCCGAGCTGGCCCTCGAGGATCCGGCCGTGAAGCTCTTCGAGGAGGCCTACAGCTTCTGCTACAGCAACAGCAAGCGTGCGCAGTACAAAGAGGCCGAGAACAACATCAACCGCCTGATGCGCACCTACATCAAAGGCCAGATGGAGATGTATCCAGACAGCAATTTCTTCCCCGATGCCAACCTGACGCTGCGCGTGGCCTACGGCCATGTGGAGGGTTTCAAGCCCAAGGACGCCACCTATTACACGGCCTACTCGACCATCGACGGCATCATGGAGAAGGAGAACCCCGATGTGTACGACTACCGCGTCATGCCGAGGCTCAAGGAGCTGTGGCAGCGGAAGGACTACGGCATGTATGCCAACAAGAAGGGTGAGCTGCCCGTGGCCTTTATCGCCACCAACCACACCACCGGCGGCAATAGCGGAAGCCCCGTGCTCAACGCCGACGGCCAGCTGGTGGGCATCAACTTCGACCGCTGCTGGGAAGGCACGATGAGCGACCTGCTCTTCGACCCGGCCTATTGCCGCAACATTTCGCTCGACATACGCTACTGCCTCTTCATCATCGACAAGTATGCCGGCGCCCGCCACCTGGTGGACGAGATGACGCTGGTGGAGTAGAGGGGTAGAGCTGTAGAGACATAGAGTTTTAGAGTTGTAGAGTTTTTGGAGTTTTAAAAGCAACAACGAAATAATGAAACGGACTATTTTGTTTTTGGCTTTTGCCATGGGGCTGACGCTGAGTGCTTTGGCCCAGAAACAGGAATGCTACCGCATTGTGAGCGACACTTATGAGGGGCTTGGCCTGGAGTTCACCTTCGATACCCCTGCGGTGGGCGAGACAGAGGTCTGCGGACAGCGTTTCAGCACCCTGACGGTCGACGGCCTTATGCCGTGGGGCAAGGACGGCGCTCCGGCGCTGCCCACCTTCTCGAAGCTGATCGAGGTGCCGCTGTGTGAGGATTTTGTTGTAACGGTGCGCGGCCTGGAGTTCGACACGCTGCAGCTTGCCGGCCCCGTGTTGGCGCCCATGCAGCCTTCGCGCAGCAAGAGCGACACATCGGCGCCCAAGCTGTCGTACATCCGTGGCATCTATGAGACCGACATGTTCTTCGGCAACACCGTTCCCGAAGTGGAGGCCGTTGGCATTGCCCGCGACCGCCGCCTGGCGCGTCTCCGTTTCACCCCTGTGAGCTACAACCCTGTCAGCGGCCAGGTAGCCATTGTGCGCCGCGCCGAGGTGATGGTGAGCTACCGCGGTGTGGACAGCGTGGGTACGCAGGAGATGTTCCGCCGCTACTACTCGCCGCTCTTCAACAGCGGTGCCTCCAGCATCAACGCGCTCTATCCGAAGAGCGTGAGCACCACCGCGCCAGTGCGCTACCTCATTGTGGCCAACAGCATGTTCCGCGGCCAGATGGACAGCTTCGTGCAGTGGAAGAAGCGCAAGGGCTTCATCACGGACATAGTCTATACCGACGATGCCGCCGTGGGCAGCACCACCACCTCCATCCAGACCTACATCAAGAGCCAGTACACCAACGCCACCGCCGCCAATCCGGCGCCGACGTATGTGCTGCTGGTGGGCGATGTGGCGCAGCTGCCCCCCTTCGAAGCCCAGGTGACCTCGCCCAGCGACGACCACGTCACCGACCTCTACTACATGACCTGGACCAACGGCGATCATCTGCCCGACTGCCACTACGGCCGCTTCTCGGCGCAGACCGTGGCACAACTCACGCCCCAGGTGCAGAAGACCCTGATGTATGAGCAGTACACCTTTGCCGACCCGTCGTTCCTCGATCGGGCGGTGATGGTGGCCGGCGTGGACGGCGGCACCAGTGGCGACTTCGGCTACACACATGCCGACCCCGCCATGGACTATGCCATCACCAACTACGTCAACGGTGCCCATGGATACAGCGAGGTGCGCTACTTCAAGAACAACACCTCCATCGTGCCTGCCGGTGTGACCAATGTCCATGTGGCCAGCAGCGCCAACTCGATGTCGGCCACGGTGCGTGGCTACTACAACCAGGGCGCGGGCCTCATCAACTACAGCGCCCACGGCAGCTCCACCAGCTGGGGCACACCCAACTTCACCACCACGCATGTCGCCTCGATGACCAACAACCAGAAGTTCGGCCTGATGATTGGCAACTGCTGCCTGACCAACAAGTTTGAAGAGAGCACCTGCTTCGGCGAGTCGCTCCTGCGCAAAGGAGAATACGCCGGTGCCGTTGGCTACATCGGAGGCAGCAACAGCACCTACTGGAGCCAGGACTTCTATTGGGCCGTGGGTATCCGCAGCAGCATCGGCCCCTCGATGTCGATGGCCTACAACGCATCCAATCTCGGCGTGTACGACCGTGTCTTCCATACCCACAACGAGGCCTATTCGGCCTGGGCCATCACCCAGGGCGCCATTATGATGCAGGGCAACATGGCCGTCGAGGCATCGTCCTCCGGCACGAGCATGAAACAATATTATTGGGAGATATACCACCTGATGGGCGACCCGTCGGTGATGACCTACCTGACGCAGGCTGCGGTGATGCCCCTCACGGTGTCGTCGATGATTTCCTA
>Ga0326511_10002235_pt1 | contig 15826 bp, 27 predicted proteins | sample 0_2496_0518_D_FD_203701 | JGI IMG/M metagenome (GOLD analysis project Ga0326511, IMG submission 203701) | Bovine rumen microbial communities from UC Davis, California, United States - 0_2496_0518 | ecosystem: Host-associated > Mammals > Digestive system > Stomach > Rumen | place: USA...
AAAAAAACGCTTGTATGAGCGCACAGTTAGTGTTGTAGCATCTCAATCAATAGACTGGATTGATGAGATATGTGGCACAAAAACCGAAAAAACCGCTAAACTAGTGGAATTTGCTAAATCTATCATCACGGCAAAAAACGACACGGACGGACTAAACAAGCTACACAAGTTTATTGTAGTCTTTTGTGGTAGCGATACCAAAAAAAGCGAAAAAATGTATAATGCACTTGTAAGTATCCAGGTAGAGCGCAAACAAGCTAACAAGCAAGCTAGCAAGGCGGTTAAGGCGGTTGAATCCGCTTATTTAAAAATGATTGCAAGCGGACAAACTGCCGTACAAGCGACCGAAAACCTTTATATGATGATTAACTTTGGCGTACTTGATGCAACCGCCGTTAGCACATATCTAGATGATATGATGAGAAAAGCGCAAAAGGTAGTAAGCGAGTAAAACACTAAACTCAAGAAAATAAAAGGTAGTGAATTTTCACTACCTTTTATTTTTGCCTATTCTTTTAGTGGTTGCAACCACTCTAAAAAGCTCATTAAGTTGCAAGCGTTGAAACTGATCAGGTTTCAGGTTGAGAAATATAAACACAAAACACTAACTAAAAACAGTTACAAATATGGAAACAAAAGATTACAGTACAAAAGTTACTTTAAGCGAGCGCATTTATTTGCGCCGTTATGACCTGGAAACAGGTGATCTTTTAATGTTCGATTTTTGGGATCCTTGGGGCGACGCAAAAGAGAACATGAAAATGAACGCAAAATTAATGCTTGAAAACAGGGAGCCCTGGTTTGGTGATTTCAACTTAAAAACCACCAAAGAAACTGAAACTGAAATTCATTTACAAAACGAGCTTGTAAGAATTGAGCTTGAAGTTTCAAAAGTAGGCATCTATAATCCACTACAATTTTAATCACTAAAAACAACAAGAAAATGGAAACAATAATGACAGTTACAATTGAGCGTAATTTTAACGCTACATGCAGTGCTATTTGCCACAATGAAATTATGACTGCAAACAGCAGGGAAACGATAGATATTATAAAAAGAAAAATTCTTGACTTTTGGTATGACGATTTAAAAGTAAAAGAAGTAAGCGAAATGGAGTTTGCTGATGGCTATTATTTTTGGCTCGGGATTAAGGGTGAAATGTCGTATCAAATAACCGTTAAAAATGTGAAGTAAAATCACTCGTCGGCTTGGCGACGTAAAATAGCAGTTAAGCCAAGCGCGTTCCGGGAACCTAATTTCCAGGTTTTCCGGAGGTCTGGAAGATGTGGTGTTTACATCACAGATTTTGGAGGCACATTAAAAGCCTTTTTTCGGTGTGTGACACATCGAGTTTAGGAGTTTTTTGTGGCACGCTATTTCACCGATATAGCTTACATAATTTCGGTGTGCGAAATCGGACCCAAAGTGAGGCGGCGCACAGCCTGGCGGTTTCGTTTCTGAATTCACTCGCATTTTGTGGGTGTTTTTTTGATTCAAAACTGTCGCTAAGATTTCAAGATGTCTATAAGGTCGATACCTGGCGTTATTTGCACAGTCTGAATAGACCGAATAACGAACCTTAATCTCGGGTAGTGTTTGCAGTGATTTGCAAGGCACATTTGCCCGGGTGATTCCTGATCGGTTTTCCGGTCACTAATCGAGGTTAAAACTAACAAAAAATCGACTGGGATGAGGGCGGTAGTTTTACGTCGTTTTTTTCGGTGTAAAATCAACGTCGGTAGTTCAACAGGCAAAAGTGAATTTGAATTAATTGAGAATAGGGAGGTTAAAACGGCACTCAAAAGTAGGCTGCTTTTCCCGGTTACGAAGATGCTAGTTTACTAGCGGAGTTTTCGGTGCGGTTTTCTTTGCCGTTTCTCGGGTTTATTCCCGAGGCCTCCTGCGAGTACGAAAAATGCGCTGAAAAATGCGCTGAAAAATGCGCTGAAAATCGAGTTCATCAACTTGTACTGAATATTCCCTAAAGTACGATATTTCGTACAGAGTACGAAAATTGTGCCGTTTATGGGTTCTTGCAAGTACGAAAATTCATTCACTAAATAATCATTAGTTATGGAACAAAAACAGTTAGATAAAATGTGGGCGCAATATGACGTGGTTTGTAAGCGTCTTGAACGTCTACAAAATGATGACAGAATGAGTTCGTATCGTGAGTGGTGCGAGCTCGTAAAAAAGGAGTCAGAAATGCGGCGTTTCCTTAACTCGCAAATCTGGGGCAAATATGAGCCATTAAATCTCCCGAAAACCGAGGACGAAAAGATAGCTAGTATTCAGGCTATGCCGAGCGAGAAACGGCACGTCCTTACATTGTGTGATTTCTCCAAACATTTCAAGTCCGCGAGCAAGTGCGAAAAAAGTTGCTCAAAATCGTGGGTATTTGAACGTGAGCTTTTTGAGCTCAGAAACTACAAGAAAATTCACGGCTGGAGCCGGTCTTACATCAAGACCACTTTTGGCGTGGATATTAACGAAGCAAAAGACCTTTACATACGGCTCAAAAAATGAGCTTTAATTCTCGGTTAGTTTTCTGCTTCCGAGAGTACGAAAATTCACTCAATTAATTAATTATTAAAAGTACGAAAATTATGAAGAAAGATGATTTGGCTATGATTGCCACATTTATTTTAACAGTGTTTATGGCGGCGTTTAGTGTCGCCGGTATTTACCGCTTATGGTCGATGTATTTTAACCCAGATTATTATCGCGAGATTTCGCTCGCGCCCGCAATTGGAGCGACTATGCTTTTTGTGGTGTTTTTTGCGGCCTCGATGATTGGCGTAATTTGCTCATTTAGAGAGTTGCGCCGATAGCCAGGGATTTCCACCGCTTAATGGCGGTGGTTTTCCACTACAATTATTCACAATTAAATTCAAAACATTATGAAGACAATAGACTATTTGATTTTTTGGGCGGTTTTCTGCCTCGTGACTATTCCTGTGATTTTCGGTCTTATGATTGATCAAATTTCTTACGGTTTATTTGCGGTCGCTTGGGCTGCAATATGGTGGGCAATTTTTACCCGCACCGAGCTCGGCAGAAAGGCTCTTAAAAAAGGCTCACAAATCGCCTCTGATATTATGGGCAATTGCGACGTATAATTAGTCGCACAAAACGAGAACTGCTCTTACAGGGCATTTCTCGCACAAATCAACTCAATTTTATTCACTATTAAAACTTAATGATTATGGAAGGCAAATATCACTTTACAAATTTGGCGTGTGTATCACTCAAAAACTACAGCGACTCTCGACGTGAGAAAATCTTAAAAAGCATCGAGCAGTTTGCGAGTCAGAACGGTTTGCGTTTTATCTCTTATCAGGGCGGTTTCGTTATGCAGTGGAAACTTGCGAAGCAATTCGTGAGGAATTTCCACTTTGATTTAAACCGCATTTTCGGGATGAATGACGCAGCCTATTTTATGGGTGCAAACCTGGTTACTGAAGATGACGTAAAAGCCGCCGAAATTTCTTAACATTTTGCCCACGGAATTTCCCTATGGTTTCCGTGGGTGCTAGTTATTCACTTTTAATTCACAAAAACTATGGAAAATTTCTATGATGCAACACTAGGTAAAAGAATGCAACAAATTAGCATTCGCAAAGCCCGCAAATTGTTTGACAAAAACGTCACCATTTATTTGCAGTCTTCTAACATGCATTTCAATACGCATTTTCAGTCGGCTGACCCGGTCAACAAAAAGAACTGTTCTAGCTGGTGGGGATTCGAGCAAATTTGCAACAATTTTCGCTACTACAATTGCGACAATGAGCGAGGCAAATATATCCACTTTTATGTGGACGAAAAAGACCTTTGATTCTTCTATGGTGTGCCGGGCTGAAAAGTCCGGCATATTCACTACTCAATTATTCACTAGATTAATTCGCAAATTATGGAACAAAAAGACACAGCTTTAGAAATCGCTTATTTCATCAATGATTGCGAGGAGCTTACCGACTTCTTTATGAAGGCACAAAATGCGATGAGAGAACACCTTGAAAAAGGAGCTAAATTCTTTACCTTTAATTGGCTCGGTCTGCCGGAGTTTTTCGAGCTTCGAGTTAAGGCTAACCGCAAGGTAATAGATAAGCTCAAGATTTATCCTACGAAAAAGGAGCTTGATGATGCCCTGGAAATGAGTGCCGAGGTTATGCTCGATAACATCTGCGCTTTTGAAGACATCACGAACCCCGATTTTAACTCTTAATTTGGTGGCGGTTATCCCTGTAGGAAACCGCCGTCGCTCTTCACTCATAATAAAACGGTTTTTTAGGCGTGTTGTGTAGCGATACATTTCACGCCGCCAAACAATTCTCATTATTCATTAATTTTTTAAACGCTTTTATTATGGAAAAATCATTAAAGCAAATGTGCGCTCTTACCGAAGAACAAAAGCGGGCTGTAGAAAAAGCCGAAACCGCATTAATCGAAGTGTACAATAGCGGTGTTGAAATCTGTGCTTTTTACGATGACTTTTTAGGTCTGGCTTTAAAGTGCGTGAATACCAAAGAAATAAAACCCGACTATAACGAGCAGTTATTGATTGGCGATAATGCGGAAGAATACGTCTATAAACACGACCTGGAGAAGTTCGCCGGACACATTAATTTTTGCCAAGATGAAGATTGGCTGAAAATCATCACAAAAGAAGAGCCGGAATGCAAGCCGTTCTAACGCACAACTACAGGCACGATTTTCATACACTGAATCGTGTCTTCTACAATTCTCTTAATTCACTAACTTTTTAAAACCTATTTTTATTATGGAAAATTATCCTAAAACTTACGCTGCAACAAAGTTAAGAATCACTTGTACCGATGCGTGGACCGATGCACAGGATTTTGCCCGTAAGAATCGTGACGAAAGTTTAATGAATTGTATCACAAGATTATTGTCCTGGAGAAGCCTTGATAAAGACACGGAAATTGTGATATCAAAAGACTTTATGGACTATAGCTTCTATTTCGTTCAGATTTTCAGCGACGGCACAACAGGCATTAATGGCGGGATAATCTACTCTGGAAAACCCGCAGAAAAAGATGGTCCTTTCGGCTACAAGTGGGGATGGTCAATTCACACCTGATTTTCAGCGTCGGAAATGCAAACGCATTCCGATGCGCCAAGTTAACTCAATTTATTCACTTTAAACTAAACTATTATGATACTGAAACAACAAACAATTGATGCGTTAAAATCTATGGGTATTAATGCCCGTTGGTATCCCGAGCAAACTTTTGAAGAATTCCAGGCTAGAATGACCGAGGAGAAAATCAAGGAAGATTGCGAGTGGTACAAGGATCACGGTTTTGTGCGTGAATTGAAGCCGTATTACGACTCCAACATCAAGTTTGAAACCGTGTCCGAAATGGAGGCCTATGTGAAAGAAAAAGCAGGCAGTTCAGTTGACTACAAAATGCGCTCGACAAACTACACCGATTTGTTCATCACATACGAGGCTGAAAATGCCACCCGTACGTTTATTAAAAAGAACTGCGGAAAATACTGCGGTGTCCACCTCGAGGACGTCCTTAAATGGGTAGAAAAAGACCGCAAGAAATACAGCGGCGTTTACGGCAAATTTACAGACGCAATGAACAAGCTCCTAAAAGAGCGCGGTTATGACCACTGTTTGAGCGTCTATCCTACCACCTATGGAATCGGCATTTTAGTGTACTACAATTGGAGTGCTGAAACCGACGTGAAAAAAGTCGAGTCTATTATGGCTGAAAAAGGCATCGAGTATTACAACGAGTTTAGCGATGCTCGTTGGGTCTATCGTTTCAAGGTGTCGAAAAAGGCTGAAAATCTAGCCCGAATTAACGCCTAATCTTCGCTCTCTTTTGGAGTCACGGAATATTGCGCATTCCGTGGCTCTTCTAATTCACTCAATTACTAATTCAAAAAACATACTATTATGAACGGAAAAACCATTACACTCTATCCCGCCACGATTGACAACAAGAATCTTATGGAGGATTTCATTACCGGTTTTATGGCTGATTATCTTCAGCTTACAAGCCGAGAAAATAAGCGTTCATACGTCTTCGAGATGAAGGACAAATATAGCCCCGAGAAAAAGTCCTGTATCGTCCTTTGCGAGTACGAACTTGGCGAGAACTATGTCTATCTTAAAAACCTGGACAATATGTCGCTGAATTCTGGATGGCTAGATGAGGACAAATTAGACGAGCATTTCCGGATTGGAGTTATGAGACAGGATGACGCCATTTTCGTGGAGAAAAAAGAGTATCAGAATGGAATCAAATTCTGCTACTACTTTGTAAACTAAATTACAGGGCGAGAATTTGCGAGAAGACTCGCCCACTATAGCAAACTCAATTATTCACTTTTAAACTATGCTATTATGACACAAAAGCAACAGAAACAAATGGTGCGTGAATTCGCCAAAAGAAGAGGTCTTAAATTCATAAAAGACCCGTCATATTTTCACGACCATTTTTACACTACCCACAAGTCTTGCATATCCGTCAAATTTAATGGTGTGCAATTCTTCTTTTTCGACGACTATTTCGGCAATGGTTTCTGCGCCGGCAACGGTCAGATTTCAGGCTACAGTTTCGACTCGCTTTTCCAAACTATGAAAGGCTATATGAATGGGGCTATTGCCAAGAGCATATTAATCGAACAGTGCGAGTAGTAAAATCGGGGCGCAATTCCTCACGGTTTGCGCCTTACTAATTCACTCAATTATTCATCTAAAATTCAAAACATTATGAAACACTATTATGTTGTCTATAAAAATGCACTCACTCCTGGGTGCATTAAACTGATTGCATTTTCCTCCAAATCAAGGACTAGTGTCGAGTATGCAGAATCCTGCGATTTTGATGCTAAAGTCAAGTGTGTAAATGAATCATCTTTGGTCCTTATGCTAGCCAGCACAAGACCTGAAGACTTTATTAACCTAGATAAGTAGACGATATGAACAAGAAACCTAACATCCTAATTGCCGTCGCTTGCAAGTACGGAAAATTGTTCCATATTTCGCACTGGTTGGAAGACAAGAAAATGCGAGTTCTAGAGACAGGAAAATACCGCACGATAGGGCGACGTGATTTCCGAAAACTTTGCAAGAAAAACGGCTGGCGAATTCTGCCACAGCTGAAGACCGGAGAATATGTGAACATAAACACCGGCGAAATCGAGAAACTTTACGGCATCTAATTCCAGGGCGGCAAATCTTAATGGTTTACCGCCCTGCTAATTCTCAATATTGTTTAACTATTTAATTCATTTTGCTATGCTTTACGAAAAGAGAGAAAAAGAAGAGTTCATTAAGCATATGAACTCCCGCCACGATGCGGCATTAAAAACCATCAAGATTGTAGAGGATATTGTCATCCCTGTTTTGCGTGAGTTTGACCGCAAGGTTTTTAACAAGAAAATCGTGCAAGCAATGGAGACGAGATGCGATGACAAATTAGTACTATTTTCCATCGTATCGTGTACTAGAAACCATTGCGACTTTGGAGGCATTAAAGTAATGCGATTTGTGTACCCTGGCAGCTATATCATTTATGACTCTATTATTATCGAGGTAGATGAGGACGATTTTGGCGAGTACAAATCCTACCGAATCAATGCCAAGGATACCATCGCTAATCCGGAACTAAAAGGTGATCTTGAAAGGCTACGCAAAAATGCCGAGGATTATGCCGACGCAATCAAGAACTATGACGCGAATATGAAACTTGCAGAAGAGATATACGAAAAAATCGAGCAGATTCGCACGTTGAATTGGTACGTACGAAACAACCTTGAATTCAACAACAAATATCTTCTGAATTAACCGCTATGTTCTTGTGGTGCAAATCACGCCACAAGAGCGCACAGATAACCTCAATTTATTCATTAATTAAAAGTTTCTCATTATGAAAGAATTCAGAGATAAAAAGTACGGAAGTAGAGAGGACGTTTTTGAGATTGTAAATGAGTTCCCAAAAGGATACTATGTTTGGAACATTGGAAGGCAAAACTTTCCGCACGAATGTTATGTCCCTTTGGCAAAGCCACTTTACGACAAATATCACATCGACTCATCAAAGCTCAAAGCCATCAAGGTAAAGGACGAGAAAACGGCAATTGAAATTATGAGCTACTCCTCTCGCCACGGATGCGACGAGAAAAAGTTCAAAGAATTGGCGGGATTATCGTAATCAGTTTTGCGGTGCTTAACACACCGCAATTCACCAACAATTTATTCATTCACTATTAAAACTATTTCGCTATGAGTTGTATGCAGATTTCTATGAAAGCTATTGCTTCAGTACGTGACACCATTATTGCCTCATATTATAGAGGTGGCAATTTGTATTTCAATCTCCTTGGCTTTTTCGGTACAGAAGAAGACGTGAAATCCTACGCAAAAAGGTTTGCCGAGGACATCTACATTTTCAACGACATTGAGCGGGGCAAAAGTGAGCTGGCAAAGAGGAACGAAAAACCCGACTATTGGCAGTTGTATCTTGATGCCCTAAATGAGTACCACGGCAACAGGTTGGAAGATATGCAGCTTTTCAAGACTTTAATGTGCATAGAATACAACACCGATGTTATTTGCAATCTCACTTCAAAAGAGTATCTAGATTGGGAACTGAAAAACGAGTACGAATTGTTCACGGGGTGGCTCAAAAAATTAATGTCTTCTTTGGCTGTGCGCATTATCTGCGAAATGCCGGAGTTTAAGGAGGCTCAATGGGACTACTAAACCGCTCTTGATTTCGGCAGGAGAAACACCTGTCGTTATCACTACAATTAATTCATTATCAACCAACTAAAAACAAAGACACTATGAAAGTAGAAAAAACAACCTTTAAAGTAGACGGCATTCAAGAGCCTTGTTTCCTCGTCAGTAGCGACGATGATTTCGTTCAGGTACGCATATCCACTTGCTACCACCTTATCGGCAGGGATAATATCTATGTCCGTGAGTACATCGATGGCGAGTTTAATAGCGAGGATGAATGGTGCAACTTTCACGGCATCAAAGGAATGACCAAAAAAGACGCACTAGAAGTGGCTAAAAAGTACAGCATTTACCTCCGCTAATTTCGGGGCGGTTTGCCTAGCACGGCATTCCGCCTACTAATTCTCACATTTATTCATTTTTAAATTCAAACATTATGAAAGGAAAAATCATCTATCAAGACACCTTCAGAAAGGACAACAAAGGCGAAATCAATGTAACGTATTCTGCTAGCCCAGAAATAGCGCTGAGAAACCAGGCGATGAAATACCGCAACCAAATTGGCGATTTGGTAGCGCATTTCGGTGATGTTTTTCTCACACTAATTGACGAGCAGGACAAGCCTGTCGCAAAAGGCATAATGGCGTTTGATGTATTCACAGGTAGAGGTAATATAGAATGCCGTGCATTGTAGTTGTCATTTTTTGGGGTGGTTATCGTCATAGATAACCGCCTTACTAATTCTCAATTTTTAAAAATTCAAAACTATGGACAAAATTACAGAAATGTTTTTCAAGCATTCTCGGTGGGTCTATGCCATCGAGAAAGGCTGTGTGAAAGGCGTGAGTAAAGCGATGCTCTATCAGCTCACCAAACCGGAGTTCCGGATAGCGATGTATAATGCGGTCAAAAATGGCGAGTACGAAATCGCACCGCCACACACCGCGCTCATTCCCAAGGACACACCTGGCGAATTCCGCACGGTTTACGTTAACGAACCTATCGACCGCATCTTCCTGTCAATCGCAAACGATTTGCTGATAGAATTGATGCCCGATTCCATCCATCCACGTTGTAAGTCTTATCAGCGTGGAATAGGCTGCGGAAAAGTGGTCAAGGAAATCTCTAAAATTGTCGGAAATGGAACTTTAGGTTGGAAAGCTGATTTCAGCAAGTATTTCGACTCTGTTCCTATCGAGTTTATCGACAAGGCTTTTGACGATGTAGAGCGACGCCACGGACACTCCGCAATCATTGATGTTTTGAGGAAGTATTACCACTCGGATTTGTATTTCGATACCGACGGCAATCTTCAAGAGAAATGTCAGTCCTTAAAGCAGGGCTGTTCCGTAGCTAGTTATCTCGCCAATGTGGTCATGTTTGACCTCGACGAGAGATTATCTAAACTGCCAGGCTTTTACGTTCGCTATTCCGACGACTCGCTCTATCTGGGAGAGGACTACGAAACCGCTATGGATATTATGAGAGATGAATGCCTCAAAAAAGGCATCACCCTCAATCCCAAAAAGGTTGAGTATCTCACTCCCGAAAAGTGGTTCAAATTCTTGGGCTATTCCATCAAAGGAAAGGACATATCTTTGTCTAGCACAAGAATCAAACGTTTTCAGAAGGAAATCGAGAGTAGAACCATCAAGTCAAAAAAGAGTTTCAAATCGTGCCTGAACAAGGTGAATAATTACCTCTACAAAGGCAATGGGGAATACTCCTGGGCGACACAAATCTTATCCGTCTGCAATGTCGAGCGGGATATCAACGAGCTTAACAAGTTCGTTCTTGACTGCTTGAGAGCCGTTAAGACAGGCAAGAAAAAAGTCGGCGGTTTGGGCTATGTATCCACCCAGCAAAACGGCTGCGTTTCTCGTGGCTTGGGTCGGAACGTAAAAGCGAACCGACAAAAAACCGACAACATTGACGGTTTTATCACGTTGAACTGCGCCCGCAAAGCGATGATTACACGCAAAGACGTGTACAACACTTTGATAGCGCAGATTTAGCTCTTAATCCGGCACAGGATTCGTGCAGTAAACCCATACGTTCAAATCTCCCTTCAGTTAAGGGCTGGTTTTGAGAGGCTTAATAGCCGCTAAAACCAGCCCCCTTGAAGGCAGATTATCAACACCTTAAAGTTATGTGCTATTTGGGGACTCTGCAAGCGACTCACGGCACAGTGATTTGTGCGATAAATCCACACGTTCAATATCCCGCGTATCAAGGAGGCGGAGCATTGTCCAGGATTACTGCCAATAGCTTAGCGGTAATGCCAGGACGATGTCCGCCTCCGTTACGCTGGAAATATCAACCTAATAAAGCAATGTGCAAAGTGGATACGTCGCACACGAAACCCACGGCAGGGAATTTCCGCAAGATTCCACGATTCATAATACAGTCTCAAAAGCGACGTGAATGCGGCGTTTATCTACGCCGCAATACGTCGCTGAATCCTGTATTAATCAACGACCTAAAGCGATGCCGCATTCGGAGTTGAGCGGAAGTGAGCGCAAGGCAGCGCAAAAGAGCAGTAAAAGACCGCATTCATTAATGCCTGAATTAATGACTCAATTCTGGATCTTATTAGATCCAGAATTAGAGTCTCAATTTCAGGATTAAATCGACTCGTTATAGTGATGCCTTATGGTCTTATGCCCTCTTATCGGTTTGGCGGGCAGAAATGCCGGCTGAACCACACAATCAATTCAATTAAAATTCAAACACTATGGAACTACAGGAATTAGAGAGAAAAGTCGAGAGCGGAGCAAGGTTCCGTATCTCGTTCGAGAATCGCACTCTGAACATAAACGGCAAAAAAGTCGATTTTGAGGATAGTATAGAACCCGAATTCTCTTTCGAGAAATTGGAGAATTTATACCGCCGATACAAGCACTCAATGCCGGGAGAGAGAGATAATGTGAGAAAGTCCTATTTCGTCGCACTCAAGGAAGAGGATTTGGACGATGAGGATGTCCTCTATGGAGAGCGCCGCCAAATCAGCAAATTCAGACTTGAATTCTATGTCCTATGCGCCATCGTGAGCGGTGCGCTGAAATGGGATGAGAATTGGGGTAATTGGTTTTGGCAGAGCGAGAGCGACAAATCGCTCGTTATTCTACGCTCTTGGATAGAGCCTTAAAAGTGGTCGGTGGTGCAACCGCCACCCGCCGCACGAAGTAATTCACTTTTTTTATTAACCAATTAATTCATTTTTAAGTATGGAAACTAAAGTATTTTGCCCAAAGTGTGGCGCAGAGGTAAAAATCAGCAAGCATGAGCATGTAGTATCTAACGCAGTTGTCATCGGCAAGGACAGCAATTTAGGCAACGTTTTCCTCCAGCTTGAGGACGACCGCAAGGCTCGTCTTGAGGCTCGTGGCATCGACACCTCAAAGTACTTCAGCATTTCCTCGCCAAAAGGCGAAGATGTGCTGATGAAATGGAACGACAACGGAATGCCTGAAAAGGTGGCAGATGATGACCCTGTTATCGTTGCCATCAAGAAGGCAGGAAACGTTCCCAACCGCCGTCTTTTCCGTAGACACGTTACCGGCCAAATGTTCGCCGCGTTAAGTAGCGAGGCTTATGGTTACCACAAGGGCGGCTTTACCGAGTGGATGAAATGGCATGGTTTCCACTATACATGGAAGATGACTCTCGAGGAATTCCGTGTGCAGGCGGTTCTCTATCAAAAAGATGCCGAAAACTTCTTTATGAGAAACCGCTGGTTCAGTAAGGAAAATACTGCCATCGCAATGTGCGAGGATTACCTCGACCAACTTCGTAACTACGTTGACCGCCGTGAGGTTCACAAATGCAAGCGAGTGCCCTACAAGAAAATCGGCTCTCGCAACGTGTTCCTTTCCGACATCGAGAGCAAGGTCTTCTTGCCTCTCAAAAAGGCGTTGTACCAGGTTAGGCAGGCTAGCACTCCACAAGAGCTCTACTATGCTATGCGTAATTTCTACCACGTTATGCCCCTCAAGAGCAGCCGTTTTAAGCAGTGCTATGAGTGGCAGGATTCCTTTAAGGGATCCGGTGCATATTTCACTATGCGAAACCTCATCATGTTCCACGGCGCAAACTATGTAGGCTGCAACGGCTACGATGAGTCGCTCCGTAAGCTCGACGAGTACGCCAAGGATTGCTACGGCTATGAGATGCTCGGTGCCTTGAAAGAAATGATTCGCCAAAACGGCATCAATATCGAGGCCAAGAGAGCCGAGTGGCGCAAGTAGTCAATTCCTCTGCCAATTCCGTGCCGATTAACGTCGGCATGGAATACTAATTGTTTGAGCAAACATCTGCTTTGAGATGCCATCGTTCAAATATCTGCTAAAATACCAGTAAACTCGAGTCTCATCTGACTCGAGTAACACTGGTGTTTAGACAGCTTATTATCGATCCTTTAAAGCAATGCTCCATCAGGCATTAAAAGCAGAAAAAAGTCAGTGCAGACTTCTGCATTGAGAAACCGATGTTCAAATACTACGTCTTTATCAGTCGTCATCTCGTGATTAGCAACAGAGATGACGACTTTACAAGACGTACATTATCAGACGCTTAAAGCTATGCACCATTCGGTTTTAAATGCAGAGCCATTCCTGTGCGGGAAAGCACATTGAAACACCCACGTTCAATAATAGCTTCACAAACTCCAGATTAACATCCTGGTGAATACCAGGATGTTAGAGCTAGAGTCTAAAGCTCTTATATCAACCTGTTAAAGCCACGCACTATAGGGTGTCACAATGCGCTATGCTTTGGCGGTCTTTATCGGCCGCCATCGCTCTTTGTAATTCTCATTATTTATTCATCTTTTAAAACACAAGATTATGGAAGAAGATTTTGTACGCAAACAGTCGATGGTTATGAACCATTCAATGGCATACCAAAACTCTACTGCTTTTCAGCGTGCCATGAGCTACATTGCCGACCACGATTGGGAACTTTACTGCGAACTGATTTGCCTCGAATATGACGAGGCTTTCAGCGAGGGGTAATCCACAATGCTTTAAGGGAGATAAAATCTCCCTTTCCGCACTCTATTTTGTCAGTGTTTTCATAAATGTTTCTATCGGGGCGGGGAGTCGTGAGATTTCCCGCCTCTCTAATTCACTCGATTTATTCACACTAAAACTTTTATGTTATGAAAAAGCCAATCAAACGCAAAGGATGCGAACTTTCCGCAATCCGCGAGTTCGTCAAGAAGACGAAGAAAACTACCGCCAATATCGACGGCAGTAATCAAAGGGTTTACATTTCTGTCAGCAACATCAAAATGAACGATGGAGCAGCGGTGATTCCAAGTGTTTCCCTGCCGCCTGTTTTGACGTGTTCCAACTGCACGCAATGTTCCAAGTATTGTTACGCCCTTAAAATGGCAAGATTGAGAAAAAATGTCAACGGAACATGGGCGAGAAACCTGGCGGTATATCAAGCCGACCCTAGCCGCTATTTCCGTGAGGTTTCTTTCGCCGCCAAGAGTTACCGCAATTTCCGCTGGCATGTGGCGGGCGATATCCTCTCCGATTCCTACCTACAAGGGATGATAAAAGTGGCACAGGAATGCCCATCTACAACGTTCCTCGCTTTCACGAAATCTTTCGACATCGTGAACCGCTATCTTGATGCGGGAAACTCGCTTCCTGAAAATCTGAAAATCGTCTTCTCCGGATGGGTGGGATTGGAGATGAAAAATCCGCACAATCTTCCCACCTCGCACCCCATCTTTGCCGACGGCACAACCTCTGCTCCTGATGGGGCGAAATGGTGTGGCGGGAACTGCTCGGAATGTGCCGCCCATTCCTCGGGCTGTTGGACGATGGGAAAAGGCGACGCCGTAATCTTCGCCCTTCACTAAAAACTTTGGGAGTCTTTACCGACTCCCTTTGTACTTAATAATCAACTCAATTCATTCACATTTAAACTTTCAAGATTATGGAATTAAAGCAAGAAATCAACCAGATTGAAGACAAGGTGATCAAATTACTTTATGAAACCCTGCTTGAGTGGCAAGAGAAAAGCGGCAAAGAATACTTTGTCATTATTGCAGATAATATTGGTGTTAAATGCTTTGACTCACTCAATGGATTAGTCGCTATTCCTGTCGGTAGCATTTGTGCCGATTACGATGGCAATGTTAGATATTGTGGCAAGGAAGATTGGACTTTACCTGACTTTCATCACCCAACGTTTGATTATAAGGACTTAGACCACTATAAGACACTCAAAGAGGGTGATATGATATTGAATGACATTTACACACTCTATGAGTTAGTCAAATCTAAACTTTAGTGACGGTTTAAGCAACGGATAAAGGGCGGAGAAATCCGCCCTTTGTCACAAAACAATTCATTCAATTTATTCACTTTAAAAAAACACGACTATGGAACAAAAGAAATTCTATTGGACTGCAACATCAAATGACGGCAGTCTTGAGTTCGGGAAAAGCGAATGTTTCGCAACAGCACAGGAGTGCTATGAAAACATGAGAAACGAGGCGTTGGAAAATGCAAAATATTTAGCCGAATATTACGATTTCCACGATGGCTCGTGGGATGAGGAGAATCCACGCATCAAGGTTTCGTTCAGTTTCAGCGAGAAGGAAATCGTCTGCAAAAGCTACCACACAACCTACACCTACACGATGCACGAAATGACGGTAAAGGATTTGGTACAGCTGGACGACGAGCAATCAGACCTTGTTCAGAACATAGGTTTTCTCATCAAGAAAGCCCAGGAACGTGGTGTCGCTTTCATCCACGATGCAGACAGCGGATTCTTCGTCGCTCTCAACACCAACGAGATAAGAGGGTGGCAACTTGAAGAATGCGACCCTGATTGGAACGGTGGGAAAGAGGCTGTTGCTACCGGGGATTTGACCGCAGTAAGCACCGATTTCATTACCTGCTTTGAGGGCAGCATTCTCGTGAAAGTCTAGCTACCGATTCGGAGTGGTTTAATGCCACTCCAAATCACTATTAATCAATTCAATTACAAACAATTAATTCATACACTACTATGGGAAGAAAAACTGCACCTATCATTAAGGAGTGGTGCCCTAATTGCGGGAACGATGTGGAGATTAA
>Ga0326511_10002236_pt1 | contig 15822 bp, 37 predicted proteins | sample 0_2496_0518_D_FD_203701 | JGI IMG/M metagenome (GOLD analysis project Ga0326511, IMG submission 203701) | Bovine rumen microbial communities from UC Davis, California, United States - 0_2496_0518 | ecosystem: Host-associated > Mammals > Digestive system > Stomach > Rumen | place: USA...
TTCGTCTCCCTCTATTGTTTGTTCTCTCTTCTTTTATTTTGAACTGGGATTATGTTCTCCATCATCTCTTTTTTTTGTCGTGTAGTATAAGGGGTGTCTACAAATAATGAAAACAAAAATAAAAGGGTGGAATGTCATGGTTTGGAAGTTATCACCACTCACCCCCTCATGCTAGTCCTCACTAGTATTCCATTATACCACTATAATACTACTCCACCTCTCCCCATTTTTTGAGAGTAAAAAGTTATTAACTATGGGGGAGCCAAAACAATTTACTACCACCACACCCTACACAAAGCACATTGTTATGTCAGGACTTGACCTTGACACGAACAACACCAGGAAACACCAAACCACAAACTGGTGGAGCCTTCACCACCAAACCACAATGCCGACAAACCACCTCATCATGGACCTGGTCTTCAACAAAGTGTGTGTGTTTGCATTCAGGGCATGCAATTACCACTTTTTGTGTGTTAGTAGATTGCATCTTATTATCGACCCTTGAATATATTTGTTCCCCTGCTCTTGTTTGTGGAGGGTGTTCGGAGTAAAAAAAAAATGGTTCTCCCTTACAATACTATGTGGACAAATAGAAAAAAAAGGAATAGTAGTAAAAAATAGTTTGAGTGGCAGTTAAGGGAATCGAACCCTCGACCAGTCATGTCCTTTCATTTAACCGAGCATGCTCTAGCACACACCAGTGACCGCCCAAAAAAAAATAGTTAGTTGTGGGGGGTTAATGTGATGTCTATTCTAACCTCTTTTGATACATAGAATACTTTCTTCCCAGTCTATTACTTCATCATCGGTGTATTCTTCTGTATCCATATCTTAATCGTTTCAGCAGTAATCTCCTTTTTATCTTCTGCTTGTATTTTTGTTATGGGAAACTTGTACTTCTCGTTTTCACCTATTTGTTCAAACATTTTACAAGTCCTATCTAGTCTTGTTTTCTCTTTGTTTATCTCACATTCCCACACTGGGGTATCCCATGTTGAGTCTTCGAGGGAAAAAAACAAAGACAAAGGTGCATACAATTCTTACAAGTATTCATCATTTCCTTGTTGCCTCCTCTGTGAGTTTAATTCTGAGCATTATATCCCTGTTACTCTCATATTTTCCCCATTGTCCGTAATCAATACATACATTCTTATACGGTACTCCCAGTTCATTTATAAACCGGAGGAGGTCACATAATTCCATACCATATGTTCTATGAGATTCTAAATATATTTGTATGTCGTTTAAGGTGTAAGTTATTTGTGGAATTGTAATGGGTCGTGGTGTGATTCCTTTTTCACCTACTGTGTCGTATAATGCTTTTTCTATTCGTTCTGTGAGTTCTTTTTGTTCTGTTTTTATTTCTTGTTTCTTCTTGAATATTCCTATTATTTGTTTTTTCAGATTCATTTCCTTGTCTCCTCCTAATTTTATATGCATCCACCACAACAACCTTTTTCAACATTTTCATTCATCAATTTTTCAATGTCAGAATGGAACGGTTGCAACACTGTGGGTAATTTTTTCCTATCAATAGACCGGTCTCCATGCCATACATAATCATTCCATTTATCATCAAAGGAAATACTACCACCACTTGTCCAACCTCTAATACGATATTCTTCTCCCTTGAAAAGTATTACCAATGTACCGCTACAAAGATTAGGATATTTTCCAGTATATTCTATGAATTTTATATTATCTGTCATTTCCTTGTCTCCTCACCTAATAATTGTGCTTCCCCACACAAAATTTCATCACCATCAAATACTGCTACTGCAACATCATCACAAGAACACGGCAAAATTATACTATGAGTAACTGGTTCATAAGGATCCATACAATAACAAGTGAAATAAATAATTACACCTGTTCCATCCCTATTTGAATCAATTTCTACATCTTGAACTATCGTTGAACTTGAGATGATTTGATTGCAATACAAATTTACGGTGTTATCATGTTGTAGTTTTTCTACTGGTTTTAATTGTGTGAATGTATCATCAGGGATTTCTTGGAATTGTCCTGTTTTGAGGAAGAGTTGTTTGATGTTTTCAACAGTTACTTTATTCATTTCCTTGTTGCCTCCATATTATTCTACTTCTTCATCAATGCCAAGAATGAGGTAGAAATTTGTATAATTATGTTCTCGAAAATAAACAGTTCCCCAACCATACACAGCATTAAATATACGAGGGTGTTCAGGGTCTTTGGAAAATACTGGTGCATTTCCGTACCCCTTTTCTATCATTTTTGAGAGTGTGTCATGTAACTCTTTCACTGTTAAGACATTTTCATACATCTTCTGTTTTTGTTCAGTCATTTCCTTGTTGCCTCCTCCGGTATTCCTGGTGTACTATGGATGGGTTTTTGTATTTCATTATTTCTTTTTTGCAGTATATGAGTGTTACTATACCTATAATGATGAGGAAGAGTAGTATGTTTTCATACATCATCTATTCTCTCATTCCTTTTTGAATGTTTTTCCTCCTCATATAACTTTGATAAGCATCGAGGTCTATTGTGTCTTTTTCTTCATCATATATTTTATTTTTGAAAGGACATTTTGAACAGATTTCATCATGCACATCAAAATCATCATAATACCTATCGTTGCAGTGGCAGAAGTAATCCCCAAGTAATCTGCATTTGAAGTCATAGTCATCTACTTCAAAAAACCAACATTCACTGCAGGAGTCTACTTCAAATTGTGTTCTTATAATCATTGTTTTCCTCCTCCTCCCCAATATGTGTACATTCTTTAACAAGTTTGCTTATTAATTCCTCCTTTAGACTCCAGCATAAAATTTCAGGTTGGCATAAATTACATACTGGCATTTGGGCATCTGTCCATGTTTTTTGTTCTTCAAATTCACAGGTGTTGCATTCTCTTTCTGCTATCCATTCGAATAGTGTTTTTTTGAATTTGAGTTTGTCGAATGATATTTTTATTTTCAATTCTTCATTCATTCATTTTCACTTCCATTACTCATCGCATTTTGTTACATTTCCATTTGTGAGGTCAAACTTCATTACCATTCCAGCCCCCCTGGCTGATTGTATAGTCCAAGCATTACCGAATACTCTTTCCAGTTCCATTAAGAACAGAGGAGATATACTGTCAAGATGGATTTCGAGTGTGTATTTTGTTTCTACCCATATCTCCTCCTCATCCACGTATTGATGCTTGTCTTCGTGTATATCAAAATATATTATTTGGTCCTCAAAACGGGGAAAGAAATGTCTTTGTAGTTCTGTCATCAAGTTTTCTGTTTTTCCAAGTGTGTTTTTCAAGTCTTTGCTTAATATTTCCTCTTTGTAATGTCGTAATTCCCAAGTTAGTACATCTTCTACTGGTGTGCGATCATTATCATCACTTTCTGTGTCTGTGAGTTCTCCTATTTTTACAGTATTTTTTTCATTTTCAAGCATATTATCACCTTTATTTATCTTTTAATGTTGTGTTTTTCTGCTAATACTTGCATTTCATGTAAGTTTAACATTATTCTGTTCATTTTGCTTATTGTTTCTAAACTTATTTTCTTGTTGTCTTTTTTGAAAAGCTGATTTTCTGTTAGTTTACCTTCACCGTAGAGAATGTATTCTGGGGAAACCACATACAAGTTACATAGTTTATGTAGTTGTATCATTTTAATGTTTCTTTCACCCGTTTCTATTTTTGCTACCAAACTTTGACTAATGTCTAGGAAGTCTGCTATGTCTTTTTGTGTGTATTTGAAGTGTTTTCGGAGTTGTTTTAATCGTGTTCCTATTTTATTCATTCATTTTCACTTCCTCTTCTTTTTCTTTTACTGCTTCTTGTACTACCGTCAATCAATCTTTGAGACATTGTTGCAACCATTGTACAACCAATGTGTTTCATGAGTGTTGTTCTTGCAGAACGAACAGTAATTCACTTGGAGATATCTTTTTAGTAGTGTCTCCCCTTCCCAATCACTAATTTCTTCCATTTATTCTTCACTTCCCCTTATCATTCGTAAGAATTAACCATCCATCTAATTTCATTTGTACGTGTTCTTCAATAGTTTGTAGTATATCATATACTTCACAACCTGCACAATATGGATCATTCAATACCTCTTGTCTTGTCATCTCTTCCCCACAATGATGCAGACAAGATTCCAAATATTTACTCATTCTTTCACTTCCTCCTTTATCACCAGTAATTCTACAAATATGAAACATACTTTCAGGAATAAATGCCCCATCAGGTGTTTTTTCATATATCTCTTGTGAATGTGTACAATTGGTACAATCATCCTTAAATAGTTGCGATGGTAAGAATAGTTCACAAAACTTATCAATTTCCCCATTGTTACTGTTTTTGTTTTTACACTTACAATCAGTATAGTTGAACCAATAACAGCCAATACAATCCACCATAATCATATCCCTCTTTTATTCTCATCTTCTTAAAGTTATATGTATCTTCCAACATAATCAATAGCTCCTTTATTTCCCATCCAGTCAAGGATTGATTCATTCGTGTATTGCATTACTTCTATTGGTATTGGTTTTTTTACGTATTTTTTTACTTTAGTTTCAGTCATTGTTCTCATTCCTCTTCTTTTGTGTTGTTTTGTTTGTCTTCTAGTTCGGTGCTTCCGAGTATTATTATGTTTTCTGTTATTGCGTCTATTTCGAGTTCGTATATTTCGTCTCCGAGTTGTAGGATTAGGGTTTTGTTTTCATAACCACTCATCTAATACACCCTTCTTTTTGTTGTTGTGTTCCCTGTTATCACTATCAATAGTGTTAAAACTCGGTGCTTCAACAGTTCTACCACGTGGTAACATACTCAAAGCACCCCCTATATCAGTTCCATATGGCACAACATAAGGCATACCACCATACTCATAAAGGAACGGAGTAACCTGACAACACCAGAAAACCTCCTCAGTCAAAGTATTCATATGAGCAACCACCCCCCTCATACCATGCACTAACATATTAAGGACAGTCATCTTCACAGCATACTGATCCAAATCATTGAAAAAGAAAAAATCCTGCGGTCTGTAATGATGATGAGCAAGTCCAAACCTGCCAGACCCACAACAACAATCATACATTACCTTTGATTCTTCTCCCATACTCTTATCCAAAGTGAGTTGACACATAACATCACACACATCCAATGGCGTGAAAAACTGAGCATTAAACTTATTCGTCATATCCTGATCAGCCTCCCACCACTCACCAAGGAAGTCGCAGTATGGTCTTTTTTCTAATTCAGTTTGCATACTATGTATGTAGGCATTGAATAATTCACCGAAGTAAGTGTACTCTTCCTCAGTGTACTTATCCTTGTGTTCAAACAATGGTGTTTGGTCAGGTATGGTGAAATTATCAATGGTCATGTCAAGGAAATCTCTGAATATGTACCAAGTGTCGTGTCGGTACTTGAGTTTCCTGAATGCATTGTTCCATTCTTTGAAGTCAATATTTGTCATAGTATTAATCACTCCTTTCCTGCTTCTTGTAACTTCTCATGGAAGTCTACAAGGAACGAGCCTACTGCTCCCATACTATCCTCATAATCATTGAGCTTATTACATGCTTGTTCAATGTCTAGGTACTCCCCGGTTTCTTGGTCAAGTATCCAATCACCCTCATCAAAGATGACAGTGAAACGGTCTTCCTTAACTGTCTTTCTCATCATCATACAGCCACCTCTCCTCTGTAATCTCTCCAATACGGAATTCCAATTCAGGTACTTCAGAGAATACCCAATTCAACAATTTATCAGAGATTATATCACTGTCTTCATCATCAATAAACTCACATGTATTCTCAACAAGTGTATCAATAGCAGTTCCATAATCTATTATATTTTCATAGTCATCTGAGGGCAAATACCCTGCTTCAAGGCACATCTGTTCATATTCTACACGATTATTATAGTCATCAATACCATTAATCCACTTTTCCAATTGCTCAAACCATTCTATGAATTCAGTAGGAGTATTAAAAAAACCTATTTTAACACTCTTACAAGCACGGAACACAAGTTCAAGATTATCTGCAGAGTAACAACATTCAAACCCACACTTTTTGCTAAATGATTTGATTGTTTCAAAATCCTCTGGTTTTAATTCAAAATACTCTCTTTTTGGATTAACTCTTTTTCCTTGTTCTTGAAATAAGCGGTGTAACCGTTTTTCCAATTTATGTTTTTCATCTAATTTCCCACGATAACAATACCTAAATAGATAAAGTAACTTATTATTCACCGGATAAATGTGGTTCAACTCTGCTTTCCTTTGTTTATAATCCTTAGTTCTCCCAATTTTAACATATTTTGGGAATAATGGATTAACGATTACATACACTTCTTCTTTCTGTTTAGGTTTATCCTTAGAAGTCTTGGTACGAATTTCTTTGTTAATCCTTCGGCTCTTTTTTTTGAAGTTAAACATACTCATCTACTCCAGTGTTACTTTTTTGTACACGTATCCTTCACTTTCTGGTATGAATTGGTATTTACAACCATTCTCAACAGTCATACCCTCATTCGGACGCCGAGATGGATTAACAACATACATCACATCACCCCTTTCAAGGGTAACACTCTCACGATTCAAAGGCAAACCAAACATCTCTGCAATTTCAGGGTGTCCGATGACACTATAAGCTGTCCGTCCAGCATCAACGAATTCCTGTTTACTTATTGTTTCTACTCTAATATTCACTTCCTCATAGGGAGTCATACCCAACGAGAAAGCATTACCAATATACTCCACAACACATCACTCCTTACATAAATCATCATACCGCCTGAGAAACTCATAATACTCATCCGACACTACTGGCTCAGCCATAGGAACACTATGCTCCACCACAGCCACATTCAACCGAGAACTCGTATACTCACGACGAGGCTGACTCAACTTCTCATGCAACCGAACACAATCAGGAACCTCAACACCCTCCCTCAGATAAACATACCTACAGAATTTCTTCAGATCCGTAAGATAATTCCTACGAGTGTGGTATGATTTTTCTTTGTAGTAGGGTTCCTCCTTGAATGATGGTATGCCCTCATGTATCTTGTCAAGTGGCATTTCCCTGACATGATAGGCAAACTCGGTTACAAGTTTACGGTTCCTGATGATATTATCCGTACTTGCATCGTAGAGGTATCGTTTCAGTTTCTTTCCCAGTTGGTATTTCACTCTTTCTCCTCCTTGTAGAACCTGCAATCACTCGTATATAATGGTAAGTGTTCCCTGCAACTATGCACTTCACGACGATACCCCTCACCAATCCAGAAATAGGTGAGTAAGTGTTTGCAGGTTTCACATTTGTGTTTCATCTACACTCACTTCCAAATCGATTAAGTTTTTTATCTGTTGGAACTTGAGTCGGAGTTGGTACTCTATGCTATGCAAGTTGGCTTTGAGTAAACTGATGTCCTTTTCAATTTTTAATAGGGACATCTGCTTATCAAGTAACTCATTCTTAGCCTGCTCCTTAGCCTCCGTACTTTTAAGCCCCTCCTCCATGAATTGTGCTTTCAAGAGTGCTAACCGAGTGTTATACTCTACTTCCTGCTTATCATGCAAGTATTCCTGCTCAGCTATGAGTACACGTGTTGCTTCGTACTCTGCTATTAGCTCGGTTACTACATCTTCATGGTCTTTGGTTTCTTTGTACTCTAATTCTCCTATGCTGTTGCTTGTTAGTTCTTCCAGTCTTGTTCGTACAAAACTTGTTAATTCAATATCAATCATAAACTAATCACTCCATGTTACTGTAATCCCAGTCGATACTTTCAAGGTAATCTCTTTCTTCTCGAGCATCTTCCAGTGTCCGGTATGTTCCAAAGTGTCCTCTGACACCATTAATATGCTTTTGTATGCTATATGTTCCTGCTTTGGTTTTCTTTATGTACCTGTCCTGCTCTTTACTTATGGGTCTTCCACGTTTTTTATCTCGTATTACTCCCTCACGGGTTAGTTTTTCGAGGTAGTTTCGTGCTTCTTCTTCCGAGTCGAATACACCGTAAACGTGGTTGTTTTGCATGACCCTGTATTTTCTGTGTTGTCGGTACAAGTGTTTGGTTATTTTTTCGTAGTCATGTTTAACCAATATTATCACCTTAAACCCAATTCTTTTAACTCTTTCCTGATACTGTTCTCTTCCTTACGGAAGTTATTACAACGATGCTCACCAAGTCTGCCAGTACCAACGTTCAGAATATTACGGTCATTAATTATGACTCCATTCTGTTCTTGGTATCTACGGTGTAATTGCCACCTGCTCTTGTAAGCTCTTCGTTGCAAAGTCCTGCAAAGCTTCGAACAATACTTCTGCTTATTATGATGAGGCAAAAAAGTAGTATTACACCAAAGACAATTTTTCCACCTCTTATGATGCATATACCACTTCAACCCCACAATCTTATTATCCACTATCATGAATTGTGACATCACCAGTCACCCAATTCATATAATACCATGATTCCACTCAATCCGTAACTGCTCAATCAAATGAACCTTACCCCTACTCTGACACAACTCCCAAGCATCATGATCACTAATCAACTCACCATGATTAACACTAGGGAACCAATCATCTTGGTAGAGTACTACAAGACAACCCTCATAATCACCACTAGTAACACGAACCAATCCAAGATTACCACCCTCATTCATATAAGATGGCTTCTTCCAATGATTAAGGTTGGCTTTGAATTGTTCTACTGCGATGATGTTGTGTTTATCATCATATACTGGTATCTCCATGCCTCATACCCCCATACTAATATAAGTTAACAACCCCACAAGGAACTGTATGACTAACACTATGATACATAACACAAAGAATGCAATCAAACCCAGTGTTAGGTAGTAAGTGTAGAGTTCCACTTTCTTTTCCATTTCACGAGGGCTATCCGTCATTGAAAGCCCTCCTCTTTGATTAGTAAGGTGATTGTTTCTGCTATGTCTTTTGCATAGTCCTCACTTACACAGTAATAACTACCACTGTTCTTATTCATACTGCAACTGTTACAGTATGGTGCTTGTCTTTTGTTCTGGCAAGTGCCACACCCTACAATTTTGAAGTATTCTCTGATGATGTGTTGGATGTCATCTTGTAATTGTTCCATCTTGGCTCAACTCCGTACCGTTCACAGTCTTTGTGTATTTCTTCATCAGTTTTCTTGAAGAATTGTCTTAAAGCCTCATTTTCTATGACTCTACTGTCAAGTTCCGTGTACTTGTCTTGTAAACTAGTGATTCTGCTACGATTACTGTACATGATGTTTGTGAATAACTTACCATTCACTCCTTTGGGTATACTGGTATTCATGTATTTATACCAGTCATTCACCATACTACGTAATTCACTTCTAATACTCATCTTCTTTTCCTCCTTGCTTTCTTGTTCACTCTGTATTTTGTTCGGATGTGTTTGAGTTGACTGAAAGGAACATCTTCACATTCCAGTCTAATCTTCTTAATCTCATCACTATCCCTAGTTGCTATGTACTGATACTTACCCTCTTTGTAAGCCATCAACATACGTTTACCATTACTGGTATCATACTCATACAACTTTACTTTGCTCATTGCCCAGTTCCTCCATAAACTTATTTAATACTCTTTCATCACTGATACTGCCACCATCAGTTTCAATCTGTCGCACTCTACGAGCCACACCAACCAAAGACCGTACCGCCTCAGGTTCTAAATCAACCATACTATGCAAACGAATAAGAGAAACAAGAATAAAATTCCTCTCCTCCCACCGTTGCTCAGGTGTCAAACGCTCACCCATCATCAACCACTTCCATCAACTCAATCTGTATACCATAATTATTAGGACTCTCCACAATCCTACGAACATAAAACTTCTCCTGAAACTCCCTCACATAAAACAACACACCATCAGAAGTATACCGCACCCTAAAATACTTATACGGAGCCTCATGCTCACGGTCAAACTCAGCTAAAGACAAACGCTTCTTTAAAACCCTCGTACAAACCATACCACATTACACCTTATCAGCTGTATCAAAACGTATACTCTGACTACAAGCATTATACTGAGACTCATTCCGACACAAATCCTTAATGATAACCTTAGCATTCTCCCAAGTAAACGGAAGCCTATCCTTCTCAAGTTTTTTCAATTGTTGGTTATTGAACCTTTTATAAGCCTCATTGATAATGTCATTGATACTTTCTGCAGTTACTTCACCAGTTTTCTTTTCGATCACTGGCTTCACCGGACTAACATTCTTCTTGGGTGCTTTGTTCAAATGACTGACATCACGAACCTTAACACCCTTTTCTTGTTCAATACTGTTCGGCTCAACTATATCAAAAGCTTGTAGGTAAAGGGTTCTACGTGCATATGTCTGCACTGCTTGTTCTGCTTTCATATGCACACCAATGTCAAAACCGTTTTCTTTAACGTGAGGTATTTTGCATGGAGTGTCCCAACTGTGTAAGACACCACTCTCCACATCAAAGATGATTAAGTATCCTTTCCAGTTTTCAAAGTAACAGTAACTACCCAACCCATGCTTATCCAATATCCGTTCAAGACAAGGTAAGAAGTCGCCTAACTCAAAGTATGAATACTTGTTATGACTGTTATAACCAGTCTTCTTAAGATTCTGTTGCTTGAGTTCAATCTTACATTTATGAATAGTACCCAACAGTTTAGCTTCTTCCTTATTTAGTGGACTGCCTATCCGTGATAGGGAATGTCTTAATTCTTCCCTATCGTCTTCAAGTTCTCTTATCCGTTCTTTGAGTTCAATGTTTTCAGCTTCAAGATATTCTAATTCACTCATCTTATTCACCTTCTTAATGTTTCCAGTACCTGATTCAAAGCACTAATCTTCTGTTTAATCTCACCCAGTTCAACCTCATAATCATTCCTCATACGTTCCAACACTTCCACGGACAACTGCTGTTCATCTGTAGGTTCAAGATCCAGTCCCTCGAAACCATAATCGTAGTCTGCAAGTGTAACTTGTTTTTCTTTTTCTGTTGGACTTTGTCCGAACATTTTAGCAATTTCTGATTCGCTTAATTCATGTGTTGCACTTACTTCATCAAATGAGTAATACATGTAGTTTCGTTTACTGTTTTGGTTGTATTGTTTCTTTGTGCATGTCATTTTGTAGTTGTGTCCTTGTTGTAGTTTGTTTTCGTCCCATCTTGCTATGTTTGCATAGATTGTGTCTGTGTCATGTTTGGCTATTATGTATGGGTTTCCTGCTTTTGTTTGTTCTATACTTTCAAGGGTAATGAGAATAGTTTCATTCTCGTCCATATCCTCAACCCAATGATTACCACTATTAAACTTCATATCCTTTTTCACCTCAGTTAAGCACATTTAAATTTATCAGATACTGGAGAGTAAATTACTCCTTTAGAACATAGTTTGTTAATTAAATCATCTACCTCGTACTCGGGCATATCATATTTTTCGTTCATCGCTTTACGAATCTCAGAGAGGGAAAGAGTATTCTCTTTAGAATGTTTTAATACTTGGATAATAGAAAATAATTTATCCTTTTCAGAAGCATGCCCATTCACCCTAATATTTTCTTTGAGACCATCAAAATAATTGGGACATACCCTAAACTTGAACGGAGAATTATAAAGCAAATAATTAACTTCAAACAAGTTGAGCTTAAAAAACTCTTTATCATACCGATAAGTATCCAAATACTGATGAACTTCCTTTTCAAGTTTATAACAATCTTCAGTCAAAATATAACCCAATATTTCAAATTGACCTGGAACATTAGTCCCTGAAGAAAGTCCTTTTCTACGTTCATTCAATTGTTTAGTACAACCTATCTTAACCAAGCCAGGCATGTCCCTATTGAACATGACATAAACATATTGTTGTTTCTTAGTAAGTGGGTCATCATGATTAAACTCGGTTGCCCATTCAATACCCCTATGTTGTAAACATTCAGAATTTTTTTCCCAATATGCACATTCAGCATATTTCTCAGTAATGTAAAACTTAGTAAAATACTGATGTAACCAACCATAAAACTTTTCATCAAACTTATCATCAAACACACTTTCAACAGAGTCAGTGCTCCCTGGGACATTAACTCTTAATGTCCACAAACAAGGAACACCATCCACACAGGAACATGTTAATATTATCTCTTGATTGAAAATGTGAGGATCCAAACCATACACTTCCTCGGAATAACTTTCAGCATAATCAAATATGTTTACTTTAGATATTTTGGATAATGCAAACATTGTCTTCAAAACATCTTCATACCATATGAGGTTTTTAACATTGTTGAATTTAGGGTAATGTTGATGGTACGCTTCGTACCAATCATACATCATATCACTAAAAATGCTATGGTATTCTTCTGTGTCTATTCTATGGGCCGGTTGTATCACATCTTTTTCCTTATGAGATTGTATCATTTCTTCTTTTTCCTGAGCAGAAACTGTTATTCCTGGAGCATTGAAGAAAATATCAACATCATACACACCTAAATCCAATTGTTGTACGGTAAACTTGATTTCCCCCTCTTCTTTAAGTTGGGGGAATGCAGAAATCACCTCTTTTGGAATTACTGTCCTATATGTAGACTCGTTAGCCTTGGTTATTGGTGAGCTAAATTTTTTTGGTGTAGGTTTATCCACATTTATCACATGTTTCATAATATCACCCTATTATTTCCATTTTTAATCCAGTTGTGAGAGTGTTGTGGAAGTGTAAACTGTCCTCCCTTATCTCAATGAACCCTTTCTTATCCAGTACACGAAGCATACCACGAATACGAACACTATGCTCACGTGGTGTAAGGTCATACTTCCTACAAAACAACTCCAAGAAATAATCCACCTTACAAGGATTCACATCAAGGACATAACAACACTCACAAGCTTCCTTAACACTCAACAAATTATATTTCATTTACTTTACTCCGTAGAGTTTATCCATCTCTTGTTCAAGGTCACGAAGCTGTTTCAACATTTTTCTTCTTTGTGTCTTGTTACATTCAGGACTTCCAAACTCTTCAAGTTTCTCCTTAAATTCCTTTTTCAATCTCTCTGCACGGTTCATCATATCACCATCAACCATACAGTTGTAAGAAAACCCATCATCACTGCACCATAAGTGAGCAGTGATCCGTAATTGATTCTTCCGATGTCGTTGTTAATTTGTATCATTTTTGATTACTCCTTTGTGTATGTATTTTTCGATTAGTTGTATTGTTTCGATGTTTTTGTCTCGTATTTCCCATAATATTCCAGGTGCTTGTTCTGTGTAGTCTCTATTGTAACGTGTTTCGTTTAGTTCCTGGTTTATTTGGAGTAGTTTTTTGTAGGTGGTTATGAATGTTTTGTTGTATTTTTCTTCCATAAGGTGTTCCTCCAATGTGTTTTTTTGTTCATGTTTTGTGTACTCTAATATATAATATATAATAAAATAATTAATATAATATAATAATAATATAATACACATCAACTTGTCCGAGAGTGTCAACGTACTGTAGGCGTTTTCCACTCTTTACAAATTTTACATTTTTGTAAAATCACTCTTTGTACTTTTTCTCCCCTGGTTCACATTTGACATGTTCAGGTGAAATGTCATAATCTACTGATTTTATTTCTTCCTTGTATTTGACAATGAATTCGTTTATTTCTGAGGGTGTTAGTAATGTTTCTTCTTTTATTTTGGTTCTCATTGTGTCTGGGATTGTATTTTGGATATGTAGTAATTTTGAGAGTGTTGGTAAGTATTGTTCCATTCGGGTTATTCTTGGGTCATCCCACATTGTCTTTACATTTCCGTTGTTTTTGTAAACACTTTCCGTGCCAAATGTCTTTACATTTTGTAAAGAGTTTTCCTCATCACCGTAAATTTTCTTTACAGTTTCTTCTGATTTGTAAACACTTTCTTCTTCGGATTTCTTTACATTTTCTTCATTTTCGTAAAGACTTCGATATGCTTCATTAACTAACTGTTTCTGTAATTCTTTCTTATGGCTATCCAACAAATCTATACATTCTTGAATAGTGTCTATTTTATACTGGAGTAATGAACTGCCTTTACGAATATTGTAAAAGTTCAAAGCTTCACGAGTGTAATCAGATATTTTTAATCCAGAACTTCTGATTCTTCTCTCTTGTTCATCAGATATTCTGACATTGATATTTACCATTAGTTTCCTCCATTCATATAAAAAATAGTTGGTTTAAATGAATTGAATAGTGGAACAAAGTGCGGTGGTATCACTTACATTGTATAAATATTTCACAAAGTATATAATGTAAGTGACACAAAAATAGTTAATGTCACTAAGATTGTGTACTTACATGTACATGAGATTGTGATTATTATTGCAGTGATAGGCTAACTCTCAACATATGAGATTTGTTCTGCTAAAAACTGTAACTCATTGTTGAGAGTTTGTTCCTATTCAAGTCATTAATCAATCTATTTTACTTATTTTTATGTATTTTTCGTTGTTTTCATCGATACATGCAGTCCATCTTATCATGGATTGATGTTCGAGTTCTAAGTACTCCTTCATTACAGGAGGTACTGCGAGGATTAATGACTTTGGTCTCTGTTTACTAGGGCGTCTTGCCGTGCTTACTGTTTCAAATATTTTTGTCATTTTTTAATCCTCCTTTGTAACTTACTGACAGTTACAATATTATATTAGAGTAACTTACTATATAAATGTTTTCTTTTTTCTCCACAACAAAAGCAACAATTAAGCCCCCTTTCAATGTGGTAATTTATGTATCATCTCCATTAATTTTTTCTATTTCTTATTATGTTTCTATGAGTATTTAAAGCCTTTTTTGACTCTCCCCTACTCACAGAGTCAAAGGGGGGGAACAACACAAAACAAGGTATAACGAAGAAAAAAAAAACTATATCACTTACCCCCTCCATGAATTGTATCATGTGGATCCAAAAAAAAGAATAGTAAAAAAAGGTGGGTGGTGAAAAACATTCCTACTCCAAACCATACTCATGAGCCAACTCATTAAGTCTTTGTTTCTGTTTGACATACTCTCTGAGTTCTTCCATTTCATGTACCATGTCCTCATACTTCTGTTTCATCTGGTTGAACTCTTCCTTGTCCCTGGTGGTAACAACATCAACTTCCATCTCAAGTGAAAGGTAAGGTAACATCTGCAAGTAATGCTCTCTTAATTCTCGTACATCATCTTCATTGTACTGCAGATAATGACTGATACTTCCTTTTTCTTGATGACCTATCCAAAAATCGCCTAGTTCTTTTCCTTGATATACATTATCCGTGTCTGTTTCAGGTCTTGTTCCTGCATACCTGCGACACATGTTGAGGAAATATTTACGGAATTTGTAGGCACAGTATACTCTTTGTTGTCCTTCTTCTCTGGTGAGTAGGTATTGTGTTCTTGTGTCGAAGTGTTCTGGTTCTTCGAAGCCGCATTTTTCTCCGACTATTGTGAATACTTTGCTTATGTTTTGTCGGTTGCATGGTTCTCCTTTCTTGTTCACGAATAATGTGTCGGAGAGGTTTTGTATTCGTATCTTCTTATTCCGACCACTCACTCTTTGATGCAGGTATTCAATGATGTACCGACTGGTTTCACTTGGCAGGTAACACCAGTAAGTGTTCCTTGTTTTGATTCTTTGGATCCGTAATGGTACTGCTTCCAAGCCTAGTATTTCTTCGGTGTGTTGGAATATGTCTTCCACGTGGAGTAATGGTGTTTCTAGCATACTGTTCCAAGCATTGAGTAGGTCTTGTATGGTGATGTGTGCTGTTTCATTAGGACTTTGACCGGT
>Ga0326511_10002238_pt1 | contig 15813 bp, 12 predicted proteins | sample 0_2496_0518_D_FD_203701 | JGI IMG/M metagenome (GOLD analysis project Ga0326511, IMG submission 203701) | Bovine rumen microbial communities from UC Davis, California, United States - 0_2496_0518 | ecosystem: Host-associated > Mammals > Digestive system > Stomach > Rumen | place: USA...
TGATATGCTGTCCGCACCTGTCATAATAATGCACAAAGCCATAAGTGTGCAAAGTACGATAGTGTCGATGAATACCTGAAAAATACCCCACATTCCTTGAATTGACGGATCATCTGTTTCTGCTGCTGCATGAACTATAGGAGACGTTCCGAGACCTGCTTCATTTGAGAAAACACCTCTCGAGATACCGTATCTTATTGCCTGTGTCATGCCATAGCCCATAAAACCTCCGGCAGCGGCTTTTATATCAAATGCAGAAACGAATATTTTTTCTATGGCAGACGGCAAAGAGTTTATATTTATAAAAATGACGATAAGTGCGACCAAAATATATATGACAGTTATCACAGGCATTACTTTTTCCGTTATGGCTGATATTCTTTTTATACCTCCGATAATGATAAAAGCTGTAAGTACGGATATGACTATCGCACTGTATTGACAAGGTATTCCGAAACCGTTATAAATACTTCCGGCAACTGAATTTGCCTGAGTCATATTTCCCATACCAAGTGCGGCACACGTACAAATAAAAGCAAAAATTATTGCAAGAGGTTTAAGTTCAAGACCCTTTTCGATATAATACATAGGGCCGCCGATATATTTTCCGTTTTGTTTTTCACGAAATGTTATACCAAGATAATTTTCGGCATATATTGAAGCCATTCCGAAAATTGCCGCCATCCACATCCAGAATATTGCCCCTGCACCGCCGAGAGTTATAGCACCGGCAACTCCGGCAATATTACCTGTTCCAACAGCACCGGCAAGGGCAGTTGACATTGCCTGAAAAGGAGATATTCCCCTTTCTGATGTATTTTTTTCGGAAGTATGAAGCATGGAAACAAAGGTATTTTTCCACCAGAAAGAAAAATTTCTTATCTGAAAAAATTTTAGTTTCACAGTGTAAAGTATACCCACTCCCACAAATACGCAAAGCATGAACGGGCCCCAGACTATGCTGTTGACAAACTGATTTATTTTTTGTACTGTTTCCATATGCAACACCCTGTAAAGTATATTAAAAAGGTTGTGTGTTTTATTCGTAAGTTATATAATAGTAATGGATAGACAAAGAAAGGTATGATAATATGGAATTTCCGGCAGAAGTAAGAAAAAGAACAGAAGAAATAGCTTCATATTGGAAGCCCGATAAACTTAAATCAGTATCGGACGAGCTTTCGGAAAAATATAAAAATGAAAGCGGTAAGGATAAAAGCCTGACCGTTACAAAAGAGGATACAGTTGTTTATTCATTAGTGCGTATGCCGGCAACATTTTCGGCAGTGGCAGCGGCACTTGAATATACTTTTGAAATAGTACCGGAACTTAAAAACATAAAAACTGCCGTTGATGTGGGTTCGGGAACGGGAGCATCAATAATAGCTGCATATTCCATGCTTGATGATCTTAGTGAAATTACTTGTGTTGAAAGAGAAAAAAATATGCGTGAGATAGGTATTGATCTCACAGAAAAATTCTTTTCTTCATCATCTTCAGTGAAATGGCTTGGCGGTGATATTTTAAGGGATGATATTCCTCAAAGTGCAGGGCTTGTCATGGAATCATATATGCTTAACGAGCTTTCACCTGAAAACAGAATCAAAGTAATAGACAAGCTCTGGAACAGTACCGAAAAACTGCTTTTGCTTACAGAACCCGGAACACAATCAGGTTTTGAAGTTCTGAAAGCTGCAAGAACACAGCTTTTATCAAAAGGGGCATATATAGCCGCACCTTGTCCGCATATGGCAAATTGTCGTCTTTCCTTTGATGATTGGTGTCATTTTACAGTAAGAGTACAGCGTTCAAAGTTACATAAATATCTTAAAGGCGGAGATGTGCCGTATGAGGACGAAAAATTTTCCTATATGGCATTTGTAAAGGAAAAACCCGAAACAAAGGGGGCAAGGATACTCAGACATCCCTATATCGAAAAAGGCATGATAAAGCTTAAACTTTGCACCGAAACGGAAAATAAAGATATTATCATAACAAAAAAATATGGTGAAGTATATAAACAGGCAAGAAAATCTGAATGTGGTGATATAATAAAAATATAATTTTTTATGCATTAAAGACAAAATCTTTGTTGACAAAGTGTGCAAAAATTAGTATGATAGACTAAATAAGGAAAGGAGTTAAAAATTATGGACAGTGAAAAAATCGTACCTGCACATACATCAGATGATGTGGTAAAGGAACTGACTCAGCTTACACAAAAGATAAATATGAATGAAGAAGAATTCATTGATATAATAGATGAACAGCTTCTCCCTGTAGAGCGTTTTTTTGCTAATTATTCATGTGCCATAATGGAGATCGAAACAAAATTTAAGGTGCTGAATGAACAGTTTTCTCTAAAATATGACGGCAATCCGATAGAATCAATTCATTCACGAATCAAAGACCACAACAGTATAATGAAAAAGCTGATAAAGAAAAATCTTCCGAGAACACTTGAATCTATCGAAGAAAATATTAATGATGTGGCAGGAGTAAGGGTTATATGTTCATTTGTGGATGATATATACAGACTTGCGGATTGTCTGCTTAGTCAGGATGATATAGTTCTTATCAGCAAAAAGGATTATATCAAAAATCCTAAACCTTCGGGGTACAGAAGTCTGCATCTTATTGTGGAAGTTCCTATATTTCTTGAAAATGAAAAGAAAATGGTAAAGGTGGAAGTTCAGCTTCGTACAATAGCTATGGATTTCTGGGCAAGCCTCGAACATAAGATGCGGTATAAAAAGAATATCCCTGCTGATATGCTGGAGAAACTTTCACATGAACTTACAGACTGTGCAAATGTCAGTGCTTCACTCGACAGCAGGATGCAGAATATACGCAATCTTCTTAATTCGGCAAATGCAAACGGCTGATTTTTCTCAAAACCCCCTTGACAAGCTCGTGAAATGATATATAATAAAGAAGTACGAATTGAATATTGACGGCTGAGAAGAGAAAAAGAACATATTTCTTCACTAAAGAGAGGGGAGCGTTGGTGGAATATCCCTGTGAAAGAGTGTTCGGGCTGACTTGGAGCTGCTGTGCAAAACACAGCGTAGGACTGCGTTAAAGTCATAGAGCGGTATATACGTCAGTATATGCAATTTGGGTGGTAACACGGAGCTTTTCGTCCCATACGGAAGGCTTCGTTATTTTTTATGGGAATACAAAAATTAAGGAAAAGGTGATCAGTAATGCAATGGACAGGACTTAACGAGCTGAGAGAAAAATATCTTTCATTCTTTGAATCAAAGGGACATCTCAGACTTCCGAGTTTTCCGCTTATACCGAGAGATGATAAAAGTCTGCTGCTTATCAATTCAGGTATGGCACCGATGAAAAAGTATTTTACAGGAGAGGTAACTCCTCCGAGAAAGAGAGTTACAACTTGTCAGAAATGTATCCGTACACCTGATATTGAAAGAGTAGGCATCACAGCAAGACACGGCACATTTTTTGAAATGCTGGGTAACTTCTCCTTTGGCGACTATTTCAAGCACGAGGCTACAAAATGGGCTTGGGAATTCTGTACAGATGTGCTTGAACTTCCTGTTGATAAGATATGGGTATCTATCTATGAAAATGACGATGAAGCTTTTGAGATATGGACAAAGGAAGTAGGAGTATCAGCAGACCATATTGTAAGACTTGGCAAAGAAGATAACTTCTGGGAACATGGAGAAGGCCCGTGCGGCCCATGCTCAGAATTGTATTTCGACAGAGGTGAAAAATACGGCTGCGGCAGTCCTACCTGTGGTGTAGGCTGTGATTGTGACAGATATGTTGAATTCTGGAACAATGTATTTACCCAGTTTGATAATGACGGAAATAACAACTATACTCCTCTTGACCATCCTAACATAGATACAGGTATGGGACTTGAGCGACTTGCTTGTATAATGCAGGGAGTAGACAATCTTTTCCTTGTTGATACAGTTCAAAACATAATGAAGAAGATAAGCTCACTTGTAGGAGTAAATTACGGTGCTGATGAAAAGAGCGATATTTCACTGCGTGTTATCACAGATCATATAAGAAGTGTTACATTTATGATAGGTGACGGTGTTATGCCCTCAAACGAAGGCAGAGGATACGTTCTCAGAAGACTGCTCAGAAGAGCATCACGTCATGGCAGACTTTTAGGAGTGAAAGACCCTTTCCTCTATAAAGTAGTTGACACTGTAATAGCAGAAAACCCCTATTATCCCGAACTTGCAGAGAAAAGAGAAATAATCACAAAGGTTATCAGAACAGAAGAAGAAGCATTCGGCAGAACACTTGATCAGGGTTTTGCGATGCTTAATGATATAATAGATAAAGCTGAAGTAAACCGTATTTCAGGTGAAGATGCTTTCAGACTTAATGATACATTCGGTTTCCCTGTTGATCTTATTAAAGAAATTGCTGCTGAAAGAGGCATGATAGTAGATATAGAAGGCTATGACAAACTTCTTGCAGAGCAGAAAAAGAGAGCGAAGGAAGCAAGAAAGAAATCAGATACAGAAGCATGGCTCAGTGATGCCGTTGATTTCAGCGGAATTGCAAAAACAGAATTTTTAGGTTATAAAACCCTTACAAGTGAATCAAAGATACTTGCAATAGTAAAAGACGGAGAAAAAGTTGAGTTCGGCGGAACAGGAGAGGATGTTGTGCTTGTGCTTGACAGCACACCGTTCTATGCTGAAAGCGGCGGACAGATAGGTGACAAGGGTACAATAAAGACTGATAAAGCAGAAGTAACTGTATTTGATACCGTTAAGGATAATAACGGTATATTCATGCACCGCTGTCATATTGATAACGGTACTCTTGAAGTCGGAGAAACAGTACAGGCACTTGTAAACCCTGTATCAAGATATGCTATTATGAGAAACCATACTGCTGCACATCTTCTTCAGGCAGCACTCAGAGAGGTACTTGGTTCTCACGTTGAGCAGGCAGGTCAGCTGGTAACAGATGATAAACTTCGCTTTGACTTTACTCACTTCTCGGCACTTACAAAGGAAGAACTTAAAAAAGTAGAAAGCATTGTTAACGAGCAGATAGCATTGGCTTATGCTGTAGAAACAAAGGAACTTCCAATTGAAGAAGCAAAGAAGCTTGGTGCTATGGCATTGTTCGGAGAAAAGTACGGAGATATTGTAAGAGTAGTAATTGCAGGTGATTTTTCAAAGGAATTCTGCGGCGGTACACATATGGATAATACAGCAAAACTCGGACTTTTCCGTATCATAAGCGAAAACTCTGTAGCAGCAGGCGTAAGAAGAATTGAAGCTGTCACAGGTTCCGGAGTGATAGAACTGCTTGATTCATACGATAACACAGTAAATGATGTTATGAAAGCACTTAAACTTAAAAATTCATCGAAACTCGGTGAAGCAGCAGAGAGACTTATGGAAGAACTCAAAGCTAAGGAAAAGGAAATAGAAGCTCTTACAGCAAAGCTTTCATCACAGGGAATAGATGCTATGCTTTCATCAGCAGAGGAGTATAACGGAGTTCGTATTGCCTGCGGAAAATTCAAGGGAACAAATTCAGCGGCTCTCAAAACAATGGCTGATACTGTACTTGGAAAAGCCCCCGATTGTATTGCGGTAATGTTTGCAATAGACGGTGACAAAGCAAATCTTTGTGTTGCCTGCGGTAAAGATGCACAGGCAAAAGGTGCGAATGCCGGTAAGATAGTAAAGGCAGCAGCAGAGCTTGTCGGAGGAAAAGGCGGCGGAAAGCCTGAAAGAGCTATGGCAGGTGTAGGGGATATTTCAAAAATTGATTCTGCACTCAGCAAAGTGAAGGATGTTGTAATAAGCAGTCTGAAATAATAAAAAACAGAACTCATATCCTTATTGGGTATGAGTTCTTTTATAAGAAATATTATTAACTTATTTATGAAAAAGCTTGTCATTCTGAGGAGCAAAGCGACGAAGAATCTTTCCAGAATAACTATTATATTTAAAAGATCCTTCGCTTTTCTCAGGATGACAGCACGCTGCTGTATAAGGAGAGGTGAAAATTGGCAATAGAAATACCACAATGTAAACTTGTATACAGAACATACTTTCCGTTCTGGGAGCAGCTTACAGATGAACAAAGAGAAAAACTTTGCGGAAATACAACTACCGTAAATTATAAAAAGGGTACAAATATACATGGTATAAGTGACAGCTGCACAGGTGCTATAATGGTTGTGAGCGGATGTCTGAGGGCATATCTTCTCAGTGAAAACGGAAAGGAAATAACTCTTTACCGTTTCAAAAAGGGTGAAGTATGTATGCTTTCCGCATCATGTGTGTTGCAGTCGATAACATTTGATGTTGTCATTGATGCGGAGGAGGACAGCGAGGTATACATAGTCAGCGGCAATACAATGGCAGAGGTTGCAAGGGAAAATCTGTATGTTGAGAATTATGCCCTTGATAATGCCGTAAAAAGTTTTTCAGATGTTGTATGGGTAATGCAGCAGATACTTTTTTTAAGTCTTGACAAGAGAATAGCCGTATTTTTGTGGGATGAAATGGTACGGAGTGACAGTCTTACATTAAAACTTACTCACGAACAGATAGCAAAATATATCAGTTCTGCCCGTGAAGCTGTTACAAGAATGCTTAAATATTTTGCTTCTGAGGGAATAGTTGAGCTTTCCCGCAAGGGTATCACAATAACAGATAAGGAAAAACTCAGAGAATTGTTATATTAGTAAAATTAAGTGCCTTAGTTTTATACATTTTACCGTTAATGTCAAAAAATGAAGTTTTTTTGTTCTGATTATTCGGATTTTGTGAATATGACCTTAATAATTGCATATTTTTGAATAATTTGAAATGTGAGATTTCATTTTATCTGTTGAAAAATGTATTTTTTGAAATTAACCGTCTTGACAATGACGATGCTATGAGTTAAAATATAATATGTACTGAAAATGTGCAGCTGTATCATTTTCAGATTATTTTGAGGAGGCAGGACAATATGTCAACAAAAGCTTATTATCCTATAAACGAAATAGGAAAAGGAAAAGTTGGTTTTTCAAAAACACGTTCAATTATTGAGGGTGCTTTCTACGGCAATAATGTTGTAGAGGTAAAATCACTTGAGGAGGCTTATAACCTCGCTAAAAATTCACCCGGCACAATCGTTACAGATATGCCTGTATTTGAAGGCCCGAAGGTTGGTCTTCCTGAAGATGCAAAAGTTCTTCTTTTCAATGACGGTGCTGTAACAGGCAGATATGCTGCTGCAAGAAGAATTAAGGGCGAACCCGGTGTAGATGATACAAAGCTTGATAAGGTAGTTATGGATGCTGTTTATAAGACACGTTTCAAGAAACTCTATCATGCGTCAGCTTATATCGGACTTGATCCCGAATTTATGGTAAAGGCTCACCTTCTTATTCCTGAAGGAGAGGAAAACCTTATGTATAACTGGCTGCTCAACTTCCAGTATATCAACGAGGAATATGCAAAAATGTATGAGGGTTCACAGCCTGTAGGCAACGGCAACGAGCCTGACATTTATATTTTCTCAGATCCTCAGTGGGCTCCTACACCTGCTCCGGATGTAGATTACAGCTGTTTGAGCGATGACCTCACCTGCTGTTATTTCGACACAGAGAATAACTGTGCTGCAATACTTGGTATGAAGTATTTCGGCGAACATAAAAAAGGTACTCTTACTATCGCATGGGCTATAGCTAACCGTAACGGCTATGCTTCCTGCCATGGCGGTCAGAAAGAATATACTCTTGCTGACGGCAGCAAATATGTTGCTTCTGTATTCGGTCTTTCAGGCTCAGGTAAGTCAACTCTCACACACGCTAAGCATGACGGCAAATATCCGAACATAACAGTTCTCCATGATGATGCGTTCATCATAAATTCAGATACCTGTGCTTCAATAGCACTTGAGCCTTCATATTTCGACAAGACAGCTGACTATCCCACAGGCTGCCCCGATAATAAGTATCTCCTCAGCGTACAGAACTGCTCCTGCACAAAGGACAGCGAGGGTAAGATCCAGCTCGTAACAGAGGACATCAGAAACGGTAACGGTCGTGCTATCAAGTCAAAACTCTGGTCACCGAACAGAGTTGACAAGATTTCTTCTCCTGTTAACTCAATCATCTGGATAATGAAAGATCCTACAATTCCTCCCTGCGTAAAACTCAAGGGTGCTGCTCTTGCTTCTGTAATGGGTGCAACACTTGCTACAAAAACATCTACTGCTGAACGTGTTGCAGCAGGTACAGATATGAATGCACTTCGTATTGTTCCTTATGCTAACCCATTCAGAACATATCCTCTTGTAAATGACTATGTAAAATTCAAGAAGCTGGTTGAGGAAAAGAACGTAGCTTGCTATATCGTAAATACAGGCGATTTCATGGGCAAGAAGGTTCAGAAAGAAGATACTCTCGGAGTTCTTGAGGCTATTGTTGAGGGTACAGCTAAGTTTGAGAAGTGGGGTCCGTTTGAGGATGTTGAAATTCTCAACTGGGAAGGTTTTGATCCCGATATGAACGATGCTGATTACAAAACTGCTCTCAAGAATGCTATGATCAATCGTGTAAACGCTGTTAAGGGCTTCTCTGAAAAGAAGGGCGGATATGATGCACTTCCCGAGGAAGCACTTGATGCTCTCCAGAAACTGGTTGACGAACTTTCATAATCTGATATTTAAAAACCGATAATAATAAAGCTCCGTTCCGGAAAAAACCGGAACGGAGTTTTTGTATGTTCAGTAATTATTATATGGGGGATAATTGTTATTTGGGTAATTGTTGTTCTGAGGATTATTATATTGAGGATTCTGCCCCGGATAGTTTGTATACGGCATATTGGGATTATAATACCCATTGTTCTGATTCATCTCCTGATTATATGGCTGAGATGGGTCAAGACCTCCGTCATATCCCTTGTATGTTTGCATTACATTATTATAGGCAACAGGTGATACAGAATTATAACCTGTAGGCATATTATTGAGATTTCGTATTCTTTTATCAGCTGATTTGTTCATGGCAATTCCAAGAATTATTAATCCTATTCCTCCACCTGCAAAAATTATTATACCTACATATACACTGCTTGTTTCTCTCATACTTGGTTCATTAAGAATATAGCTGGGGTCAGAAGAATCGTAATATACAGTCATATATGTTCCCGGCTTATTATTTGATGTTGCATTATCAAGCTCAACTTCATATTCTTCACCGTCAACGGCATAAAGTACAAGTGCTACATAATGACGATTTTCATTGTCATATTTCAGTTCCTCAACAATTCCTTCAACGTGAGGGAGGTTTTTCTTGGCATCTTCTATTTCTTTATTCTGCGATGTTATACCTAATAGTGCCAAAGCTGCAAGAGTAAGCATAATTCCGCTTATTATAAACAATACAACAGAAGCAGCGTTACCTTTTTTATTATTCATATAATTTTCTCCTGATAGTAATTTACCCGTTACCATAAAGATAACGGGCATTTTTATTTTTAATGTTATCAGTCAACCAAGTCGGGGTTATAGCTTTCTTTCCATGGCAGACCAAATTTATTGAGCACATCCATAAACGGATCAGGGTCGAATTCTTCGATATTATGTACACCGGGAGTATTCCATTTGCCTGTGAGCAGCATAGCAGCACCGATCATTGCCGGAACACCTGTTGTATAGGAAACAGCCTGAGAGCCTACTTCCTTATAACATTCTTCATGGTCGCATACATTATAAAGATAATATGTTTTATCCTTGCCGTCTTTTTTGCCGATGAAGATACAGCCGATATTTGTTTTACCCTTAGTTCTCGGGCCGAGTGATGCAGGGTCGGGAAGAACAGCTTTGAGGAACTGGAGAGGAACAATCTGTTTGCCCTCAAATTCGATAGGCTCGATGGAAGTCATACCTACATTTTCAAGGCATTTCAGATGTGTAAGATAACTCTGACCAAATGTCATAAAGAAACGTATACGCTTGATACCCTTAATATTGAGTGCAAGGGATTCAAGTTCTTCGTGGTGGAGGAGGTACATATCCTTTTCTCCGACTTCAGGGAAATTGTATACACGCTTTATCTCCATTGGTTCTGTTTCGATCCATTTACCGTCTTCGATATAGCTGCCCTTTGCAGATACCTCACGTATATTTATTTCCGGATTGAAGTTTGTAGCGAAAGGATAACCGTGGTCTCCGGCATTACAGTCAAGAATATCAATATAATTTATCTCGTCAAATTCATGTTTCATAGCATAAGCACTGAAAACACCTGTTACACCGGGATCAAAACCGCTGCCGAGAAGTGCTGTTATGCCAGCCTTTTCAAAACGCTCACGATATGCCCACTGCCATTTATATTCAAACTTAGCTGTATCAAGGGGTTCATAGTTAGCTGTGTCAACATAATTAGTCTTTGTTGCAAGACAGGCATCCATGATAGTAAGATCCTGATAGGGCAGAGCAAGGTTTATTACTACATCAGGCTTGAATGAATTGATAAGTGCGATAAGTTCATCCACATTATCAGCATTTACCTGAGCTGTAGAAATTTTTGTTTTACCTCCATCAAGTTTAGCTTTGAGGGCATCGCATTTTGACTTAGTTCTGCTTGCAATGCATATTTCCTCAAATACATCAGAATTCTGGCAGCATTTGTGTATGCAGACGCTTGCCACACCGCCTGCTCCGATAATCAAAGCCTTTCCCATTTTGAAAACCTCCGTTTTTTAAAAAATTATTCATTTTCCAAAAGCTGTTTGGTAACATAGGTTGGCAGTGCAAAACAGCCTTTGTGAAGTCTTGTGTTATAATACTGAGTATCTATCCCTAAAACATTCCATGCACTTTCGTTAAGATCATTGGTAGGATGGAATTTTTTTGAAGCAAATCCGAAAAGCCAGTGTCCTGACGGATAAGTGGGGATATGTGCCTGATATACCTTGCATATCGGGAAAAACTCCACTAATTTTTTGTGAGCCTGACGCATGGCTTTTGAATAAGTTTTGTAATATGGACTTTCATGCTGATTTACAAGAATACCGTTTTCGTTAAGGGCTTTGAAACAGTTTCCGTAAAATTCCGTAGTAAACAGACCTTCGCCCGGCCCTATGGGATCAGTAGAATCAACGATTATAAGATCATATTCATTTTCAACACGTCTTACAAATCTCAGTCCGTCATCTATATGAACATGAACTCTCGGGTCACTGAGTCTGCATGAAACCGTGGGAAGAAATTCCTTGCAGACATCTACTACCATGCTGTCTATTTCTACCATATCAATATTTTCAATAGTTTTATATCTTGTAAGTTCCTTTACAGTACCGCCGTCTCCTGCACCTATGACAAGGACATTTTTTATAGACGGATTTGTTGCCATAGGCACATGGGTTATCATTTCATGGTAAATAAATTCGTCCTTTGTTGTCAGCATTATACGGTCATCGAGAACGAGGACATCTCCGAATTCGGGGGTGCTGAATATTTCGATACGCTGATAATCCGACTGAGCGGAATATTTTTGTTTGTCGCATCTTATAGAAAAGCGGACATTTTTAGTCTGCTCTTCCGTATACCACATTTCCATGTTTACTTTCCTTTCTAATGCTTTTTAAAGCATTATATTTATTTTATCCGTATTCATATCTTCTGCACCTGTAAGGTTACAGCCTTTGATTTTGGCGTATTTTATATATTCGAGTGCATCCTTTGTTATAAGCTCACCGGGGGCGAGTATTGGTATTCCGGGAGGGTAGCACATTACAAATTCAGCACATACTTTGCCTAATGTATCATCAAGGGGGAGTTGTTTTTTATTGCTGTAAAATGCTTCCTGAGGGGAACATTCAACATGGGGTTCAATATATTCGTGGTCGAGCATACCGGCAGGATTTTTTGTATAAAGACGTTTTATTTCATAAAGTGCCGATATAAGTCTTTCGACATTAAGTATACGGTCACCAACTGAAACTATAGCAAGGATATTGCCTATATCACCGAATTCTATCTGAATATCAAAGCGGTCACGCAGAATATCATATACTTCTATTCCGGCAAGACCTATGTCTCTCGTATGTACAGAAATTTTAGTCGGGTCAAAATCAAAAATATCGTCACCATTGATAAGCTCTCTTGAAAAAGCATACAGACCGCCTAATTTGTTTATTTCCTGAATACCATAGGATGCGAGAGAGGTCACACGCTCAAATATTTTTTTGCCGTTAAGTGCGAGATTTCTTCTTGCAATATCAACAGATGAAAGAAGAAGATAAGAGGCACTTGTGGTCTGAGTAAGATTTATTATCTGACGTACATATCCGGGATTCATTGAAGACCCGAGAAGCAGGGCAGAGCTTTGTGTAAGAGAGCCTCCTGTTTTGTGCATACTTACTGCCGCCATATCTGCTCCCACACTCATAGCGGAAAGAGGCATATAATCACCAAAATAAAAATGTGTGCCGTGAGCCTCGTCAACAAGTACCTTCATACCCGCCTGATGTGCGATTTTCACTATCTCACGCAGATTTGAGCATACGCCGTAATATGTGGGATTGTTTACTATAATAGCTTTTGCATCGGGATGTTTTGCAATAGCATTTTTTACGGATTCTACTGACATACCAAGAGGAATACCGAGCTGCTTATTTACACCGGGGTTTACATATACCGGTACAGCACCGCAGACTATAAGTGCATTGATACTGCTTCGGTGTACATTTCTCGGCATGATTATCTTATCCCCACGCTTGCATACACTCATAACCATAGCTTGTACAGCACTTGATGTACCGTTCACCATGAAGAAAGCATTTGCAGCACCGAATGCATCAGCCATTAGTTCTTCGGCTTCTTTTATTACGCTTACGGGATGACAAAGGTTATCAAGGGGTTTCATGGAATTTACATCCACACTCATACATTGTCTGCCCAGAAATTCGGTCAGCTCAGGATTTCCCTTTCCCTGTTTATGACCGGGTACATCGAATGATACGATACGATTTTCTCTGTATTGGCTGAGTGCCTCAAGTATAGGTGCACGTTCCTGTGAAAGCTTCATTTCTTCAATCCTCATTATAGACATTTGAACCGCTGAATATTTCAATCATTTCTCTTCGCAGACTGTTTGAAATAGCAAGACGTTCTTTGGGTGGAATTTCGTATACATCTGTTTTGAACAGATAGTTCTGCAGTTCCAGTTCTTTTATAAGCATCTGGGTATGGAAAATATTAGCCTGATATACATTAATATCCACAGTATCATATCTTTTTAAGGTTTCATCCTTGATATAATCCTGTATAGATGTTATTTTGTGGTCTATAAAAAGCTTTTTTCCGTCAGTATTTCTGGTAAAGCCTCTCACACGGTAATCTATAGTTATAATATCGGAATCAAAACTGTCGATAAGGAGATCAAGGGTGTTCAGAGGGGAAATAGTGCCGCAGGTGGAAACGTCAATATCCACACGAAAAGTTGCGATAGCATTACCCGGATAATATTCGGGGTAGGTGTGTACTGTAACATGACTTTTATCTAGGTGAGCGGCAATAGTTTCACCTGTGGGGGTTATAAATTTTCCGCCGCAGTTGCATGACGGGTCTACTTTTTCAGGCAGACCTTTTTCGGATATCAAAAGGGTAACGCTTGCCCCCTGAGGATCATAATCCTGCTTTGAAATATTAAGGACAGTAGCTCCTATCATTTCGGTCACCCTGCAAAGTATCTTTGTAAGACGTTCCGAATTATACTGTTCATCAATATATGCTATATAATCCTTTTGTTCACGTTCCGTTTTAGCGTAGCAAACATCATAGATATTGAAGCTAAGGGTTTTTGTAAGATTGTTAAAGCCGTAAAGCTTGAGTCTTTTATCCAAATCAACATCCCTGCCTTAAAGGTATATTATTCTTTTTCTGAAAGCTTTTTGAGTAACATATTTGCACACATATAAATATTTCCGCCGCCGATGGTAATGACTAAATCTCCTTCTTTGGCTTCTTTTGCAACATAATCGGCTATTTCGTCAAAGGTTTTAAACCATACACAGCCGTCGATTTTATCCGCAAGGTCTTTTGCATAGATATTCCACTGATTTGTTTCTCTTACGGGAAGAATTTCCGAAAGTACACATTTATCGGCTATTGACAGCACCTCTGCAAATTCATTGAGGAACTGGTAAGTTCTTGAAAAGGTGTGTGGCTGGAAAACTGCCCATACACGTTTATAACCCATTCCCATGGCAGTGGTAAGAGTTGCTTTAAGTTCTGTGGGATGATGTGCGAAATCGTCTGCAATAGTAATGCCGCAGGGTTTGCCGAGAATTTCAAATCTTCTGTGGGCACCGCTGAAAGCTTCAAGAGCCTTTGCAGCCTGTTCGGGACTGACACCGAGTGTAATTGCGGCAGCAGCGGCAGCAAGTGCATTCATAACATTGAATTTACCTGGAACATTAAGCTTTACAGAAGCTATTTTTTTGCCTCTGTGAAGAATATCAAAGCTGTCAAAAGCCTGTTCACCGCTGTTTGTAAGAACTGCACGGAAATCGTTATTTTCACCGAAACCGAAAGTAATGACCTTTTTGCCTTTTTTATCCATATCATTTACGCACTGCATTGTATTTTCATCATCACCGTTTACAACAAGTGTATCGGAAGTCTGGTCTGCAAATTTTGTAAATGATTCTTTTATTCTGTCGAGAGTACCGAAATAATCAAGATGATCTTCATCCACATTAAGTATTACAGTAAGTGCAGGATAGATGTGGAGAAAAGTATCCACATATTCACAGGCTTCACATACAATTATCTCAGACTGACCTACACGGCTGTTGCCTCCTATGAAAGGGAGTTTTGCACCTATCACAGCGGTAGGGTCAAAGTTGGACATTGTAAGTATCTGTGTTATCATTGAAGTTGTGGTAGTTTTGCCATGAGTACCGCATACAGCAACAGACTGTTTATATTTTTCCACAACTGCACCGAGCATTATACAGCGTTCTATAGTTCTGATACCCTTTTCTCTTGCACTTACAAGTTCGGGGTTATCAGCTTTTACGGCAGCTGTATATACCACTAAATCCGCACCAATGACATTTTCGGGAAAATGCCCCATTGTAACGGGTATACCATAGGAACGTATTCTTGCAAGTGTATCAGATTCTGCAACATCAGAACCTGTGATATTATATCCGCCGTGGTGAAGTATTTCGGCAAGAGGACACATACCCGATCCGCCGATACCGACAAAATGTATTGTTTTTACACCATCAAGCAGATGTTCATACATTTTACTCATATTATAAAGCACTCCCATCATAAAAAAGAATATCTGTATTCAAGAGTTTATAACTGCATAATTTTGCCGTATAACATTATATTCATTCAAACGACAAAAAATCTGCACTTTACCTATTATATAATAAAACCTTGATAATTTCAATATTATCGGACTTAAAAAAATAATATTGGCATTATGTAACGTAAATGAATAAGAGTGTTATATAATTGATTGACATAAAGATGTTAAAGTGGTATAAATATAATAGTATTATCGCTGATGTAATAAAAACTATTATGCAAAAATACTATTGATAATAAATAATAAGCCTGCCCCTGTTTTTAGGAGGATAAATAAAGCTGCTGCCAATGTATCATCAACGGTACATTGGCAGCAGTTGTTTTATGAATGTAATGAAAAAATTTTTAGTAACTTCTAAAATAATAATTTTTTCTGGTTGTCAGTTATTTCGCTATTTTCGGTTTTATTTGACCGATAAGTTTTCTTTTTAATGAATAATGAAAAATGAATAGTGAATAACG
>Ga0326511_10002239_pt1 | contig 15809 bp, 12 predicted proteins | sample 0_2496_0518_D_FD_203701 | JGI IMG/M metagenome (GOLD analysis project Ga0326511, IMG submission 203701) | Bovine rumen microbial communities from UC Davis, California, United States - 0_2496_0518 | ecosystem: Host-associated > Mammals > Digestive system > Stomach > Rumen | place: USA...
GTCTCAGTTGCTAAACCTGCTAATGATTGGTGAGATGTGATGTATCCCATATCATTGTTTAATTGAGAAACATTTGTTGGAATAGCACCTACTGCCATTGTATAAGAACCATTGACATCGTCCTTTGTTGCTAAACCAGATAGAGCGGCGTTTGTAATATAACCACTGTCATTAGTTAAGTCGGATGTCTTAGTAGGAATATTAACTTCTGCGACTTTATTATCAACATATGTTTCAGTAGCAAGACCAGATAATGCTGTTCCTGTAATGAAACCTGTATCGTTATTTAAATCTGATAAAGCACTTGGGACATTTGCTTGAAGTGCATAACCATTGAGTGCTGTAGATGTTAGATAACCACTATCATTTGTTAATTGACTGACTGCTGTTGGAATATTAACGTCACCAGCTCTTAAAAGAGAACCACTGTCTGTTAAATCTTCAGAACTTAGTAAAACTCCACTGACAGCATTATCTGAAGATGGGAGGTCTTTTCCCATTCCATCTGGATGATCATAAGCAACTCTAAGTTCATATGCATCATTAAATTTTACATAATTTCCAGTAGTTTGATCGTATTTTTCATCATTAACACGAGTAAACGAAAAATGATATCTTTCAGCAGCTTCTTGGCTTAATTGTGTGCTATCTAATTGAGAAATTTCACTTTCAGAACTAAATCTACCATTCCAAGAATAAGATCTACTAAAATATGGAACTTCTAATTCACTTGGAGTATTACTATTTGCTACTCTATTTTCCTTATGTGGATATACTGTGAATTTAGCCCATCCATTCATACCCATAAAACATTCATAATATACATCAAATGATTGAAGCATATCGTAATTTTCGTGTTGCCATTCTAAATTTCTAAATTCAAACCAAGCAACTTTTGGTAAAAATTGTGGGTTGAATTGGTCTAATAAATTATTAACACCCACCATTGCGTTATTTGCTTGAACACTTGTATTGCTCAATTGATCGATATAATTATCGTGTTCATCTAAATAGTCAGCAATCTCTTTCATTGTGTCATATGCTTCAGCGATTTCATCTCCACCTAAAACAGCATTGACACGATTATCAACATATTCTGTAGTCGCAACATTATTTGGGATATTTTGTGATGCAGCGACTTTATAGGAGGTATCACCGATCTTAATACTTGTTAATTCGGTAAGGCCATTACCTCCAGGATTTGCTACTAAGTCAGTAATGGCGCTGACTTCAGTCTCTGGATGTAAAATCTCTCCAGATTTGTTTTTTAATTGAATTTTTCTTGCCATATAGACCTCCTAAATGTAAGTAAACATAATTGCTGCTTCTTCTTGCGCAGCTTCTGTATAAATATAATAATAAAGAATATCTGCTTCATTACCATAGTCCGGATCTCTGTAATAACAAGCAATAATCCTGTCCTCACCCAGACCAGTATCATAGTAATATCCTTCTATATCAAAGTAAGCGTTCAGACTTTGTCCTAATAACTCCTTTAAATCATCTATTTTATATTGGAGTTCTTCCTGAGTTGCTTGAATTTCTTCAGTAACTTCATTGGATGTTGAATATTCACTTAAATCTGGCTCAATATTCCAAACATCATCTCCAATTGTAATTGTTTTTAGGTCATAAACATTTTGAACTGAGGCTGACCTTAATAACCCCTTAGTACTTCTTAACAATGGTGCTGGTTCTGGAGCAGAACTTGTTGAAAAGCTCATTGTTTGAGAAGTATCTACTTCATTAACCTTAAAGACTTGATTTCCAATCTTTAAGTTAATTAACATATCTGGTTCAGTGCTGCCCTCTACAACAGGGTTTGCTTCTATTTCCTTTAAGTTAGCAATGTCTTGCTGTTTAACATAGTCCAAAAGAGTTTGGTCTAAGATTTCTTGGGCATAACCTTTTACTAATTGCTCTCCATCATCATCAATGATGTAATAGAGTTCGTTATCATTAATTTGATTATTTTCTAAAAGTTCTTCATATTTAGCCTTTGTTAATCTATTAATGATAAGGTTTATAGGTCGTTCATTATAAGGTAAATTTGGCATAATACCTCCTATTCTACTGGTTTGAACCAGACTGTTCCCTCAGTAGCATCAGCTGGCTGAGTAGAACTATATATAAAGTTATGGATTTCAGTATTTGATGGAATATTTACAAAGATACTGGCATAATCACTAACATCATATGTACCATTGGATGTAATCTCCCAAGTTTTACTAATCAATGATGTAGCAGCAGTTAATGTTCCATTTACACCTAAGATATTAACACCAGATTTAATATTCTCTGGTTTAATATCTGGGTCTATTGAAGAACTTACTGGAAGGACAGTGATAGAACTATAACCGTCAAATCCATATGGTGGTGTAATCGTTTGCTGACTTGTTGATGGTATTACAGTTGCTGCTCTTAATGAAGGAGCAGCAGTAGCACTCATAGAACCTGCTACACCAAATATTGATACACCGGCTCTAATATTTGATGCTACTAAGTTACTATCTCCTGATACATTAACTGTTGAATAAGCAGTTCCTACTTCTGAATTGAATGTCTGTGGATCCTTACCAGGAGTAATATTTAATGTATTGAGAGTTATATCGCTAACCTCTTGAACATAGTTCTTAAAATATGTAGAGACGCGGTCTTTTCCTAAATAGACACCATAAATTTCATCTGGCATATTAGACCTCCCAATCTCTAAATTTTGCGAGACCTTCTTCTTTTTGTCTGTTAAATTCTGTAGTTGTTAAATATCCAGATAAATCTGTATTACCAACTTCTTCCCAAGTATTGTTTACATATAAATATTCTTTATAACCCAATACTCCGTTTATAGTTGCTGGTACTAAGAAGATTTTATTCATATCTTCAGCATCTGGAATGGAATTTGTAGGATCAGATTCGCAAATCTTAACTTGAACACCTGCTCCTAAATTTGTTAATATTTGTTGGACTTCTTCTTTTGTATAGTAATTTGAATAGTGGAATGTCTCATCCAAATCGTCGCTTGTTTTAACAGTTTCCTTAGTACCATCAGCGTGTAATATCTTTAATACACCATTTTCATTAATAAGGCTAAGGCCGGTTAATGGCGCAATAGTAGATGTATTACTTCTATCTGGAAATTGTAATTCTTCTTTTAATCTTGGCATATTAACCTCCTTAACTTGTTGTACCTGTTAATTTTTCTTTTAGTGGTAATGTATATCTAAATGGATATCCCTTATAACCAATCTCAGCATATACTTTAGTACCTATATTGCCAGATTGTCCATGAGTATCAACTAAAGTATTTCCATTTTGAATAGAATAATGGATAGAATCGTTAAGATTTATAGCATAAACCTTTCTTCCATTAATAGTCCAGTATTGAGAACTACTTAAGTCATATTCTTCTTCTCGTAATCCAGTGAATTGATAGTTAATACCTTTTTGTATAGAACTATCACTCTCAGAACTACGTAGCCTAACTCTTAACTTCTTATCGGCATTTTCAAGTTCTTCATCAAGTGTAATATAAAGAATATAAGAAGTAGCACTTGGTCCACCTAATTCTCTTGACCAAGTTTCATCAATACTCAATGTATAATAACCAGTTTTACCAGCTGTATAACCAACTTCGTGAATTGGAGTACTTGGTTCTTGATCTACAAATGAACCACCAGAATATAAATATTGATAGACATTCTCTGATAAACCGTTTGATGTAATTGGTCTTATATAAATTCTATCTGTTGGGTTAAATCCAGCAGCAGTTATACCAGATAATATGATACTAAGATCTGTGGAATTACCTGGAATAGTAATTGTTTGAGAAGAAACACTTTCATCAAATTCTAATAGACTTGCGGATATATAGAAATCATTCCCGTCTCGATAATTATCAACAACATTTCCACTGGAACGTCTAAGGTCTCCTGGTATCCATAATCTGGCACCTTTTAACATATTATTACTAGAATAAATAAATATTTCCATTCCTAATATATTTTGGCTATTTGAGTGAAATTTTAATGTTGGATCAGTATTACTATGTTGAGTATACTCTACAAATTCAATAGTATCATCTAATGGAACTGTATCTGTCCACCAATTTGTATCTAATCCACAGAACACTAAATGTTTTTCTACTTCATTTGTTTCTGGATTTGTATATAGCATTCCTCCAGTATAATTTTTTAATCCTAATAGCCCTAATGCTAAATCTTGTTGATCTAAATTATTTATAAGATTTTTTTGTGTGAATAGTATCTTTTGATAATCATTGTATCCAGTATAACTACTTGAATAATCAAATGTGCCTTCTGTAATATTATCGACATTTAAAATTAACTTTCTAACATTTGGCGTATTATAGAATGCTTGAGACCCAATACTTTGAGCCTTCTCAGCTACAAATGGATCCAGTACTAACTGTGGGCAATTCTTAAACATACGAGTAGAGACATATCTAAAATCACCATAGACATTGGTTAAATTAGATAAGTCTGAAAATTGGTCTGTCATTGGTTGAAAATCATTAGAACCTATTCTGATTTTTCTAATTCTTTGGTCTTTTTGACCGTCTTTTATCAAATCTAAATGTATTAAGGATTCTCTTGTTGTAATCTCTATTGTATTTGAACTGACATATGGGAACTCATTTAAAGTAGCAACTAAAGTAGGCACTAAATTATGTTTATTTGGTACTGTCATTGTACCTTCTGTTCCAATATATCTGTAAATACTATTAGAGTGTTTATTATCATCCCCATATTCAGACCCATATACAAAGTATTTACAATTAGCATTGTTTTTGTATATTAAATCAGTATATGTGGCAATTTTATATTTACTATTTCTTGGTAATATTCTATATTGAATAGAATACTCCAAATCTTCTTGTGGTAAGTTATATGGTATTTTTGTAGATAGATACACTGGGACATAGTTTCCTACTCCAACTTCATCACCTACTATACCAGCACCGATAAATCTGTATTCAATTCTACTTAAATCCCTCTCATCTTTCAAATCGAATTTTAAGTTATAGTTATCGGCATCAAATGAAAATTGAGGAGGATAAAGGTCTGTAGTCATTAATACTTTATTATTAAAAAGTTCCATTTATCCTCCTTATACTCTAATTGTATTGATTTGGTTCTAACCAACTTAATACTGCTTGAATATCTGTTATATTTTTAGCAGTAATTTCAAAATCTTTATTAGCAGAATCAGTAGTAAAACGAATTCTATCATTGTTAATAAAGTCTTTTACACCTTCTGCTTGATATGGAACGAAATCACCACTTGATAATTCAGTTCTAATAGCAGTATCTAAATTATCTGCGTGTGTATTCGCTTCATTAAGAACACGACTATCTTCAGAGGCACGAGTAGCAACTTCAGTATCTAAATCTGTTCTTAATCCATTTTCAATACCTTGTGCTCTGCTAATCTCTGTTGCTAAATCTCCAGCCACTGCTTCAATATCGGTAGATAAACCTTGTTCAGCAGTTTTGGCTCTTTCACTTTCAGCAGTAATAGCATCTTGAAGTGCTTGGTATTGTTGATTCGCATGAGCTGTAGTTTCATATGTATCAACAAATTCTTGGGCTAAATCTTCAATCTTTCCATCTACATATGTTTTAACAGCTGTTTCAGATGGATACTTTAAGGAACCATCTGGAGATATTGTATCGCGAATAACTTGTGTTTTATTATTGTTAATCTCATCAATTGCGTCATTAACACTATTAATTTGTCCTTGAATAGCATCTTCTTTGTTATCAATCTCACCTTTATCATAGTAATTTCCGAGATTAACTTCAATTTCTTCTAAAGCGTAATATGTAGTTATAAATTCTTCACCTTTAGCATTTGTATATTGTTGAGGAGTATCGAATACCGCAGCAACCCAATAATCTGGTGAATCAACAGTCTTAATATAAATATCAGTACCAGGTTGAATTGCTTCATTTGATGTTGGAGCAGTACTTGCCCACTCTAACATCTCAGCTTTAGTATCAAATATCTTTGAAAAAGTCTTTGACAAAGCAATTTCTTTTGCTTCTTGTGCGAGTGATTCATTAGTAGATACTCTTGTATCTAATTCATTTAACTCTTGTTCATTACCTGAAACTCTCTCATCTATATCGCGTTGAAGAGTATTAATCCTTCCACTTAAAGCAGTGCTTGATTCTTCTATTTGAGAACTAACTAAATTATCTACTTCAGCCTTAGTATAGGCATTTGTAATTCCATAGCCTACTAATGTAGTTGCCTTATCTGCTTTACCACTTAATGTAGTATTAATAGAAGCAACATCGCTCTCTAAATCTGAGATTTTACTGTCTCTAATAGCAAGTTTATTATTTGTCTCTTGAGAAATTGTAGAATGTTGTTCCACTAAATTATTTTCTACATATGCCTTAGTAGCATAATTGGTTAAATCGATTTCACTTTTTGAAGAACCTAATTTTTCCCAAGCACCATTTAACCACATATATTCGGTGTATACATTACTTTCCAAATCGTTATTATCTGGAACTAAGTATACAACACCTTGTAATCTATCTGAAGTTGGAAGAGATGGTACTACTCTATAAGATAAGCCTGTATTTAAAACAGTTTTAATTTCATCAATAGTGGCAGATAATTCTTCTGCTTCCGCTAATCTATCATCTAAATTAGAAATTGTTGATTGTAGGCTATCTAAGTTAGCTTCTACATTAGCTTGAATATTTCTAAACTCATCAATAGCATCAACAATAGATGTAGTTGTTCCATCAGAAACATTTCCTAATGTAGATTCGACTACTTCAAGTGCTAAATTTAAATTCTGAATTCCAGCCTCAAGTTCATCAAATTTATTTTTGATTGTACCTGTTTCAGTGTTATAGTCTTTAGCACTTTCTGTTTCACCATAACCCAAATCTGCTAATTTACCTTTTAATTGGTTAATTTCAGATAGGATTAATGATAACTCTGAATTTGTAACACTACCATCCGAAGGTTTATCTTCCAATGACTTTAACAATGGCAAATATACTATAGATGTAGTGGTTACATTGTGTAAATTATTTTCATCTGGATATAAATAGAAGGCAATCTTAACTGTAGATTTATCGCCACTAAATTCATATCCAGTAATATCTTGTCCTAATGTATATGAATACTCATAATATCCGTCTACATTCTTTTTAGTATTTATTATCAGTGATTTTCTATATGTATCAATACCATTACCCGTAGTAACATTCATATTGACAATATAGTATAATTTCTTACTAAGTAAACGAATTGTATGAGTGGTTGAATATTGAGTTAATGCCAAATCACGGCTATACTCTAATAATCCATTATCTTGTAAATAAATATCTAAATTTGGCATATTCCCTCCTTAATAAAAAGGGGTAGAAGGCATCTACCATCCTACCCCATTATATACTTAATAAAATGTCGCTGAGCCGTCCTAAAAACAGAATTTGCGCAGGCGAACCAGGACTCATACGACAATAGTTTGTTCTCACAAAAAATATATTTAAACTTTTAGAAAACGTCAACTTTTGTCATATAACGAGTGTCATTATAAGTATATCTAAAGTTGGTTTTAAATCTTGATTGTATTCCTTTATATTTAATTACAAAACCATAGTAAAGATATTGATGTTTAATCTTACCACTACCATAATCTTGTTTTGAAATTTGTTTGTTATTTAAGTAATTAGAGATGTTAAATCTTGCTGAAACTGTATCTTTATAGTAAATCTCACCATTGTTTCCAATAAGTAATTTATTAAACAGATATCTATTGCTATTAGATGGGTTATCTAAATAAACATTAGAAATCTTATACAATGATGAGCCTTCTTTACATTTACAGTTCTTTCTACCTCTAAATCCAGGTCTGATACCTCTTGGAAGTGTATTGTGTTTAGTAACCAATGACACTTCTATGTCATCTCTGGTTAAACCTGTGTTTTCAAATAAATCATTTAGATCTAAATAGTATTTGCCATTTCTATATGAAACTACTGGTTGATAGTCTTGAATTTGAGGTAAATCAAATGGAACTGGTTCATCTACTACATATAGTGGGGATGTGTGTTTAATATCTCTATATGTCATTTCATCATTGAATACTGTGAAACTAATCTTTCTTGCTTGATGAACTGACAAAGGCTTTCTAATATTTAAAAATACTTCATCTGCTGGACTTACTAAAACAAATCCAACAAAATCTGTTTCTGTATTATTAGAAATAGTCGCAGATACTGCAACATCACCTTTAATTTCATATGGGCCTTGAACATTACTTGTTAAGATATAACTCTCATTTCTACCACTTTGATTATCATAGAAACCAGAATCATCTGGGATATTCTCATTTGTATAACCATACCATTTTGGTGATTCTTGTACTCTATCTGAGACTAATGGGTTATATTTGAAAATATCATAGATATCAATATAAGGGTCAAATGTTTGAGCAGAAATTGTCATTTGATATGATAATTCCTCTCTACTATCCTTATTAGCATAGAATGAGGATGTTAGTTCATTTTGGGCATATGTTGATGTGATGCCTTTACGTGTTATACCATTTGCATCTGGAAGATTTCCACCTAATGTTGGGTCTTCTAGATTATTTAATGGGTTATATCCACTACCTAAGTCGGCACTTTCATTTAATCCAAAGAATGATGTATAAATACGTGGAGTAGCACCAATATCATCACAATAACGGGCATCCATTTGCATTTTTAAACCATAATCTTTTTCTTTTAATGTTAGTGTACCAACCTTAACTTCTAATTCATTCCACCAACCATCACTGCCATCAGATGGTCTTTGGATTTTTCTACCAGCGGAATAGTTATCAAACATATTCCATTGGAAGCTCATTGTGTTTCCTAAGACGTCTGAAACTACTGGAAGTAATTTTGGTTGAACTGTAGTTAGATCTACATCACTTCTAAATGTATTGTATTTAATTAGTTTACCTTCAACATCAAGTGGTTCTACATAAGCAAGTGATAATTTTGCTAACTTTGAGTAAACACCTCTTGTTAAAGTTTCTCTAATTGATTTTGCTATTGTTTGTTTATTAGCAGAGTTATACTCTCTTAAATAAGAAGTATCATCTGCTAATTCTGTATAATCACCTTCTCCAACAATAACAGAGAATGGTGATGAGAGAGTTTTTCTAACTAAGTTAGTAGAATCAATATTGTATGGTCTATACTCTCTTGAAACTGAAATTCTCTCATTTTGTTTATAGTTATCTCTACTTAACTCTAAGGCGACTTCTTTGGAGTTATTTCCATAAGTAACAACCTTAGTGTTAATATAGTAGTTATGACCTTTTAAATTAATACAATCACCAATTTCTAAACCATCGTCAATTAAATTTGTAATATAGGATGTTTTGACTGTTGGTTTACACATTGTCTCTAAGAGGTTCTGACTAACAGCAGAGAATGCTTTAGCCGAAATATTCTTAGATGGTTGATTGAAGTTAGATGAAATTTGTGTATAAATATCTGATAAATTACTATTACGAGTAATATTCATCCTACTATTGTAAGGGGCATATATTACTTGGAACTCATAATCAAAGATATTCTTACTGCTATCTTCTAATGGAACATTATATTGTCTTGCTAAAATGTATTGAATGGTTAAGAACGTTTGTTTCCATCCAATTAAAGATCTATTATCTGGCAATTGGGCAACATTGTAGATATTGTTATCACCTTGAATAAAGTATAGATATATACCTTTTTCTGAACATTCGTGATTAACAAACCAAGATGTCTCAATATTGTTAGATAAACTATCCCAAACATTCTTCTCTACAATATAGTTAGTAATATTAAACTCTTTAATAGCACCTTTAACTTTAGTTCTACACCATAATTGTTTAATCTTGTAGATAGAACTCATATTTTCGCCATTTTCAATATGGATGACAGAGGATTGTCTATCAATATTAGTTTCGGAATATTCTTTTGCTCTAACCTTTGTCCATCCACCTTTATATGGGTAGTATACATATGATAATTGGTTATCATCAATATTATCCAGAATAATATTCTTTAATTCTGGAGTAAATAGACGAGTAGCATAATTCGCCATATTATACTCTGCTTCTTGAGTTCCTCTATTAAACGTTAAGGTCTTCTTAGCATTATCTGTAATAATATCATAATCAATGATATTACCTTCTTTTAATCTTGGAATACCGTGAAATAACTCTCCGATTTCTAAGCAGATTTCCCATAGCGTTTTCTTTTCGAATGTAAACTCTGGGCATTTAATAGTCTTAGCGATTGCCAATGTATTATCTGAGAATCTAAACTTTGGTTCTTTGAATACACCTGGTTTAATTTCCTTTTTACAGATGATTTGGTCTTCAATTCTGTGTAAGAACTCATCTAAATAGATATAATTTGTATCATAATATGCTTCAATATTACCAAGACCAATATCAATTAAATCTTGTGTAACAGTTAAGCCATCAATAACCATCATCATTGAAGTATTAGCGATATCTGCTACAGTACGATTATTTAATTCTTGAATTGGTTTGTCAATTTGAGCGTCTTCATATGGCACATAGAATGGCCAAGCACCAAAGTTTCTCATCCAAAGTTTCTTAAAATCGTATGTATAAAGAACAGTATAATCACCAGGTGTAATATCATCTGGAACAATAAGTTCTTGCTCATATGAACATTCTCTAGATGCCCACTTTGCTATTTTATATCCTAAATACTCTTTACTAGATTCTGTTTCTTTATCAGTAACAGTATTTGTTAATTCCCATATTTGTTCAGTAGTTTTATTAATCAATAAAACGGAACAAGGATACAATATAATCTTAATATTTGTACCACCTGAGAATATTGAGGCAGCAAGTTTAATAATATTTAAAATCCCTAATACAGGGTTTGTAAGTGTTTGTGAAATACCAGAGAAAATACCATTATTACCAAACAATGTTTCAGTATATTGCAAGAAACCTTCTAAGTCAATTGTTTGTGTAATCATTGGGAATTTATATCCTGGCATCATTTCTGCTGGAATATTTTGGTCTGGAATATTTGCTTTAACTTTCATTGATTGTAAAGCAGTTCTCCATTCATCGTGGCCAGTACTGTCAACTAAAATAGAGAGACAACCAGCGAGTAATCCTCCAAGTACATCTCCACCAGCACCAGTAAATGTGCTTAGTAAAATATTTGTTACCACAGTACCAACGCCACTCCATACATCAACAGCATTCAAAGGTGTAACTGAACCTTTTGCTTCTGTAACCGCTTGAGGTTCCTCTTGATGATATGTAGACCATTGAGTTCCTAATGTAATATTTTTAACAGGTTGAGTAAATGTAATATTTGGCATCAACTCTGTTTCTAACATTTTAGTTGCTTCTACTAAAATGACATTGTGGTTATATTTAACCATATCACCGATAAATTGCTCTTCTACTTTGTCTGATTCAATGACCATTAAATGATATTTACCTTCTTTAACTTTATCTTCCTCGTCTAATGTATAGAAAAGAAGTGATGCTAAAGTATAAGGTTGGAATTCAACTGGTCTATTAGATAAACATATTTGAATAGAAGCACTATCTAATGATCTATCAAAGGTCTCCCTTGTTTGACTACCGAGAGAGACCATACTTTCATTATAATTAAATAACTTTAACTCTTCGTTATAGTTATGATCATAATCTTGTCCATATGGAGAATAAATCATAAATGAAATTTTGTAATCCATATTTTCCATATTTATCCTCCTCATCTAGAATACCCTGTTTCTATATATCCTAATCTATCTCTTACTCTTTGGGATTGGGCTGCTTCTATTTTAGTTTGTCTATCATACTCCATAGTTTTCTTAGCAGCATCTAATGCTACTTTAGCAGCATTTAGGGCTGTTGCTACTATAGCACCAATCCATCCACCCATAGCAGCACCAGCAGCAATACTAAATCCTGCTGATGTAACAGTACCTACAGCCATACCAATATTATCTATAGAATTTTGATCTGCTTGGTTAGATGTAAATTCACCAACAGATGAAAGAGCTGATCTACCAATATTTTTAGCAGTATCAACAGTAGCCATAATACCCATAATAGTACCGACTTTTGTTTGAGATGCGGTTTTAGCACTTCCACCATGTTCAATGACAAAATCATATGCTTTATCACCTACTAAAGATTTAACCCAACCAAGCATATCTACACCATTAACTGTTCTTTTAGTTTTTACTCTCGCAAAAGTGTTACTTTGTGCTTGACCTCTACGTTGTTCTCTACTTGGAAATTCCTGTTTAGTTTCACTATTAGTGTTATCTCCAGCACTATGAACATATACGTGTATATTATAATTTTCTTCAGCCATATTATAACTCCTGTAATAAACTAAATATTGCAGTAAATGTTGTTGGGACGTTAGGTTGAATATTTATAGTACCTTTTTGTAAATACATTGTATAACTATAACCATCATACTCAAAATTAAATGGTTCATTTAAGTAATTACTCTCTAAGATACACTTTTGGATTTTCTTACAGGCTTCAGAGTTTCTATTAAATAAACCTTCTATACTAAATGATAGTGTTTGATTTTCAGCATAACTCTTTGCCTCTTTTGAACGGATATTCATTGTTTTAATTGATTTATTTCTTTCAATATTAATGCCTGTTAATGGAATGACTTCATTGTCAATACTAACAGATATTGTATTATTTATCGTAATATTACCCAATACGACTATATCAAAGTTAATATATGCCATAAATCTGTCATAACCACTTTGACTTTCTGTTGGGCCTAACTGAGGCATTTCTACACTGATAATACAATTATAAACTTCTCCTGTATTATCAACATTATCACCCCAAGTAAAATTATTATCTTTATATGATATTTCTAATTGTTTACCACGAAGAATGACAGCAAACCTTTCTAATAATCTTCTGACATCTATTCTTTGACCTTCAAATGGGAGTATTTCTAAACCCATTGAGATTTGATAAGCATCATATGTTGGGTCATTAATAATATCAGCACCATCATATATGAATAAACCTGGAATAATTAATTCCTCTTCTGTATTAGGAACCTGTTTAATTGCTTCATCATAGAAGGCTGCTTCTAAAAATATTCTATCGTGTGAATTAGTTGTATGTACTTCAAGGACTGTAATTGGTTCTTGACTGCCTGGAATCTTTGATGGGACATCAAGTTCTACATCACCAATCCACCATTTCTCATCATCACCAATATATGGTACCTTATTCGCAACAGGAAGTTCACAATTTACAGTTGCACCATTACTAAATGTAATAGAGTAACCTACTTTACCACTTGGAGATGAACCGAACTGTAAGCCACTTACTTCATTAAAACCTTCTTGTTCTAATTGATATTTGGCTTCATCTAAAAATTCGAGGAACATCTCTCTTAATGACTTAATATCTATAATCTTCATTATTTGCCTCCTTTAACTCTACCATTTAACTGGCTTCCTAATTCAGCGTTAAATTTATCTACAAATCTTTTCCAATATCCAGCAGATTTACCTCTGATATCTGGGTATTGTTTATATTCTCCTACTCTCTTCTTTGATTTAGGATTAATTTTCTGGTCTATAAAATGAATATTAAAACCATCAACTGTCTTTTGAGCAATTAATGCTCCTCTTAATGTTCCTGTATCTACTGGGATTTCAGACTTTGCTTTAATAAATGCCATTCTAACACTTCTTTGAATTCTTGAGAGGGTTATATTGTCCATAAAACCTCCTTAAGCATTTAAAGCAAGAATATAATCGTATACAATCCTTGATACATAGAAATTCTTTGTAATACTTTTTCTGACTTTAGAGATACCTACTAATTGATATCTGTCCTTATCCTCTTTACCTAAGAGAATAACATCTTTAACAGTCCAATCTAAATTCTTAGATGTCTTAATATAAACAGTATTACCTACCATCTGTAGATTGGATAAGAATACTTCAATATTGTCGTCCTGACTTACATATTCAAAATTAAATGGGATTTCAGAGTTATCTGGTTTCTTCTTATATCCGACTTCACGGTACTTATCACCTCTGTAATTATCAATCATAAGCACCTCTACTCTTTCATTAATAATTCTTCTCTTGCATATTCATCAAAGAGTGATTCATCAAATATAACATTACCCCACGTAATATCCCACTTCATACCGTGAATTCTTTGTCTAACACCTACTGGGATTGCGGCTTCTTGTAATTGTTGAAGTGTTAATACTGGGACTCTGGAATCTGGATTAACATTTAATAATGGATTTAAGATAGTAGAATCCAAACCATTGAGTGTATGATAGAGAACCATATCTAATAGACATTCTCTAATCTCTTCTGCCCAATCTTGCTTATGACAAAGTTCATATTGCATATATTTCTTTAGATGTGGATTGAATGTATAAATATATTGATATAAAACATTACTACATCTTACTAAGAATGCATTGACTACTGCGTCAATATTGGTTGCGTTATCTGCGTTTAATACACTCTCTAAGGAAATAGCTAATCTTTCTGTTACATAATCTCTTTGAAGGACATATTCGTGTAGAGACTTTTTGTAGTCTAAACCTTTTACTGTTGCAATACTCATATATTCCTCCTTATTTCCAATGAAAGCCACCAGCAGTTTTATGATATTTATCATTTGGATTTGCTGCGTGGGCTATTGCATATTTATTCTTTATATTATATTTTGTATTAAAATACTCAACTGTATTTACCTCATTAGTCTCAACACAAGTAAATATTTTAGCCCTGTTTTTATTTCCCTTTAAGGAATTTGATAAACGATTTTTTCTTGTTCCATAACTTGAATTATATTGAGGGCTACACCACTCTAAATTATCTACTGAATTATTTGTTTTATTCTCATCTTTATGATTGACTTGAGATAAATTATTTGGATTAGGAATAAATGCTTCTGCGACTAAACGATGAGCCATATATTTTTTTCCATTGATTTCTATTTGTCTGTATCCACTACCAACTATAACACCTTCAGTAATTTTACCTCTTGTTGTTTTAAATTTTCCAGTATTTGATACTTTCCAACCAGTAGAATAAATGTCTTTCCATATTTCAGCCATATATTCCTCCTTATTAAAAAAGAGATAGAGAGAATTCCTCTCCCTATCTCATTATTGATTGTTTAATCTAATTAGTTAGCAGCTTTTTTGCAAGGTAAGATTTGATCTACATCTAATTGTTTGTAAGCATAGACCATTTCAGCTTGTGCTAATGCTGCGCCAGGACGACCCTCAACTTGACCAAATACTTCAGTAGCACTGACGCCTTTTGGAGCGATGAAGCCATCTGGACTCATAACAACGAATTCACAGGTTGATGGAAGTTCTGGAGCATAGACAACGTCTAAACCAGCACAACGACCAACGACTGCTTCATTGACTGAGAATTCAGCATTACCTTTAACGAATTCTTCACATTTTTGTAAAGCACCGTAGAATGCTGGGCCAACGATTAATGTCTTTGCAACCCAACCGCCTTTTGCTGTTTCATTAGAAGTAGCTTCGGTTCCATCGATTGTTTTACTTGTAAAAGCAACTTTATTTACTTCATTGAAATGAACGATAGCATCAACAACTGCTTGATAAGCTGTATCTGCTTTTGGATATGTCCAAACTGTGATACCATTGATCATAGCAGCTAAACCTTTAGCATTGTCTTTAGCAACAACACCTTTAGCGGAATCAACTAATTTACGA
>Ga0326511_10002241_pt1 | contig 15800 bp, 18 predicted proteins | sample 0_2496_0518_D_FD_203701 | JGI IMG/M metagenome (GOLD analysis project Ga0326511, IMG submission 203701) | Bovine rumen microbial communities from UC Davis, California, United States - 0_2496_0518 | ecosystem: Host-associated > Mammals > Digestive system > Stomach > Rumen | place: USA...
CCTTTCTTTTGACGAGTCGTGCACATAAGGGGTGTGGTATATGGCCGACGAAAATAGATTTGTACAAATATATGACCAAAAGAAAAGAACACGCCTGATTAAGCGTGAAAAGAAGCGTTTATGTGAGTTTTTTGGCGAAAATAATGATCTTGCAAGCGGCCTAATTGACCAGGCTGCGACACAAAAGGTGGTACTCGATGAGACGACGGAGATCATCAAGAGAGACGGCGTGATCGAGGAATACAAGAACGGTGAGAACCAGTTCGGACGGAAAAAATCATCCGCTGTCGAGGTCTACACGAAGTTCTCTGCGGAGTATGTCAAGACGATATCAGCGCTTGCCAATATCAGAGGCACTGACAGCAAGGAAGCTGCTGATGAGTTCCTGCAGTTCATATCGAAAGGCAAAAAGTGATGTCTTATCTGCTGGAGTATGCAGAGGCTGTGCAGGACGGCAGGATCCTCGCTAATGATTACATCAAAGCGATGTATTCCATACTGGCAGAGAATGCCATCAATCCGAAGAAGTATCACCTTGATCTGGACATCGCAAACTCACACATAGAATTCATCGAAACATTCTGCAAGCAGTCTCAGGGTGTCATGGGAGAGCCGCTCAAGCTTGAGCTTTTCCAAAAGGCGAAATTTGAGGCTGTATACGGATTTGTTGATGACGATGATATAAGACAATACACAGAGGTAAATGACTTCAGAGGCAGAAAAAATGGCAAGACCACAGAAGCTTCAGCTGCAGCGCTTGACCTGCTCTGTAATGATCAGGAAGGTGCACCGGAGATATATTTCATTGCCACGAAGATGGATCAGGCAAAGAAGGGTTTCGATGAAGCGGAGCGAATGAGGAAGCATAGTCCGTTCCTTCGGAAGCATCTGAGAAAACGAGCTACAGACATATATTTCCCGATCAACGAGGGAATCATAAAGCCTCTGGCTTCCGACGTAAAGAAGCTTGATTCATACAACTCACACGGCATCTTCATAGACGAACTCGGAGCCATAACCAACAGACGAATATACGATGACATGAAGCAGTCGACCTCCAGCCGGAGACAGCCGCTGCTTTTTTGTATATCGACAAATAACTTCGTGCGGGACGGGATTTACGATGCGCAGGTCAAGTATGGAGAGGACATGCTGAAAGGCCTTGTCAGAGACGAGCATTTCCTGTTCCTGTACTACAAGCTCATGAAGAAGGAGCACTGGCTTGATCCTAAATACTGGATAATGGCGAATCCGGGCCTGGGGACCATAAAGCGCGTAAAGACTCTCGAGGCTTTCGTCGAGAAGGCAAAGCAGGATCCTGCCTACAGGCCGACGGTACTAGTCAAGGATTTCAACCTTACCGAGAACCAGAACAGCGCATGGCTCGAAGCGGATGCTGCCATGAACAGCACTTTGATATCGCTTGATGATATCCGCAACTGCTACGCGGTTGGCGGCTGTGACCTGTCGAGCACATATGACCTTACATGCGCGACTCTGCTTCTGAAGACGGAGTCAGAAGGGCCGTGGGTGGTGCTCCAGCAGTATTTCCTGCCGGAGTCACGTATCAGAGATGTCGAGAAGCAGGATGTGACAGAAGCTCCGTACAGACTCTGGGCAGAACAGGGCTGGCTGACGATCTGCGAAGGTACGCAGGTCAATTATAACGATGTGACGATGTGGTTTGAGCGCATGAAGAACGAGCTTGGCATCAGACCACTGTGGATAGGCTACGACCGGGCACTGGCTGGCTACTGGGTAGAGGATATGGTCAATACCGGTGGCTACGTGATGGAAAAGATAGCTCAAGGAGCAAAGACATGGACGTATCCATTCAAGTCGTTAAAGGCCGAATTTGAGGCTCACAAGATCGTATATCAAAATAATCCGATGCTGCTGTGGTGTCTGATGAACACAGGCGTCAAGAGTCTGAATGCAGATGGTATTGAGTCTCAGATGCCGGTGAAGATGCAGCAGAACAGGAGAATAGACGGAACGGTATCACTTCTGAATGCATACACCTGCATGAAGAACCATGAAGAGGATTACATCCGGGCAGTGAAGATGAGAGAGAAGAGGAGAAAGAGCAGTGAATCTATTCAAAAGCCTGCTGAACAGGTTTAAGTCGATAAAGCGCTCTCTTGCTGAGTGGCGCGAATTCGGACGCTATAGAAGCATTTTCGTGCCGTTTGGCAACGACATGTATAAAGCTGACGTTGTGAGGATGTGCATCAGACCATTGGCAGCACACACCTCAAAGGCGAATCCGGTCTGCAAGGACCAGAAGATAGAGCGGATCCTGAGGTACAGACCTAATCCATTCATGAACGGCATGGAGTTTCTGTCCAAGATCAGGACCATGTATGAGCTCACAAATACGGTCTTTATCATGATATACCGCGAAGACCCGAAGTCCGGCACAAAGCCGACAGGTTTCTACCCGATTCCGTATCAGAGTTTTAAGGCTCTTGAATCTGCTGCTACGGGCGAGCTGTACATACAGTTCATGATGGCATCGGGCAAGGAACTGATAGTGCCTTGGGCAGATCTGATAGTGCTTCGCAAGGACTACAACAGCTCTGACATCTCAGGAGATGATAACAGTCCGATCCTGAGCACTCTGGAGCTGATAGAGACATCAAATCAGGGCATATCGAACGCGATCAAGTCGACAGCCAACCTTCGCGGAATCATCAAGTCCAAGCAATCAATGCTTGCTCCTGAGGACCTGAAGCAGATGAAGGACAATTTCGTACAGGACTACATGAATGTATCGAACGAAGGAGGCGTGGCCGCTCTTGATGCGACGATGGAGTTCCAGGCGCTCGACTTGAAGCCAACGATAACGAACTTCGCGCAGATGAAGGAGTTCAGAGAGAACTGCTTCAGATACTTCGGTGTAAACGACGACATCATCATGTCGAAGCAGAAGCCGGAGCAAATGCAGGCATTCTATGAGTCTCAGATCGAACCATTCCTGATAGATCTGTCGCTTGAGATGACCGGCAAGGTCTTCACAGAGCGCGAGATAGGACACGGCAACAGGATCGTATTCGAGGCTAACACGATACAGTTTATGTCCACGCAGGAGAAACTGAGCCTGCAGAACATGGTAGACAGAGGCGCACTGACACCAAACGAATGGAGAGCTGCACTTAACCTTCACCCGATAGAGGGCGGAGATAAACCTATAAGGAGACTGGACACAGCTCCGGTCAGCGAAGTAAACGACGACACCAAGGAGGATGAAAAGGATGAGTAGAGAGACAGATAACATCCAGAGGCTGATAGAGAACAAGGATGTTCAGTTCAGAGACTTTCGCATAACAGACATAGAGGTCAGAGAAGCAGCCGAAGGCGAGCCTGAGAAGTTGATCATACGCGGAGTGCCATGCGTCTTCAATCAGGAGACACTGCTCCTGCGCTGGGATGACTATGAAGTGTATGAAGAAGTCGACAAAGATGCATTCGACGAAGCAGACATGTCTGACGTCATATTCAACTACAACCACGGAGGCCGTGTCTACGCAAGGACAAGGAACAACAGCCTTAATCTGAATGTGAATAAGGCGAAGGGCCTCGAGATGGAGACAGAGCTGTGGGACGATGACGAAGGCCACAGACAGCTGTACCGCGATATCAAGCGCGGAAACATAGACAAGATGTCATTTGCATTCACTATCAAAGCCAGGGAGATCTCCTATGAGGAGGAGCACGATCCGTATGTGCTGCGCTGCCATAGGAAGATCACCAAGATCGACAGGCTTTATGATGTGTCTGCAGTTGATATACCGGCATATGATGCCACGGAAATCAGTGCGAGAAGATTGTTCGACGCGGAAAGGTCAGAACATGAAGCGGAAAGCAGAAAGGCGGTAAGCCTGGCTCTGGCACGTTACGAATACGAGAAAGAAAGGGGATAGTAATGCCACAGGAAATGATCGATAAGATCCAGGGTATGAGCCTGGATGAAATCATCGCGAGAATGGCTGAGATCGATAAAGAAGTCAGATCGCTGACAGATTCTAAGGATATCGACCTCAGGACAGAGGAGCTCAAGGAGCTCAAAGCCCGCAAGGGCGAACTGGAAGCCGCAGTAAAGAGAGCAGACGAGGCCCGCGGCATCGAGAAGGGCGAAGTCAAAACCGAAGACATCGAAGAAAGGAAAACCAAAATGCCAGAAGAGAGAACATACAATGCAGCTTCTCCTGAGTACAGAAGCGCATTCCTGAAGAACATCGCTGTCGACAGAGACGGCAATCACTTCCTCGGAGAGATGACCAAAGAGGAGAGGGCAGCTTTCACATTCATGACATCGAACACAGGTGCTGTAGTTCCGACTACAATGCTGAACAAGATCGTTGACAGAGTGAAGGCTGAGGCTCCGATGATCGAGGACTCCGTCCAGACTGCCATCGAGGGCGTATTCAGCTTCCCGATCAGAACTGCTATCGCTCAGGGCGATGCTGCTGTAGTAGGAGAAGCAGTTGCCAACGATGACGAGCAGGATACATTCGTACTTGCAACCATGACAGGTGTGGACATCAAGAAGCATGCCATCCTGACACGCAGAATGACCTTCCAGAGCGTAGATGCTTTTGAAGACTGGCTTGTTGCTGATATCTCCAAGCGCATCATGGTAGCAGAGGAGAGAGTTGTTATCGCAAGACTCGACGGGACAGCTCCTGCCACAGGCGAGTCTGTAAACGCGCAGGTCAAGATCAATGCATCCAACGTCCTGACAGCACAGGCATATACGGATGCAGTGATCCGCAACATCATGTCTCTCCTCGATGAGAACGGAGAGGTAGTCGTCTATGCTAACAGCAAGACTATCTGGAACGGCCTTGCCGGAATCGTAGATGCTGATAACAAGAAAATCATGATCCCTAGCGGAATGGTCGATCCTGTTGTTCAGGGCAGAATCTACGGAGCTTCGGTAAAGAAAGACTCCAACCTTGCTGACAACGTAGCATACTTCGGCGTCAAGGGTGCTCTGAAGACCAACAAGTTTGGCCCTATGGAGGTGTTCCCGACTGTTGAGGCTAAGACTGCTAACGTCATCTACACAGGCGTTGAGACCTTCGACGCAGGTCTTGAGAATGACAAGGCATTCGTAAAGGTAACTTTTACAACGGGGCAGTAGGGACGCTGAACTCGACTGCCCATACAACCGCAGCACCGACAGCTGCTCCGGCAGCCAAGGCATACACTGAAGAGGAACTGTCAGCAATGACTATAGCGCAGATCAAGGCGCTGGCTGAGGAACTTGGTTACACCATCACCAAGTCTCTGAAAGCTGACATCGTTGCGGAGTTCCTTGAACAGCAGGAGGTCTGATAAATGGCACTACTCGACACAGTAAAGACAGCCAAGAGAATAAAGCACGACAAGCTCGATGCTGAGATCACAAGGCTGATATCCGCTGCAAAGGCGGAGATGATACGTGCAGGAGTGTCTGAGACGAAAGCAAAGAGCGACGATGACCTGATCACTCAGGCCATCGTCACCTATTGTCTTATGGAAATGTCAGCAGGAGATGTTCATGACAAGTATGAGCGCTCATGGGGCATCCAGGTAGACCAACTGCGCAAAAGCGAGGACTACAAATGTACGACCACATCATCGAGCTCGGAAGCATAACGTATACGCAGAATGCATACGGACAGGAGGTAGAGACCAAAACGTGGAAAGAGGTCTTCGCTGAGGTCCGCAGCGTGTCTCGTCAGGAGTTTTACAGCGCAGCTATGTCGGGAATCAGACCGACAATCGTTTTTGCGCTTGCTGACTATTACGACTATGACGATGAGAAGATCATCAGATATGACGGGAAGACATATGACGTCATACGTACATACCGTAGGGCAGATTACGATGAGCTTGAGATCACGGCTGAGATGCGTGAGCGGGACGGAAACAGATCGGGGAACTAGGAGGTAGAAGATGGCAAAAGCAGCGATACAGAAAGCACTGGAAGCATCCGGCATATATACGGCGTACTACATGGTCAGCTCTGGCCGTGAGGCCCCGTATATCACATGGCGCGGATCCGGGCAGGACAACTTCTCTGCTGATGACATCTTCATTCCTCTTGGGAATACGTATATCGCGGAGTACTCGTTCATTGAGAAATCCGAGGAGGTGGAAGCTGCTATCGAAACAGCCCTCATCGATAACGGATTCAGGTACGCAAAGAGCGAGGACTACTTCGACGAAGACACCAAGGAGTACTGGATACAGTACGATATTCATAAGGTGGACAGAGATGAGTAGCAAGAGGATACCGATAGAAGCTCTGCAGTCTGAGATATCAAATATCCTGAACGAATATGCAGAGGATATCGATGAGGGCCTTGCAGACACCGCAACGCTTGTAGGCGAGCAGGGAGCGAGAGCCATAAATGGCACCGCAAAAGGCATCGTCAGAGGCCACAGAAAGTCCAAGAAGGGCAAATACTACAACTCTTGGAAGGTTACGACATTCCGGAGAAGACTCTATACAGACGTCGTGATCCATTCAAAGAAGCCGGGACTCCCTCATCTCCTTGAGTACAGTCACAAAGTAGGCAGAGGCGGAAGTTATTCCGGGCGCCCTCATATAGCTCCGGTCGAGCAGGAACTGGTCAGACAGTTTGAAGATGGTGTAGTCAAATATATTCAGAAACACTAACAGGAGGATATCAATGGCAAAGATCAAGTATGGACTGAAAAATGTCTATTACGCTGTGGCCACAATTGACGACAACAATGCGGCTACATATGGCAACCCGGTAAGGATTCCGGGTGCGGTCAACCTCTCTCTTGAACCTCAGGGCGATCAGGAGGTCTTCCATGCCGATAACATCGACTATTACGTAAGCCAGGGAAACAATGGCTATGAGGGAGATCTGGAGATTGCAATGGTTCCTGAGTCATTCGAGAAGGATGTTCTTGGCGCTATAGAGGACAACAAAGGTGTCCTCATAGAAGAACTCGACGCGGCGACAGTACACTTCGCGCTCCTGTTCCAGTTCGAACAGGATACAAATGCGCAGAAGCATGTGTTCTATAACTGCACCGCTTCACGTCCTACAGTTGAAGGGGAGACCAAGGGAGAGAGCATCGAGCCTAAGACAGACACTCTGTCGCTCAGAGCTGGATCCATTCACAACACTGCTCTCAACAAGGATATCGTGAAGGGAAGAACTTCCGAAACAGCAGACGCTGCTGTATATGCAGGATGGTACGAACAGGTATATCAGCCTACTGCAGTCGGAGAATAGTTTCGGATGCACGGTCGCTGCACTCTGCAGCGGCCGTTTTTTCTAATAGTAAAACCAGGAGGTCAACATGTACGCAACAATCACTATAGGTAACAAGGAAGTACCGATGCTGTCGATGGCATCATGCGATCTGTATTACAAGAATGTGTTCGGTCAGGATCCAATCAAGCTGCAGGCAAAGGAGGACTTTGGCGTAGCTGACATGGTGGAACTGTTCACCAGAATGGGATTCATCATGGCGAAGTATGCAGAACTCAAGAATCGCAAGGAAATGCTCAAACTGAACGAAGATGCATTCTATGACTGGATGGACAGCTTCGACAGAGAGGACCTTGTGGACTTCGATAAGCTTGCTGAAATCCGCGATGTTTACGACGGAAACAGGAAGCAGGAATCTGAACCAAAAAAAGAAGAAGACCAGTAGACAGAGAGTGGAATGTCGCTCTGTTTACATTAAGAGCGATCCAGGTTGGACTGAAAATGTCTGACCTGGATTTTCTTACATATGGTCAGGTAATGGACATATTAACGGAATCCGCGAATGATGAAGAGGCATACGACTACCTCGCTACTCAGGAGGATTTCGACAAATTCTAACAGGAGAAGCTTATGGGTGTAGGACGAATCAAAGGAATAACGATTGAGCTTGAGGGCAATACCACTAAGCTCGTCGACGCAATGAGGAAAGTCGATAGTCAGCTCAAAAGTACGCAGACGGCGCTCCGGGATGTAGATAAGCTTCTGAAACTGAAGCCCGGGAATACGGAACTGCTTACGCAAAAGCAGAAGCAGCTGACTACCGCCATAGAACAGACTAAGACCAGATTACAGGAACTCAAGGATGCTCAGACTCATGTAGCAGAGGGCACGCCTGAATGGGATGCTCTGCAGAGGGAGATCATCGAGACAGATAACGACCTCAAGAATCTGGAAAAGGAATACAGAAACTTCGGATCAGTGGCAGCACAGGAGATAGCTGCCGCTGGCGAGAAGATGAAAACTATAGGCACCAAGATGACAGAAGTCGGAGAGTCCATGACTAAGTATGTGACCGCGCCTATAGTTGCAGGCTTTGCCGCATCAACTAAAGCATCACTGTCTTATGGAGATGCTATAGCAAAGACATCAACGCTCCTGGATAAGAATAAGATGTCTACGCAGGAGCTTTCAAAAGAAATAATCAATCTGTCCAATGAGACCGGTAAAGGATCCTCAGAGCTTGCAGAAGCAGCATATCAGGCTCTGTCCGCATCTGTAAACACCCAGGATGTAGTTGAGTTTACTCGGACATCTGCAAACCTTGCGAAAGCAGGCTTCCTTGAAACATCCGGAGCTGTCGACGTGCTTACAACAGTCATCAATGCGTATGGCATGGAAGCAAGCGATGCGAACAGGATAGCAGAGCAGCTGATCCAGACACAGAACGATGGTAAGACTACTGTAAATGAACTTGCAGCGTCCATGGGTCAGGTAATACCGACAGCAGCTGCTCTCAATATACCGCTCGAACAATTAAATGCCTCATACGCGATACTGACGAAGCAGGGCATTAATACAGCGAACTCCACGACATACCTCAATGGAATGTTTACAGAGCTTGCTGATGGCGGCTCAACCGTAGCAAAGATCCTGCAGGAGAAGACAGGCAAGACCTTCGGAGAACTGATGAACAGCGGAGCTACACTCGGAGATGTCATGCAGCTGCTCTCTGACAGCGTAGGCGGTAACAGTGAAGAATTCCTCAATCTATGGGGAAATGTAAGAGCAGGCAAAGGCGCTCTTGCTCTCCTGAATGGAGGAGTAGAGGAATTCAACACAGAGACTGACAAGATGAAGAATGCTACGGGTAATGTAGCAGGTGCTCTGGATGAGCTTGCGACACCGGGAGCGAAAGCAAGGAAGGCATTGAACCAGCTGACGAATGCAGGCATCGAAATCGGTGATAGATTCGCACCGTATGTCGAAAAGGCAGCGACGATGGTCTCAAAGCTGATAGAGAAATGGGACGCTCTTTCACCGGCTACACAGAATGTGATCATAAAGACTGCTCTGGCGGCGGCAGCCATAGGACCGCTTCTGGTAGGAGGCGGCAGACTTCTTATAGGGATCGGCCAGTTGATGACATTTGCTCCGAAGATAGCTTCGTTCGGAGGAATCGTAGCCAAAGGCTTCGGAATTGCAAAGACCGCAATCGCTGGATTGTCATTCAACCCGGTTGTCCTCGGCATAGGTGCTGCCATAGTTGCAGGAGTTGCCATATACAAGAACTGGGACAAGATCAAAGAAGGTGCAACGAAGCTGAAAGAGCATGTGTCTCAAAAATGGGACGAGTTCAAGACCAAAACATCTGAGACCTGGGATAACGCCAAGACTACAATGTCCACAAAGTTCGAACAGGCAAAAACTGCAGTCACTACTAAAGCAGAGGCGCTCAAGAACGGGGTCTCTCAGAAGTATGAGGCGATGAAAACTGCGGCGACTACGAAGTTCGAGTCAATGAAAACAGCGGTCACAACAAAGGCCGAAGCGATGAAGACCGCAGCAACTACGAAGTTCGAGTCAATGAAGACATCTGCTGCATCAAAGTTCGAATCAATGAAATCCGCAGCTGCATCGAAATTTGAATCAATGAAATCTACGGCTTCGAGCAAATGGGAATCCATGAAGTCCACAGCAAAGTCTAAGTTCGATGGGATCAAGAGCGCCATCAGCGATAAGATCACACAAGCAAAAAATAAAGTGTCGAGCATGGTAGATGCCATGAAAAAGAAAATGCATTTCAGCTGGAGCCTTCCTAGGCTGAAACTCCCGCACCCGCATGTATATGGCAAATTTAGCCTGAACCCGCCTAGCGTGCCACACTTCAGCATCAGCTGGTACCGCAAAGCGTATGCTAACGCGATCGAGTTCAAAAGACCTACGGTACTTCCGACAGCAGCAGGCTGGAAAGGATTCGGAGATGGACCGGGATCAGAAATAGTGGCGGGAAAGTCAGGACTCATGAGAGATATCACCAATGCAGTTGCACAGGCGAACACGGGCTCATATACATTCAACATCTATACTCAGCCGGGACAGGATGCAAAGGAGATTGCAAGAGAAGTACAGAAGATTTTCGTCCGAGAAGAGAATCAGAGAAAGGCGGCATTTGCATGAGAAACTACTTTATTTTCGATGAAGAGGACAGCCGCAACTATGGTGTATACATAAGCGGGCAGGCGGTATTCGATGCTCCTGCCCGCAGAGGCGAGCAGATACAGATTCCGGGAAGGAATGGGAGTCTCCATCTTGACGAGGGGTGCTTCGAGGATCTTAAACTGAAGTACCCTGCGTTTATTGTAAGAGGCTTCGATGACAATATGCAGAGGCTCAGGAACATGCTCCTGTCAAAGAATGGTTACTGCAAACTCTATGATAGCTACAATCCGGATGAATACAGACTCGCGAGGTATTCATCTGGCATGGAAGTAAAGCCGACATCGACGCTCAAAGAAGGCCGCTTTGATATAGTGTTTGACTGTCACCCACAGAGATTCCTTGCTACAGGAGAAACGAAACGGACATTTACTGAGTCGGGAACAATAACAAACCCGACGCTGTTTGAGGCTAGGCCGCTGATCAGAGTATATGGAACGGGAGTCCTTGGGATAGGTTCTCAGTCTGTGACTATCAACACTGCCAATGTATATACAGACATTGACAGCGAGATACAGGATGCATTCAAGGGAACGGTATCGTGCAACAATTACATCGAACTCAGCGGGAACAAATTTCCTGTCCTTCATCCAGGCGATAACGGAATAACGCTTGGAGCAGGGATAACCAAGGTAGAAATAACTCCAAGGTGGTGGCGTTTATGATTCCGATTCTATATGAAAGAAGCGAAACGAGATTCAATACCAACGGTCTTGGGCGCCTGAATGAATGTACAAGAGCAATAGTTCACGAGTCCCGGAATGGCGTCTACGAATGTGAATTCGACTATCCGATAACAGGAAGGCTATATGGTGAAATCTGCAACGGGCGGCTTGTAGGGTGCATACATGACGATAGGAAGGACATTCAGCCGTTTGAAATATACGGCAAGACGGCGCCCATGAACGGCATAGTCACGTTCTATGCGCATCATATATCGTATAAAGCATCGAAGGTCATACTCATGCCGGGCTCTGCATCATCCATAGCGCAGGCAATGGTATACCTAAAGAATAATACCTACAATGACAACCCGTTCAGTTTTTGGACAGACAAGACTACGACAGGGACATGGAAGGTCGATGCTCCTATAAGTGTCAAAGAAATCCTCGGAGGCGTGCAGGGCTCCATTCTTGATGTGTATGGCACTGGAGAATACGAATGGGACAAATGGCTCATTAAGCTACACCTGCATCGAGGATCCGATACTGGAGTTGAGATAAGGTATGGAAAGAACCTCAGTGACATCAAGCAGGAGACAGACTCATCTAAGGTATACAACGCAGTCGTCCCTTACTGGTACAGTCAGGAAACGGGAGACATTGTCACGCTTCCTGAAGGCGCGGTTATTTCATCGGGTGTTGAGCTCTATACAGAGACGCTGACAGATCACAATAATGAATCGCTGATAGATCACAATGGCAATGAACTTGAAGCGGCATACTACGAGATACAGCCGGTGCCGCTTGACCTGTCTGACCGGTGGGAAGCAAAGCCTACAGTAGAACAGCTCCGCGAAAAGGCTACGAGCCTGCAGGAATCTGGCGAGGCATGGTTGCCTGACGAGAATATAGAAGTCAACTTCGTTCAGCTTTGGCAAACAGCGGAGTATGCTTCAGTCGCTCCTCTTCTGCGAGTATCGCTTTGCGACAAAGTCACAGTCCACTATCCGGAGCTGGGCATCAATACGGTGAAAATGCAGGTCATTGATGTCGAATACGATGTCCTCAGGGAAAGATTTTCTAAGATGGAGCTGGGCAAGGCTAGGGCGTCCTATGCAGAGGTCATAAGAGCTAACGTAGAAAGCGCCATACTGAAGCAAGTCCCTTCGAATTCGATGATGGAGGCGGCCATAGCCGCGGCTACGGCAATGATCACAGGAGGACTCGGAGGCCATGTAGTGTTCAATATGAATGCTGATGGTCAGCCTGAAGAGATCCTCATTATGGACACTGATGACAAATCTACAGCCGTGAACGTATGGAGATGGAACCTGGGAGGCCTTGGACATAGCCATTCAGGGTACGAGGGACCCTTCGATGATGTAGCTCTCACACAGGATGGTCATATCAATGCGTCGATGGTCACATTCGGCGTGCTGAATGCGAACTTACTTTCAGCAGGAATCATAACTGACAGAGAGGGTAAGAACTACTGGAATCTTGAGACTGGAGAGATATCTATATCGCTGGATCCAGGCGAAGAGGGGGAAGTCACACAGGCAGACCTTGCGCGTGTGGAGAATAACGCGAAAAACTATGCTGACAACAAGGTCGTTGAAGCATTGAAAGCCTATGACTCCTCTGAAACTGTGAGCGGCAAGATAGATGCTGCCGCTACCGGGCTCAGGACCGAGTTCGAGAACACGTTCGCAGTTAAAGGCGACACGGTGACGAATGTTGAGACATATTACTATCTGTCGACATCACAGACGGAGCTGCAGGGAGGATCTTGGCAAAAGACGGTTCCGGAGAGAGCGACAGGCTTTTTCATATGGACTCGGGACACTTTCACAAAGGCAGACGGTACATCGTATAATGGAGAACCTGTTTGCATAACAGGAAATGATGGCCGCGACGGGCAGGATGCATCCGATGCGATAAATCTGTACATCGCTGCAAATAAGTCCACTTATGTCGCAAAGGAAAAGAGTGATACTGTCAGGCTCACAGGCTGCGTAGGCCTGTCGGATACTGATGACGACGATCCAAACGGGACTAAATACAAATATGCTTGGTTCAAGACTGTCGACAATGAGAATGAGTATTACTGGAGAAAAGGTAAGACCTTCACAGTTGACATCAACAAGTTGCTCTGCATCGACAGGGCGCAGATACGTTTCTCGCTGGTAGAGGCTGATTATTTCTATCTGACAGACCACAACGGGAATGACCTGACTGATAACAACAATAACGCACTGGAGGTGGGATAGCATATGAAATATTCACTGCCGCTTAACATAGTGCGGTATGCAAACGGCACGCTGGTAAAACTTACTCCATCTGCCCCGGAATTCATAAGCTACGACTATGACCCGGATGCTGAAACAGGAACATATACGCCGGCGTCAATAGTAATCACTGCAAAGATTGAAGGTAATCTGACATACAGCAAATGGCAGTACAGAAAGGACGTGGGCTCATGGACAGACATCCCAGCTTCCAATGACCTTGGGATAACGATCACATCCAGCAGCCTTACGATACTGCCTACAAGCAATCTGTTTGACAAGACGAATAGCTACGTACTGTTCAAGTGTGTTGCAACAGATAATGACAGCGGGGAAGAGTATACAGATACCACTGAGATCAGTCGCATCGTCGACTATATCATCCTCTACAGAAAGCAGCAGACGCAGATAGACCAGGATGCAGGTAAAATTGCGCTTATAGCGTCTGATGAGCAGCTCCGGCAGTATGGAAAGACAAATACTGTCGTTTCCGATCTTGCTCAGCTTAAACTCACGGCTCAGGGTTTGGAAACAACAGTCTCTAAGAAAGTCGGGAATGACGAAATAATTTCCAAAATCAATCAGTCAGCTGAGAGCATAAAGATCTCCGCTGAAAAGGTAAACGTTGAAGGTGCTGCCATATTCACATCAGGTAGGCTCAGTCAGAATAGCCTGAACAATGCTTATGATGCGAAGAATGCTGCAAGTACAGCCGTAAGCAACTTGAAGAACGATCTTGCATCTGAGTCGGGGACTACAGTCATAAACGGAGGGCATATCTCAACGGGGACTATCGATGCGGACCTGATAACTGCAGGAACCATCAAGGACGCAACTGGGAAAAACACATGGAATCTGGAAACCGGGCAACTTAAAACACAAAAAGGCGTAATCGCGAACATGACGATAGATGAAACCGGTTTGCTTTATAACAGCACAGTAGGTAGTACCCTAAGCAACCTACTCCGTTTACGATATGGCAAACTGCAATCAAGAAGTCTAATGAATGTTTATAGCCGAGGCGTCGATATTAGTGGAGAAATGATTGATTTTCTTTATGAACCCAAATGGCCTTCGGATCCCTGGAGCATGACTGCAGCCGGACATATTATGCCAGTGGCGAACGGATTTTCCATTAGTGGCGAAGGCGCAAGCATACAATTGGGGTATGGTAATGGTGGCACATATTACTATACTGACAACGGTCATACATTTATGGGTGGCGTTGTCATGCTGAAAGGCCTACAAGTATTTGGGAGCAAGAGTCGCGCTGTGAAAACCAATAGTTATTCAGACAGGCTGCTCTATTGCTATGAAACTCCTACGCCTTTATTTGGGGATATAGGAGAAGCTGTTCTCGATGAAGAGGGCATCTGCTATGTGGATATAGACGATGTCTTCAGTGAGACCATTGAAGGCAGACAGGAGTATCAGGTGTTCTTGCAGAAGGAAGGACAAGGCGACTGCTGGATTGCCGATAAGCAACGGCGGTACTTTGTCATACAAGGCACGCCAAATCTCAAAGTCGCCTGGGAACTCAAAGCGAAGCAGAGAGATTATGACATGATAAGACTTGAACAGCATGACAATGGCTTGGATGAATACGAGCCAATAAGAGATAATGATTCACTATTAGATAAATATATTTCAGAACAGGAGGATCTACTTTATGGCTAACACGATCAAACAGCTTGCTTCATTCGCAGTACTCAATGTAAACGGAGGAGACCGCGTGACGTACACCTACGATGAAATCGATGCTGATACAGGCGACATGATTTCGGCTAACAACAAAGGCAACTTCTTTGCTGTCGATCCAGCCCTCAAAGGCAAGATCACTAGCATCAGGAACTACATCTCAGAGAACAAACTCGCAGAATAGGAGGATGACATGAGAATATCTAATCTTTCGAATAAGAGCGGGAATCCATCATCAAGCGACTACCTCGTCCTTGATGATGGCACGACCGTAACAAAGATAGACTACAACAAGCTGGCCAAGGCCATAATCGAGAATTATGCAGCATCAACTCTGGCTGGATCAGCTCAGTCAGTCAAGGCTGCGCTTGATTCACTAAATAGCAACAGTATGGCTGCAAAGGCGCTCCTGACAAGTGCTGATGATCTCAATCAGCTCACTACCGGAGTGTACACATGGAACACATCGCGCCCGCAGAATCTTCCAGACAGCCAAGATCATGGACTAATCGTTGTGTTCGAAGGAAACATAGGGGGCGTTTTTTACAACTTTCAGCTGTGCTCGTTGCCAGGCAGAGCTTTGTTTTACCGACGTAAAAAAGGCAATTCTGCCGATGCATTTGCCGCATGGGCTCGTGTTGCAATAGTGTAAATAGCAATATCGCGCAAAGGGTATCCTCACCAGCGGTGAATGT
>Ga0326511_10002242_pt1 | contig 15795 bp, 12 predicted proteins | sample 0_2496_0518_D_FD_203701 | JGI IMG/M metagenome (GOLD analysis project Ga0326511, IMG submission 203701) | Bovine rumen microbial communities from UC Davis, California, United States - 0_2496_0518 | ecosystem: Host-associated > Mammals > Digestive system > Stomach > Rumen | place: USA...
ATAGCGGTAGTTCTGTTCCCTACGCGCAGCAGTCGCTGCCAATGTGTTTAGATAAGTATTCATCAGATTCTTATCATACAACTCCATCACAGGCATTGGCACTGTCGTGTCATACCCATACACTTGTGCCTTAACATCAACTAGAGCCAGGCACAACAATGATCCAATTAATAGTTTCTTTTTCATATCTTCACCTTATTATAATATATACGATGTTGCAAAAATAGCATATTATTCCCCACCCTCCAAGCAAAAAGCAATAACAAGGCTTGTGAAAACACAAAATATTTCTTTTATATATACAAATTTTCAATGAAAGTTGTATATTTGCGGTGTTATATTCATTGGAGGCATATGGCAAAGGTTATTATTTCTTTGAGCGATTTATTTATAGAATCAATAAGGCGAATAGTCGTATTTGTCTTTCTTCTATCATGTGAAGAGTGTTTATATGCACAAAAAGATTTTAACCAAGCTGTAATGCAAAAAGTACAAAAGCATATAGCAAACAAAGAACATGATAAGGCAGATTCCATTCTTGATGTTTTTATAAATAAGCCACAAAGCGAAGAAGTATCATTTGCTATCAATTTACTAAAATGTTGGAATGGTTATACAAAGATTCAAACATGTCAAGATATCTCTGTAATAAGACCATATTCAGAAAATGGAAAGAATGCATTTAGATATCTACAATCCAATGTTAATTCCGAAAATGCTCAATCAGCAAATTGTTGGGCATCTTTGACTGCTTTTGCTGAGATATTTAATTATCTAAGCGATAGTATAATCATTGATATTGCAGATTTCTCTAATATATACTATAGCAAGTATAATCAGAGGGATTTATACTCCTATTATACGGTACTACAAAACACGTATCAATACTATTTCGCTAAAAATGAATGGAAATTAGCAGCAGAAACTATGGAAAAGTACTATAATACAGCCATAGAGGCTAATGACTCAACAATAAGAACACCAATATCTGCCACATTCACCGGGTCCGCATTACTTAAAGCCAAAGATTATAAAAATGCAGAAAAGTGGTTCATTGACTCATACAAAAGATTTCAATTGTTCAATAATAAATCCAAATATAGAGCATATTGTGAATTACTAAGTGATATGTCATACTTATATCATATACAAGGTAATAATGAATTGGGATATAGATATGCTCAGGAGGCCTGTTCAACAAACCTATCTAATTTTGGAGAGAACTCAAAGGAGTATATAAATGCATTAGCAATACTATCTGATTGTGAAATGGGCTTAAACAAACCAAATGAAAGTCTTAAGCATTTAGAAAGAGTTGTAAAACTTCTTGACAACACAAATAATATAAGCAATGTTGACAAACAGAACTATAAAGATAAGTTGAATCTTGTATATATACGTCTAAACATAAAGAAAGACGTAACGACAAATGATTCTATTAAAACTGACAATTCTGTTATTCTTGAAGCAACAAATGCATATACTCAGGGTAATTTTCAGGAAGCAATATCAAAATTTGCATCTTTGTTTGATTATTATGAATCGAATTTCAACTCTGTTGATTTAGCAAACTTTGTATATGTAGCAGGTTCATTATCAAATGCTTTAGTATCAGAAGGGAAATATATCGAATCAGACAATGTCCTTAATAAATCTCTTGATATAATTCAAAAGAATGGAATACAGTCATCACAAATTAAAGGTTTATATGAAGCTAAAGGATTGTTATATTTTACGATAAATAATATAGACATGGCCCTTCGTTGGTATAACCAGGCAAAACAAATATATGACAATAATAAAGACAGAGGGCTTCAATATGCAATGTTAACTTCCAATTTGGCAATGTGTTATTATCAAAAGGGAGAGTTATCCCTTGCAAAAGAGCTGCTTGACGACGCATATAGAATATGCTCAAAGGTGTATGGTGATAATAACAAAGATACAGATGATTGGTTGTTAGTCCTTAACAATATTGCCACTATATATGCAAAAACAAAAGATTATCAGAATGCAAAGAAAACATACAGGACCATTATTAATATCGCTACCACGCCACATTTAGAAAGAACAAAAGCCTTGGCTTTAATGAATTTGGGTGAAATATATTGGCTATATGAGCACAACTTTGAGGAAGCAGAAAAAACACTTAATCAAGTTAGAAAACTTAACACTGCTTCTTACGTTAAGGAAATGGCAGAATTAAACTTGCTAGTGATTCATTGTATAACCAAGAAAGATTGTGCAATTTCCGAAATATCACAGTTCAATGAAAGCATTAAAAATGGAATGGCAGATATCTTTTCCAGTTTCTCCGAAGCTGAACGAGAAGATTACTGGACCAACAAATCACAAATGCTAGTGATGCTAAACAATTTGGCATTAACAACATTCGACAATCAAAAAGTCAGACAGATGGCATATGATAATGCTATATACACAAAAAGCATGCTAATCAACTCGGAAAGATTATTAAAAAACATTGCGATACAAAGTAGTCCTGAAACAAAAAATATTCACAAGTCTATTCAATCACTAAAAAATGCGTTGATCGCAAAAACGACCTCGTCAGAATCTACTATAAAAATAAGAGATGCCATAACACAACAGGAGAAAGAACTTATTTCTTCCATACCAGACATAAAAGAAAAGCTCAAAGAACAATTCAAATCGTTTGCTGACGTAAAATCCATGTTGTCAGATGACGATGCCGCTCTAGAGTTTGTTTTCTTACCACGTATTAAAACCCCATTCGAGGATTCCGAATTGCAGTATGGAGCACTGATAATAACTAAGAATTGTGATGCCCCCATTCTAGTCCCATTGTGTACTGAGTATGAATTAGAAGGCTTATTTGATAATGACAATCCCAATAGCCAGACTTTTATAGACAGTCTTTATTACATCTCAGACACACGACTTTATTCAATGATTTGGAATCGCATTGAACCAACTTTGCAAGGAATCAAATCTGTTTATTATTCTCCAACAGGTTATCTCAGTAAAATTAACTTGATGGCTATTTCTAACGGGAAACAAAGACTCTTTGAAAAATACAATATACACGAGGTGTCATCAACTGCTATGATTGAGAATGTAAAGCAAAACAAAAAAGCCATTCGCAATGCTGTGCTGTTTGGCGATATAAACTATTTCGAAGATTCTGAAATGATGACTGAAAATGCGAAGAAATATAAAGCATTCTCCTCTGGGAACATATTGGCGACACGCTCTTCAAACAGAGGTTCTTGGGATTTGCTTCCAGGAACGAAAGAAGAGATCTCGTATATTAATGGTCTTATGAAAGAAAAGGGAGTGAACACTCAGGTTATAGATGGAGATTTAGCAAGTGAAGAATCTTTTAAAGCGATGAATGAGAATGCCCCCGATATAATACATGTCGCCACTCATGGTTTCTATTATTCACCTGAAGAGGATATAACATCATCATTCTTTGAAAGTATGAATAGTTACACACAAAAGGATTATTCATTATTCTTCAGCGGCTTATTATTTGCAGGAGCCAATAATGCATGGACAGGCCAAGAACTCTCTTACGGAGTTGAAGATGGAATATTGACAACAGATGAAATTTCGCGTATAAATTTAGAGGGGAACAAAATAGTTGTTTTATCTGCATGTGACACTGGCCTTGGTGATATAGATAAAGTAGATGGCATTTTTGGATTACAAAGAGGTTTTAAGAAAGCTGGAGCTTCAACGATATTGATGTCTCTATGGAAAGTTCCAGATGAAGAAACTTGTATTCTTATGAAGCACTTCTATCAGAATCTCCTTTCAGGAAAAAGTGCACACCAATCATTAATAAACGCTCAGATGCAATTAATTAGAATGAATAAAACACCATATTATTGGGCCGGATTTATATTATTAGACTAAAAGGAAAATCGAAGATGTATTATACAGTTTCACTATACACAACTTCTAAATATGCTCAAAAGAAGCAGCAACCCACCCACAAGTAAAACATTGATTATTATGAAGACAATAAATCCTATTTTATTATCAGATTTCCGCTTTTCCCCTATTCGGCTCAACCCAACTTGTTCATTATTAAACTCATCAATAGTCTTAACTATCACCTTTGAATCTTTCAATAGTTCAGAATAATAACGACCTGTGAGATTGGGAACGATTATTTGAGAAGGGGCAACAGTACCTGTATTAAATGCCGTAGGGGCAACATACTCAACATTCTGCGCGAAGAATACAAAAGAGAGCGAGCTACAGAATTCAAAAGCTTTATCTTCAATCCGTTTTAAAGACTCTGGCATTTTTATACTTCTTAATGATCGACATCCCCAAAATGTTTTTTCGCGTATAATCTCTAATCCACATGGGAGCTTTATACTTGATAATGAATCACATCCCCAGAAAGCACCTCTTCCTATGGCACGGACTGAATCTGGTATAATTATCTCTCTAAGATTCTTGCAAAAGCAGAAGGCGGAATCACATATTATTTCTGTTCCTTCTTTTACTTTATAATTGACCAGTTTATCATGCTCAAAAAGTTCTTCTTCATGTTTAAAATACGAAATAAGAATCTTACCATCTTTACTATACACGACCCGCGATTCATCCGCATACACATCACTCTTATCGATCCTAACACTAGCAAGAAAACCATCGCTTTCCTGATACAATACAGTAATAGCATCACTATTATTCAAGAGGTATCGATCCCCTATATTACGGAATTGGTTTAAAGATGTATCTGTTGAGAAATTCATACACAATTTTAAATAAGGAATCCAATAACATGGTTTAAAAATACGAAACAGAAATCACATTCCACTATCAGCCTCCTTTGCCTGCATCAATTTTAAATCAAAAAACATAAGTACGACACATTTTGAATCATTATGGTAAGTATAATTCAAACTCACTAATGTATCATCATCTTTATATGACCTGGCCTCGTCTGTCAATACAGAATCTATCCCATTATATTTTGTAGTAAGCAATCTATTTAGATTATTCCAAATGGTATCTAATTCTGTTTTAGGAGTTACTATTTCAAAATTCAGAAAATGTACAGAGCATATTTTATTTCTATAGAAATAAAAAGTCACATAGGGCCAATTTTCACCATAAAAGTTTAAAGATTCTACGCTAATATTACCTTCTGTATCCGATATAATTTTCCTAGACTCTTTAAAATGCTTTAAGACATCACTTCTAGTAGAATTGACTAATTGTAGTCAACTGAAAACACGCTGTATTTGGGCAAATGTGCTCAAATTCAAAAACAAAACCAAAAGTACTAACAGAACCTTCTTTTTCATATTTTCCAACTTTAAAATTAGTAACTACAAGAGCAATTGTTCTTTCTTGCTATTATTGATTGCAAAAATAAAGAATAAATCTAAGTATTGCAAATTTTTGAGAGAAAAAACAAATAAGTTCACTATTAAGTACACAATTTACATCTATTTCTCAATATTTGTTACTATTATTATCAGGCCACCGCAACATAATATTCGTCATCAAAGTTGCTGCCCATTGTTATTCCTTGACTTTATACCCCCATAATACGCAAAAGTTAACCACTTTAAACGACTTTTTCTCTATAATATTTGTAACTATCGTTATTTCTTCTTATATTTGCCATGAGATTTCAAAACTATATATATTACATTATTATTTATTGGTGTCCGATAAAAAATTAAACTGAGCCAACAGAAAAGGGGACAAACCTTTCGGCAAGTCCCCAAAGATTTGTAATTTTGCGTTTGCTACAACTCAAATTTCAAATCTATGGGCAAAGGTACAAATTTCTCCGGACAGCCGGTACTAAGTCAGCTAATAAAATTGATGGACAGGTCAAAAATTAACACTTTAGCGTCAAAATCGGGTGCAAACTACTACACGAAGCATCTCGATGGGTACTCACACCTGGTTGTGATGCTCTATGCCGTGCTAAGCAATCTGCGCTCCCTGCGTGAGACCTGCCTTGGTTTTGCGGCCAATGCTACGCGCATGAATCATCTGGGTATCGACCACATGATATGTCGCAGTACACTGTCCGATGCCAACAAACGGCGCAAGTCCAGCTTCTTTGGCTCCATCTATCGGATGCTTTACAAGCGTTATGCACCTGTTTTATCGGACAGCCTGTCGAAAAGAGAGGTTTCTACGAAGCTTTACGTGATGGACTCGACCACGATAAGCCTTTTCTCTCAGATACTTAGGGGTGTTGGGCGCAATCCGAATAATGGCAAGAAAAAAGGCGGCATCAAGGCTCATACCATCATAGAGGAAAGCATCGACCTGCCTGTTTTCGTCGACTATACAGAGGGCATAGTGCATGACCATGAGGCTATGGAACGACTGCTCGACCTTCCCTGTGGCTCATTCATTGCCTTTGATATGGGCTATACAGACTATATGCTGTGGAAACGGCTTGATGAAGCCGGTTACAAGTTTGTTTGTCGTCTGAAGGACAATGCCAAATTCAAGATCATCGAGCAGCGGAAGTGTCCTGAGAAAGACATCATCGCAGACCAGATTATAGAGTTTACGTATGACAAGTATGTCGAGCGTCCCATGACTGACGAGGAACTGAAGCATCGTCGTGGCCGAAGGCCAAACTCAGGCGTGGTCACTGTGAAAGAGCGTGTACAGGGAACATACCGCTGTCGCAGGATAGTCAGGCGTACAGATGACGGTAAAGACACCATCCAGTTCGTTACCAACGTGCTTGATCCCGAGGAAATGTCGGCAGAACAAGTATGCGAGACGTACCGCAGGCGTTGGAGCATCGAGTCGCTCTTCAAAAAATTGAAGCAGAACTTCCCGCTGAAATACTTCCTTGGCGACAACCGCAATGCCATTGAGATACAGATATGGGTGACTATGATAGCTTATCTCCTGTTGCGGGTTATGCAGACAAAAGCCAGAAGCAAACTGGCCTTCTCGAATATCGTGATGCTTACAAGGGCGACATTGGGCGCGTACATCGACCTCGTTACACTGCTCAACTGTCCGAAACTCGACTGGAACCTGCTGGAACAACAGCGAGCGAGATGGTTAGCAAGTCAGAATATTCAACAATTGGAACTTTTCCCCACATAGGAGGGGTTACTTTTTGAAGTGAAAACTAAATTTGCCTGTTTAAAGGCTGTTTCAAACGAATATTAATCAATTCCGATTTTTATCGGACAGCAATAATTATTATTGTTTCGCTATATGAGAAAAATTATATGTACATTATTCTTTTTAAGGTCGTTTAGCATCTGCACAATAGCCCAAGTTTACGATTTACCAGTATTTGACAGGAGCGACACGCCTGCTTTACATGTGGATAAAGTGGAAATAACCAAGGATGCTACTTATATTTATTGTACATACTCTGCGATAGCTGGTTCGTGGGCAAATATTTCCCAAGAGACTCACTTGCTAGACGAGACAACAAAAAAGAAGTATTTTTTAGTCAAATGCGATGGAATTCCATTTGGCCCAGAACAAAGAACATTCACAAACGCGGAAAAATGTGATATTAGGTTTACATTCCCTCCAACTAAGCCGAAAGGTAGAATTAGCCTTATTGAAAGTAATGAAAAAACAGCTTTTAATATTTGGGGAATAGATATTACCAAAAGATTTGAGAAAGTATATACCGAAACAGATATAGATCGCTTTTATAATATGGCATCATTCTACGATTCTTCTGGAGATTCATTAAAAGCGACGAATTTCATAAAAGAAGCAATTTGCGCAGCTGAATATGTCTGTGGAGTAAAATCCGAAACAAAACAATTACTTCTTGCAAATGCAAGTATAATGTATGGAAAATATGGATATTATGAAAGAGCTATCGAGTTGGCAAAACAAGAAGAGGCATTATACAGGGAGCTCGGAAATGTTTTAGACGAGAATTATGCATTACGTTTAAGAATTATTGCCCAATATTATTCTAACACTGGTAATCATGACAAAGCAATAGAATTATACAAAAAGTCGATAAACCTATATGAATCTTTAAATATAAAAGATAAACAATATGCATATGCACTTCGTTTTCTCAGTGACGAGTATTATCGGATTGGAGATAATGAAAATTCGTTTTTATACGGCGAAAAAAGTATTCTAGCAAGGAAACTGCTTGGAGATAATACTGACTATATAGACGAACTGAGCGCATTTGTAATACCCGAGAACAACAAGAGTATTGTAATAAGACGCCTAGATTTCGTTAAAAAAGAATTAGAAAATTTACCCAAGTTCGTTGATCTCTCTTCACTTGGAATTGCTAGATTGTACAAACAAATAGCTAATACGTATAACATTATTGACTATTACGATGATGCTATTATACACTGCAATAAATCTCTTACCATATTTAAGAAGTTAGGCTATGATTATATAGAAGAATATGTCAGTGTACTAAGCCTAAAATGCAAAGTTCTCAATTACATGAATAAATTGAAAGAGGCTTTAGCTTCAGGCACAGAGGCTAAACACCTAATGGATTCCCTCTCTATTCACACACCAAAATATGCAGAATTATTATCTGATTTAGCAGCAATTTATGCCAAAGACTATGATTTCGAAAAAGCAATACAACTTCAAAATCAAGCTTGTGGCGTATATGAAGTAACATCTGAATGGATTGATATTGCTGCTTCATATAAAAGTCTGGGGGATTATTACAAAGATGCTATGGACTATGACAACGCAGAACTGTGTGTCAGAAAGGCATTAGATATTTTCGGTAAACATAATGATGTAAAACAATATTACGAAGAAGAAGTAAAAAGAACCGGTAATAATTTTATATCTTTCAAGCCCATAGAGGGTTACTATTATTATACAAAAAACAATATTATAATATTATTAGCACAAATACAATCTGCAAGAAAAAACTATGTAGATGCAATAGAAACGGAGAAAATAAGCGGAAGTGTCTTAAAAGAACTTGGAGATCAAAAGATGTATGCGATGCATCTTAATATTTTAGCTCAGTATTATTTTCAAAACAATCAAGACAAAGAAGCCATTGAATGTCTTGAACAAATACCAAATTATTCAGATGACAATTGCAGTGTTATTGTATTAGCCCAAATGCTCAAAGCATGTATATATTACAAAAGAGGAAATCTTGATAAAGCTATTCAATACACCTTAGAAACAGAACCCTACATAAACTCATCAAATGATTATAATTCAAAAATAATCGTCCTATCAGCAATTGCTACTTTTCTTCTCGAAAAGCATAATATAGCAAAAGCAGAAGACTATGCATCAAAGGCTTTAGATCTTGTAATAGAAGAAATCAAGTATTATTTCGGAACTATGACAAGTGAACAAAAACAAAGGCTATGGGATCAATACAGACACATGTTTATATTATACAGAAAAATCATAGTTGAGTCAGACAGAAACAATCTCTATCTTTCGAAACTTTACAACTACGTCCTTTTTTCGAAAAGCCTTCTGCTTGACGTTGACAGGCAAGGTGTAACCAACATGCTCACTTCATGGACAGACATTCAGAAAGTATTGTCAGACCAAGATATAGTCATTGACTTTATAGCCACTAAAGAAGATGATAACCATAATGCATATCATGCTTTGCTTATCGACAAAAATAATCCACAACCAGTCCTCTTATCTCTGATTAAAGAATCTGAGCTAAAGGAAATACGCGAAAAGGATGAGAGGGATGTTAGAATTATACTAGGAGAGCTTATTTGGGGGCCGATAATAAGCAAATACAGTCATATAAAAAATATCTTTTTCTGTCCTGATGGAATTTTGCACATACTTCCAATTGAATACTATATTGTTAATGAAAAAGACGTAATGCTAGAAAAATATAACTTATATAGACTATCCTCTACGAAAGAGATTCTTTCCAATCACCAATCCCCCAATACCACAAAAGCTGTATTATATGGTGGTCTGGATTACAATCAAAAAACAGACTCGGAAGAAAACAGTCATAGAGGAAATAACAAGCTATATAGAAGTATTTCTGAACGTGGCGGTTTTGAACCATTAGCAAATACGTTAGACGAAATCCGAGAAATAGACAACATATTAAATAAAAGATACTCAACAACGCTATTATCCGGAAAAGAAGGAACAGAAGAGAGTTTTAAAGCAGTCGGAAATAGAAATGTCTCAATTATACATCTCGCGACTCATGGAATGTATGTAGAGCCAGAAGAGTTGGAAGAAAAAAAACAAACTAACAACTTTGAGTTTATTGAGTTATTGTTTAACAACAATCCAGTTAGAGAAGATGCAGCGCTTACACATTCTTTTCTTGTTATGTCTGGAGGAAACAGCCTTGTCCAACGATACAGTAGTTTAAGTAATGAGGATGGTATTCTTACAGCAAAGGAAATCTCTGAATTAGATTTGAAAAATGTGGATCTTGTGGTCCTTTCTGCATGCGAAACAGCACTTGGAGATCTTGATGGAAATGGTATCTATGGCCTTCAACGCGGTTTCAAAAAAGCTGGTGTTAATACAATTCTTATGAGTTTGAACAAAGTTGATGATGAAGCAACCAAAATTCTAATGATTGAATTCTATCGAAATCTTATGAACGGGGAAACGAAACAACAATCACTTAGAAATGCTCAGAGATATCTACGTCAAGTTGATAACGGCAAATATAACAAGCCTGAGTATTGGGCTTCGTTTATTTTGTTGGATGGATTAAACAAAACGTCCAAAAACGACCTAGGACGATAAATATATGGTCGGAGTTTTAATCATAACAGACATGATAGCAAAAATAATGTTATTAATCTGGTAGATTAGCTCACTTCAAAAATTGCTGGGCTAGTCTACTACGCGTAGAAAAAATGTGTCATATAACATAAGCGTGACACGCAAACTGCTACAGATTGCGAAAGGATTATGGGACACATTTGCCTAATGGCAATTCTGTCAGCACCTTGGCAAGTGCTGACAGTTTTTTTATTTATCCTTTTCGAGAATCAGTCGAAATTTAAGTTCGCTTATCCTTGGATTTGTAAATCTTGGATCAACCTTTTGATTACGGAAACTCTCTTCAGATTCATCCCATCGTGCCCTACACCCCATAGGGAGAAATGATGAAATATAGGCTGCAGAATCATTCTCTAGCCTTCCAATAGCAGGACGAAATTCATCACAACTCAAGATTACATAATCTTGTTTGTCCCTTAATAGTCTATTCAAATCAAGATTTCCATCAAGTGAAGAATAAACCCCATCAATCAAACATAATTTTATCATAGCCTTTTTCCTTTAGTATATTACCTCTTCAATACCATCCTGATTTGCTTTGCTTTGGCGGCAATAGGAGTATCAGGATTATCCTTCTCCAACTTTTCCAAAACAGGGATAGCCTTTTCTATCTGATCATCCTTGATATATGCCAGTGCAAGGTTCATTGCTATATCGTTGGCATAGAAAGAATATGTAGCATCTGAATCAAGGTTTGTATAGAGAGGCTCTAGTTCCTCGATGACCTTACTCATATTACGCAGCTCCTTTATATTATTAAATAAGGTGTATAGATGAGTAACGGTAATAGAATCGACATCACCACGAGAATAATCACTCATGCTGTACTCTGTATAATATGGTGATACGATGTCGGATAGTTCGTTGTATCGCTTATCCTTAGAGTAACCAAAGAAGATGGAAAAAACTGCAGCGATAGATGTTGACCACCACAAAAGCGTACGAACCTTATCCTTTACGTTATTCTGGATAAGCACTCGCTCTTTTTCAGCCTCTTGGGTTCGGATGCCTTTGATGAGAGATAACGTAGCCAACACTTGTGCACGAAGCTCTGGATCAGCTTTTATCTCCTGTTTGAAAGCGGATTCTTCCTCTTCTGTCATCATACCACGAACGAAAGCATCAATGCGATCGTCAATAGTCTGCTGCATTATATCATTATTCTTATCCATAAATCTTCCCTTTTAGTTCGTTATACTTATCTCTGAACTTCTTTACACACTTATACTTCTGCGCCTTCACTGAATTGGCATCAGAGAAACCAAACACATCTGCAATGGTTGACGTAGAGAGATCGTTCCAATAATATCCTTGGAGTATATTCTTGCAAGTATCTGTCATTGATGCTATAATATTATTAACAAGCAGTTCCATACGAATCTTTCTATCCTCTTCCTCTGTGTCCATACAGAAACCATAGAGTTCGTCTATTTTATCATCTCGAATAGCATTTCCATTTGAAATTCTGCTTTCATCTACTAGCGGAACAACCTTGCTATTCTTGCCTAAGAATTTTAAGGTCTGATTAATACAAACCTTCATGAAATAGGTGCCAAGAGAACTTGTAAGGTTCGAGAGTTTCCCATCACGAATATTCAGATACAAAGCCATTGAGGATTCCTGAAAGATATCGTCAATATCATCATCCGATACTGAGTAATTCTTTCTCAGATATGTAAGAATCTTACCTTTCTCGCCAGAGATAAAACGATTCAAATCCTGATTCTTCAATGATACTATTTCCGCCATATTAGAAACTTGTTTCTGTTACCAGGTTCTGATTATTAGGCCAGTGCCCACTATTCATAATAGATGTTTTGACGTAGCTTAAGAACTCATTCGCATTAGTGGATATAGGTTTAGCCAGAAGTGCTTGAGCAATATTATACGAAAGCGGCCCATACCGCTTATCCTTCACCTTGATCTCCATGTTTACCTGCTCAGGGCGACATGCTTCAAGATACATAACGTGCGACATTTTAGCTGATGCCTCAACCTTATAATGTGACGTTTTCTGCCCAGTAGGCTTGAAAACCTTATTTGTAAAAGTAAAGCCTACCTTGGTGCCACGAACTGCTTCGTCGTTTGCTCTGGATGATGTGCCAGCATGGCAAGCATCTATTACAACATATAGAAAGCCTTGGGGACCAATCTTTGTTCTCAGTTTCTTAATATAAACGTTCAACTGATCATCCAACAAATGCTTTTTCCCCTCATATACACCTTTCTTATATAGTTTATAGGCATCTATCGGAACAATGGCTTCATCCCAACCATCAGCCTCATCGCCATTAAGATCCTCTACAGGCTGCCCATGGGTAGAGAAATGAAGATATACTATATCACCCTTCTTGGTCTGGTTTGTAAAGGTGGCTAGTTTCGAGGTAATATTCTGATATGTTGCCTGTTCATCAAGAAGCGTGGTTAAATAAAAACCTTGTTTTTTCAGAATGGGGGCCAAAAGATTGACATCTTCTGTACCATTTATGTTATTCCACTGATAACCTGTCAAAGCTGTATCATAGTGAGACGCTCCCACCATGAAAGCCCTCTTCCGCTGGGCGTTTCCAGCGATTGCGACTACAAGAAACAGGCCAATTATCAGTAGTAATTTACGCATTATAAAGATTATTTTTCGGCAAATATACAATTTTTTTTTGAATAAGCGGTTACCTTTTAGTTTTTTCGAGTATAAAGAGGCAAAGAAACAAAAAGTAGTAACAATTTAAAAATAAAACATTATGAAACGAGTTATTTTACATTCAAAGAAAGTGATCAGAAATCATTGGTTTATCATCTGTATCGCAGGAGCTGTGTCATTCGTATTCGGGATCATCGCTTTCCTGGCATTTCTTATCTACTCAATGAACTTCACAGAAGATCCAGTAGACGTAAACGATATAATGGAAGAGTTTACTGAAGAGGAATTGGGAATAGTATTAGCAGATACTATGAACGAAAATGTCTCTGACGAAGAGTATTTCACTCTTTTAGCAAGATATCAGTCATACTTCTGCCCCAAGAAAGTGGATCGAGTTACGACATGGGTAGGTTCTGAGGTAACAGAAGACTCGTATATTATGAGCTACGAAATAAAGAAAGAGATTGAAGGATTCAGTGCTGACAAACTGAAAGACAATATTCTGAAAGAAATTAATCCCAACTGCGTACAGACCATACGTTTGGTTCGCTCAGGCAAGAACATGGTATTTAGATATACTAATACTAGCACTTACGATTCTTTTGATATCGTGATCACTCCAAACGACCTCAAGGCTTAGAAAGAAGAAATAAGTATAACAACTAAAAATATTAAGATTATGACACTATTTAGTTTATTCAACAGTAAAAAGGTTGCTAACAGCGACTTGGATCCTGTAAACATTGACAAAGAACAGGATGTGAATGATGAGGAGCTGAGCCCCACGGAGGAGCCAAAGGACGAGGATAAGAAGAACCTCATTACAATCACCTGGGGAACTGGGATGCCAATTGACGTGATCTTTAACTTCATCCACAAGAACTTTGAGGAAGAAGGATTCCAGGATGCTCTTGTAAACTCGGACATCACTTATCGTGACACCAAGGAAAAGATTATCCGCTATAATCTCGAGATGCTATTTACAAGAATAACATTACGATACAAGAGTGATATCAGGGTGGTTGAATCCAAAATGAACAATGCTCGTGAAGCCTTTGCTCTAGGTGCTGTCTCAAAATTAGATTCATTGAAACATACCTACGAGGAGCATCTGGCCGAGATTGAAGACATGAAAGAGCTTCTGGATGCTGACGATCCCAAAATGACTACCATGATTGAATCATATCGTAGAGGATTCATGAAGGGTGTAACAGCAGCTACTTTAAATTTCATTGAAAACAAATAAAAAACAAAAAGATTATGAAAACGTTGACAAATATAGGATGCTTCCTTATTGGTTGGAACAAGGAAATATTGAGCGAGTGTGGTGAGGCTAGTAATCGTCAGTTTAGAAAACTGCTTTCTGCCATCTGTATCATGATGGCGCTCTGGGGGACAATAGGTTATTGCTTTGCAGAAAGATACATCAATATAGAATCGACAATACTCAAAGTTTTGGTCTCTATGATGTTTATGCTTATTGTTCTTTGCGTGGAACGAGTGATTATCCTAACAGTAGGCAAAGCCCGACTTATGACATTGATGAGAGTAATGCTTGCACTATGCATGGCTGTGCTAGGATCCTGCATCTTCGACCAGATTATCTTCAGCAATGACATCCGTCAGGCGATACAGGAACGTAGAGAAGATGTTATCAAAGAAACGATCCTAAAGCGAATGTCGATCTTCGATAATGATGAGAGGCGCATCACCCTGGAAATGGACTCACTGAACAAAGCTACCATTGCTTTAGGCGAAGAACTAATGAAGAGACCAACAATTAAGAGCGTGAATGTTTCTACTCAGGAACAGGTTGTTGGAGTGGATGAAAACGGTAATCCTAAAAAGATTCGCAACCGTAACACAGAGATTGTAAATATCGCAAATCCATTGGCTGAACAGCTTAAATCCAATAATAGCCAGATAGAGATTTATCAGAATCAACTGGAGCAGTTACGCCAAGACAAGAAGGATATCGCCAAGAAGGTTACAGATGAAGTGAGCGCACGTCCATTGGGATTCATCGAAGAATTGGAGGCTACGCTATCTGTTGTGTCGAAGAGCATTGTATCTCTTGTATTCTATATAGTCCTTTTCTGCTTCCTGACATTCCTAGAGTTATTTGTTCTTACAATAAAGATGGGGGACACAAAATGTGATTACGATCTGATTGTAGAGAACCAACTGAGATTAAAGAAAACTCTAATGGATCAGACATCACAAAGTCTGATAACCAAGAGAGTGGCATAGTATTAACAATTTGGTTCTACAGGATTTAGTGTGAGTTAACAATTCCATTCGTTAAGAGTATTAACATATGAATATGCTTCCAATTGAGAGAATCTTCGTACCTTTGCAGCATGGCAGCAAAGATAGAAGAGATATTG